>Ga0105351_1001031_pt1 | contig 12901 bp, 10 predicted proteins | sample EN4Hudsemesocosm_FD_83662 | JGI IMG/M metagenome (GOLD analysis project Ga0105351, IMG submission 83662) | Methane-oxidizing microbial communities from mesocosms in the Hudson Canyon - EN4B Hudson Canyon | ecosystem: Environmental > Aquatic > Marine > Cold seeps | place: Hudson Canyon... | reverse complement strand
GTTCTGGTTCTGGTTCTGGTTCTGGTTCTGGTTCTGGTTCTGGCTCTGGTTCTGGCTCTGGTTCTGGTTCTGGCTCTGGTTCTGGTTCTGGCTCTGGCTCTGGTTCTGGTTCTGGCTCTGGCTCTGGCTCTGGTTCTGGCTCTGGCTCTGGCTCTGGCTCAGGCTCTGGCTCAGGCTCAGGAACAACAAGTTCTTCATCATCTTCTACAAAGTCGAGCTCTCCTCCTAAAATATCATCTACGCTTTCTTCAAGGTCTTCAGGCTCATCTATTACTTCACCCTCTGGCGCTTCTTTTTCTGTTACCTCTTTTTTTTCTGGCACCGCTTTGGCTTTACGCTTTTTAATAAACCAAACACCTAAGCCTACCACCAGCGCAACCACCAAGGATGCAGCCCCTGCGATAATGCCGTAGAGCATCGTCTTAGACATCCCTTCATCAGGTGTTTCTGGCGCAATAGTACTTTGCTCAAGGGTTTCCGGTATTTGAATTGGAGGGATAATCGTTGATTCAGCACCTGAGTCAACACTACTAGCTGGCTCTATGGGCGGCTCATCCGCTTTAACGTCCTCAACAATCTCTTCTGGTATTGCTTCAGATATTGAGACATATTGATTGGTATCAGCCATATCTCGTGGAAATTTGGCCTCAAATGACTTTGGAGCAAACTTAAATGGTTTTCCCTCTGCATTAATACCTTTTACTTTTAATGCGACTTTATAAGCGCCATCACCTTTTGAGTTATTAATGGGTAATTCCCAACGCTTCGCCCCCCCCACAAACGGAATGGTTCTAATAATACTTGAACCATCAGGCGCTTTAATTTTTGCGACAATTGAAGACTTTTCAAGATCAATATTCTTGCTTCTGGGTGAAATAACAACCGTATATTGTGTATCCTCATTGTAACCTGTAGCGGCAAGCTCAATATCAAAAGGAGATCTGAGGTTTATTATCTGACGATGCTTTCTTTTAAATGTTTTTCCATCAACCAGTACATTAACTTCATATTGACCTACCCTATGAAGTTTGCGGATGCCATCCCGGAAATAACCATCAGCAGGTGGATTATCCGGATCTGAAATGGTTTTAGTCCCAGACTTCTTTTCTTCATTAATAAGGTTCAGCTTTACATCAAGCAAAGATAAAAAATCTTTGCTTGTTACAAGAGCTCCATCTTCGGTAAAATTAACCTCTACTTTCAGATGATCGCCAGCATAAAAATTAGAAGGTAATGGCAGAACGTGCATACTTAAATTACTAACCACTGTAACCCTGCTATCAGGCTCCAGCTCTGCGTCAATACTCCACTCACCTTCTAAAGGGTGCTTTACTGTAATCAGGTCATAGCCTTTATCACGATACCAATGCACATATTCTGAGTGTTTTTCAAAGCCCTGCTTTGAATCATCTGGACCAAGTAAAATAGCGGCGTTACTGCCTTTCTTCCTAAAAATTAGGGCCGTAAATTCCTCAATACTAGAATCAATATCAAAACTGTTCCCTTCTAGAGGCACTTCTTCAGCGGGCACCGCCTGATTGAAGGCTTGTAAGAAAATTTTGGTGAGTTCTTCTGAGGTTTCTGCGACAGCGGCATTACCACCGGTATTAACCGCCATTTTTTCCAATAAGGGTATATCAGCATTTTGTGATAATGCGATGGTATGAATTTTTGCGCCGCTTTGCTCAAACGTCTTAACTATATCAGTAAGAATTCGCTCTCTTTCTGTGGCATTTTTTGAGGGGTCTCTATCAATATCAACCATTCCATCCGTCAGTAGAATAAAATGTGTATTGTTAAAGGACTTGCCTGCTGTAATACCGTCGCTTGCCTTTTGAAGTGCTCCACCAATATTGGTGTAGAGTGCAACAGAGTTTATTTCTTTCGCTTTAGACTTGGCGTTTTTTCTCCATTTAGCATCAACGGTTTCGTGCTTTACCAACATATTTACATACTGGCCAAACGTCCAAATACCAGCCTTACTGCCATCAGGAATTATTTCAGTCAGGAGGTTAACGGCAGGAATTCGAAGATTATTCGGGTCATTCTTTTTCATGCTGCCTGAAATATCAATTAATACTCTAACGTCACCTTGTGACTCAGAAGCACTTTCAGGTTTAGCGGCATATGCTGCTGAAAAGAAAAAGCTGAAATTCAAAACAGCAATAAAAGCAAAGCGGAAAAAGAGGGTCATGGGAAGCCTGCTATAAAATAAATTAGTTATTACTAAATATTTATAGCAGGTTTAACAATAAGAACAACGTGGTTTTAAAAGAATTTTATGAAGATAATTCCTTTAGTCTTTGTATTCTAAGACTATATTTCATTATTGATCAAGATTGGAATGCGACTAAACTTCCTCATTTATTAGCGAAAACCGTGGTTTAACACAGCCTTCATGCTCAACCTTCTCTGTAAACATGGTTATAGGCCTAACCCACAAAGCACCTTCTCCATATAAAGGGCGATACACCACAAGAGTTTCACCCGTTTCGCTGTGGGTAGCCGTGCCGTAAACCTGATATAAACCGCCCTTAAAGTGTTGGTACTTACCAGGTATTAACTGACCTTCGGGATTACTTGAAATACTCATGATTAACGCCCTAAAAAATTAACTATCCTGCAAATGCAGCAGCTTCCGTATTACATATTCCAAGGTTAGCAACGCTGTTAGTAAGGTAAGTGCCCCAAGTAAATGTAAACCCGCTTTCACGGCTAATTGAGTATGACCCAAAATCCACTCGTACCCACCCACTAAATAAGCAGGTGCGAACCATTTGTGCTCAATACCAATATCAACAGGTGTTAGCAATAAAACAATCACTACCAAGCGTAGCACCTTACTAACATCTTTAAATGGAATAGAGTGCGTCATTCGCCAAAATACAATGATCACCCCTAATGCAGAGAGTAGGTATATTCCCCATGCAGCAAGGTAACTCTGACTAAGTATCACAGGTTAATAATCCCCTCAATAATATGATCTTCCCAATCTTCTTCGGGTACGTCATTTTCACTAATTACTTTACCTCTAACGGAGCACTGAGCTTCATGAACCGATTCAGAACAATCAGCCACTAATGGATGCCACTCAGGCAGAGACTTACCCTCAAGAAGAAGGCGATAGGCACAACTGGATGGTAGCCAGCTAAATTCATCAAGCCGTGTTAGGCTTAATGTAATACACGCTGGCACTTTTTCTTGTCTGCTTTCATAAGATTTGCAACGACAACTATGCTGATCGAGATATTTACAAGCAATATCGGTGTAATAAAGATCGCCTGTATCTTCATCTTCCAATTTTTGCAAACAGCATTTACCACAACCATCACAAAGCTGCTCCCATTCATCTTGCGACATTTCAGGGAGTGATTTTACCAACCAAAAAGGAGAAACCTGTGCAATCATAAAGGCTAGTCTTCTGAGTCTTTTAATTTCTTATTGAATTCAATAACACCCGGCATGTAATTCTCTTCTACTGGAGGCATTTGTAGAAAATAACCTTTTTCCTTAATATCAAACAATACTTGTTTAGCATCAGCTCTTGCTAGTTTTTTATCTTCGGCTAAAAGCATATCAACCACATGGATTGGTGAACCAAAGAAGCCTAAAAGCTCTTCAGGAATGACTTTAATCCCTTTACTTTTTTCAATATAGACATACATTTCTGCCTTTTTTGAACTCTTGTAAATAGAACAAATTAAACGGTTATTACTCATTAAAATGGCTCGCTATAGTCTCTTTAAATGCTTGATTTAATAATTTAATACGCCATTCACCAAGGGATTCAGATAACGCTACAACTTTACCCGATGTCTTTTGCTCATAAGCATCTTGAATGAAACGCTCTAGTAAACGTTTTTTACCTAAAAACTCAGGGGTGATATCTTTATCTAAGGCAATACGTTCTACTGCTTTTTTCAAAGACCGATACAGGTCTAACTTTACGCCACTTAATGGACGTGGAATTCGCGCAACATCAGGAGAATCACTTAATAAAGAATTGATCGACTCCACAATATACGCGCCATATTGCCTAAATTGCCCCGGCTTTAGTATGTTTGTAACTTGTAGTGCATTGTTACTTTTTGGCAGAAGTTCAATTATCTCTAATAGCTGCTTATCACTTACGATACGGCCTCGGGGCTTATCCTTTTTACGCGCCTCGTGCTCTCTCCATGTAGATAAGATCTTTAACATTGCCTGGCTACTCAACGGAAGCTTCCACCCACCTCGAAATTTCAGATAATAATTTTCAAGATCTGTACTGACGTCTAATACACCTTTATTAGTAAGCGCGCACTCTTGCTGAACGACCCCTGAAAAACCTCTCTCATCGAGCTTTTCTTGTATTTGCGGATACACTTCATAGAGGTAATGAACATCTTTAGCTGCGTATTCAAGCTGCGAATCACTTAAAGGCCTTTTTGTCCAGTCAGAACGGGTTTCGCCCTTATCAATAACCAGACCAAGGTAACGTTCAATAAAGTTTTGATAACTTAAAGAGATGCCTTGCCCCAATAGCGCACAGGCAACTTGCGTATCAAATATATTGGCAGGGATGCAGTCAGAAATCTGCTGAAATAGCACAACATCTTCACTCATTGAGTGCATTACTTTGATGGTTTCGCCCAGCAACAGAGGCTTTAGCAATGAAAGGTCTGTAATTTCTATAGGGTCTATTAAATAAACACCCGTATCATCACAAACCTGAATCAAGCCAGCAATGGGGTGAAAGGTATCAACACGAAGAAACTCGGTATCAAGCGCAATAAAAGGTAATTGTAACCAATACCCAATTTTTTCTTGCAGCCTGGAACGTTCTTTTATTATCTCGATAGGAAAACTACAGCCGTAACTACTCATTTATAAAACTCATTATTAATCTTCAATTGGCTTTCGCCCTGCTAGTGCGTGACCCAATGTTCCACCATCAACATAACCTAGCTGTCCGCCAACAGGTATGCCATGAGCAATTCGAGTCACCAGAATATCTCTGCCTTCTAATAAGTCAGCAATATAAAGCGCAGTAGCATCCCCTTCAACGGTTGAGTTTGTTGCCAGTATCAACTCATGAATAGAGGCGTCAGTAATTAACCTTAATAGTTTATCAATACCAATCTCTTCTGGCCCAATACCATCAATGGGTGATAGGTGCCCCATTAAAACAAAATATCGACCATTAAAGTTACCAGACTGCTCTATTGCCATTAAATCTGATGGTGTTTCAACAATACACACCTGACCTATATTTCTGCGCTCATTACTGCAAATTCTACAAACATCTTGCTCCGCAAGGTTTTGACATTGCTGGCAACGCCCTACCCCTTCTAATGACGCTGTGATCGCTGTTGAAAGACGAGCCGCAGAGCGACGGTCTCGCTCAAGCAACTGCAGTGCCATTCGCTGCGCAGACTTACTACCAACACCCGGCAAGCAGCGTAGCGATTCAATCAATTCATCAACCAGAGGACTAAAGCTCATATATTCCGTATCTTAAAGTAGCAATATTTAAAAAGTAACGCTGTTATGTAAAATGCTATTTAGAATGGCATTTTAAAACCAGGAGGCATTTCCATGCCTGCAGTCATGCCAGACATTTTGCTTTTATTAGCTTCTTCAATTTTTCTTACTGCATCATTTACTGCAGCCGCTAAAAGGTCTTCTAACAACTCTTTATCTTCTTCTAATAAAGAAGGATCAATGGTTACTTTTTTAACATCATGCCGTCCGGTCATTACAACTTTAACCAAACCCGCGCCTGACTCTCCATTAACTTCTGCGTTTGCGAGCTCTTCTTGAGTCTTCTGAAACTGTTCTTGCATTTTTTGGGCTTGCTTCATTAATTCGCCCATTCCACCTTTCATCATAACATCCTCTTTTAAATCTTAATCATTAGAGATCTATTGGCTCTACCGTTGTTTGTAATATGGTTGCATCAAAACGATTTACAAGGGACACAACATTCGGATCACTCTCTATGGCGCTTATCGCCAGTGTGAGTCGCTCTTGTTTCTTCCGGCCTTTCCATTCGGAGGGGGTTTCTATTTCGGGGCTCCCCATTATAAATTCTACCCGGAAGGCATCACCAAACTGCTGTTTGAATGCCTCTGTAATTCTGGACCTGTGCGTGTCATTAAGCAGCCTAAAAGTCCCTTCCGCAGCATTTAAAGCCACTGAGTTTTCGGTTAATTTTAAGCTGGTATTAGATGCTAAATTTTGTGTCATTCCTGTTAATTTCAGGATAGGTAGAATATGGGGCCAAGGGTTTTCCAAACTCAAGAATGACTGAATATCACCCCCAGCAAGCATAGGGTCATCAACTACAGATTTGGCCTGTTCAACAACTGGAGGCTCAGTTTGTGGCAACTTAACGACTGGTAACTCATTAACTGGTAACTCATTATCAGTAGAGAGCGTCTCAACGACGGGCTCAGGGGCTAATTCAACAACTGGCTTAGCATCAAGTTCAACCGAAGGAGTTATGGATTCAACTGTTTTTTTTTGAGTTAAGTCCAAATCTTGCTCTACCGCTCCAGCCTCTTGTGACTGAATAAAACTCTCGTCATAAACAATGTCATTAATACCAGAAGCGGGCGCCACTTCCTGTGGCTGAACGTTTTGATGAACCACAGCTTCTGGTGCTTGCAGTACAGGTGACTCAATCACAGGCTCACGTATTACGGGCGGTGATTCTATCTGACTTTCAACTGGCACAGTAGAGCTTGGGGGTGGAGGTATATCAGCGTTCACTTCAGAATTCTGTAACTGAAGTTTCATAGGTGCAGCACCTACATTAGGCTGAAAAGCGAGCATACGCAGCAGCACCATTTCTAGCCCAGCCCGTTGATCGGGTGATATTGGCAGATCACTGCGACCCACTAAGGCCACCTGATAAAATAACTGAACATCTTCCGCTGATAAAGCTCTTGCCAACTCAACAATTTGTTGCTGGTCACCCATAGAGTTATCAGTACTTTCTGGTACGGCTTGCTCTATCGCCACACGATGCAATACAGAAATAATATTCGCTAATACCGAACTGTAATCTGGTGAGAACTCCGCTAATGAAGTGACTTCAGCCAAAACCTGCCGAGCATCAAGATTAGCGACGGCTTCAATAATTCGATAAACCTGCTTTTGATCAATTGAACCCAGCATGGCGCTGACTTCACGCTCGGTTAAATTATTATGACCGTAAGCAATAGCCTGATCCGTTAAACTTAAAGCATCACGCATACTTCCGTCGGCAGAACGTGCCAGCAACCATAAAGCGCTATCTTCAAAAGAGATTTGTTCTTGAGTTAATACATGCTTCAGGTGATTAACAATTTTCTCAGGGGGCATATTCTTCAAATTAAACTGAAGACAGCGAGATAGAATAGTAACGGGTAATTTTTGCGGATCAGTAGTGGCAAATAGAAACTTTACGTGCTCGGGGGGCTCTTCAAGTGTTTTAAGCAAAGCGTTAAAACTAGATGAGGAAAGCATGTGCACCTCATCTATCAGGTACACCTTAAAACGCCCTCTTGTAGGCGCATACTGCACGTTATCGAGCAGTTCACGCATGTCTTCTACTTTGGTTCTAGATGCAGCATCTATTTCAATTAGATCAACAAAACGGCCTTCAGTAATTTCTCTGCAAGTATCACATTGCCCACAGGGCACTGAAGTAATACTAGCCTCACAATTCAGACACTTAGCAAGAATTCGCCCAATAGTTGTTTTACCTACGCCACGAGTACCGGTAAATAAATAGGCGTGATGTAATCTTTTCTGATCAAGTGAATGTATTAAAGCTTTTAATACATGTTCCTGCCCCACCATTTCTTTAAAACTTTGAGGACGCCACTTTCTTGCGAGAACCTGATAACTCATTTCTATAACCTAAAAGCAAAAGCACCTAAAAATATTAGCACCTAAAGATAAGACAGTTATGTAACTTTTTTGCGGGGTTAGCTTATCATGAATCCCTTTCAATACATAAAAAAGGCCGACAAAATGTCGGCCTTTAATTCACTTTTTAGTAAAAATTTTCTATTTACTGACTAAACGTCCATGACTGATTGCTACCACCATGAACAGACCACAAACCTATATTATGACCCGAGCTAGCACCATAAGCATCAATCGCATAATTATGATTCATTCGAGGCCTTATCGTGTCGCCAACAATATCCCAAGTCATATTTGGATGACCGGAGATACAAGACCAAACTTGTACATTGCCGCCATCCCATACACTTCCTCCGGCCATATCAAGACAATAAGCAGAGTTTAGCTTACTACGAATCAACCCTGTGGCCACCTCATAAGTCCATTGCTCATTAGCCGAACCAGAACAATTATATAAACGAACATCGGCCCCATCATAAGCCGCGCCACCCCACAAATTCATGCAAAGACCCGCCCGTTTATCAACAAACTGCTGGAACACAGGTTCAACATAGCTTGTATTCGCTTCGGATCGCTCCCACATTTGTAAATAAGCTTCCGCTGAATTCATGACGGACTCATAAATACGACCTGATGCTTGTTCACGAATATCTTGCACATGATCGGCAACCATACCGTAATGCGCCATACCATCATTATTTAGATCATAACTTCGGTTACCCGATTGCTGTTTATCCATCACCAAACCAAACTCAGTTGTGAAGGGGTAGTTTAATGGATTATAAGTCGCATCATCACGAGGCCCTGGCTGGTTACCCAAGCCACTCATATCCGTAGCAAAAGTGATACCCGCTAAATAATCAGTGGTTTCCACCTCATCTAAATAACGTGAAATCCCATCAGCTATTGAATGTGCACTGCCATTATAGAGCGACACAAAACCTCCTGTTTGAACTACGCGCTTAAGGTTATTATGCATCTCTCCATTTTTACTGGACGGCATCCAACTATGTGAAGAAATCACTCCACTGTAATTTCGTAATTCAACAATATCTAAAACAGCAGAGCCTGCTTTGTCACTCATATGATCCATCTCGATCAACATCTTCTTATCGATCATACGATTAACCAGATAGGCCCCCATCTCTGACAAACCACGCTTGTTACAATGTTCAATTCCTTGTACGTAATTAGGAGACTCAGGTATTAATATATCAATCACATCACCTATTACAGGCACACCACCCAAAACAGGGAAACCAGACGTCATTGAAGGACCATGAGTGTCTGCATCACACTCTTGTGTATCGAAAAAATGCCCCGTACTGATCCACTCTCCCGCATTCATCAGCCCATCTTCTACAACAGAGCCACCAAACTTGTTATCAAATTTGTGAACAGGGAATAAAACACGCACCCCCAAGTCATACAATTCATTTAACTGCCTTTCAACATCCCCCTGACTACAGCCATCTTTTTCACCACAGTTAAATGTTTCAGACGCCTCAACACCAATTAACACCGCCAACTTACCATCAGCAATCACTTCGCGAGCTTCTTCAGGTGAAGTAACCAGTCTAAAGAAGCCCTTTCCATGACCTCCCGTCTGAACATCTACATAGGTTTGAATTTCGTTTAAGCGTTGAATTTGAAGACGAATACTATCCATAGTGTTGCAACTGTTAGGGTTAATCCAACTAGCTGGGTTCACTGTTGCCTGTATATTACAAAGCACTTCATTTTCCACAACATGAGAAACGATCATTCGTTGCCCACCTAAATAGGCTCGTTCCATCCATTTATAATAATAACCCATATGGCTCATTTGCTTATGATTAGGCCAATGAGGGAAATCAGGATAGCCACGTGTATCATAACGATAATTTACATCACCATAAGCCTGTAAATTGCCAATAATATCTAAAGCCCCCCAGTCACCATGAATACTTTTACTGTCATTCAAAGCACTTTCAACACCAAAGCGATGAAATGGCTTGCCGTGCATAAACTTCCCCCCCATAAATTCGTAAGAAGTTATATGGGTGTGCGCATCGATAAAGCCACGAACAGGGTCTCTTACATCCCCTTTTAAGCCCTCAGGACTACCCGTTACAGACGTTGCTATTTCAGGAAAATCCTTACAACCTGTTTGAGGAACTAACCTGAAATCTGTTTCACTATTTAAATTAAGCGGGTTAAGCAAGTCGATAAAGTACAGGCTATCGGTGCTGTAGTTATTACGAACAGTTCGATCTAAACCCGTCACTCGAAACTGATAAAGAAACTGCCCGTCACCTTGCTCAATGGCTGTCGTTTTCCATTCAGCAAATTTGCCTGCATAAGTCCCTGCGGTCATATCTATAGGTAAACGCGCAGCCAGGTAACGATCATCCTGATCAGTCATCATGTAATAATCAAAACGTGTCGGCTTAAAATAAAAACGGCTAGCATCATCTAGACTAGCGCCATGAAAACCGTAATTTTGACCATCATTAATTAAACCGCCGCTATAGTAGCGTTTAACAAATTTATCCGAGTGAGGTGACTGAATTGAAAAACAGCCTTGCGCCAGAGAGTGAACAGGGTTATCACCATCAAGAGGCACATAACCCACAGCTTGAGGACCTCCCGTAAAAAAATTAGCCGTATCTTCAGCGGCGGTTTCAACCCAATTCACAGCATCAGAGAACCAATCCGCCTGAACCGTCCCTACATGACCCAAACCCACAACCATTACAATGGGTAGCCATTTTTTGTTTATCTTCGAGTATTTGTAACCCATACATTCACCTTTTTGTAATTATTTTTAAGGTGCAGTGAAACAACTTAAAGTCACCACCTTTTATTTTTATTTTCTATGCTTTTATGTTCACAATCGACTCTAGCACGATAAAGAAAAGGGGCTTGCAACCTAAAAGGTCAATTAACTCACCCTTCAGCCCAAAAAGTGACCAAGTGTCACGAATAGCTATACTTAGCTTAATAATTAGTTTGGGACAAAGGTGCAATTAATAATTTTTGTTTCTGCTAAGGTTAAAATATAATAAGAATATACCGAGTGAAATTGACTCATGAGTGATACCTACCAAGCCTCTGTTCTCTACATTAAAATTGCCAGCCAATTTGCAGCAATGAATAAAGTGAAGCGCTCTGAATTGCATCAACACCTCCCCTTCCCACCATCAGAGATAACTCATGACAACGAAAAACTTCCACTAAGAGATATTTTAGATTTCTGGAGTAAAGCATCAGAACTATCGAGTGATAAAGCATTTGGCATGCATGCAGGTATAAACTGTCACTTAACACACTATGGTATTTTTGCTCATGTACTCATGAACTGCACCAATATTTATAATGCGCTACACCTCACGTGCAAATATGGCTATTTAATGAATGAAGCCATTGAAAATAATTTAAGTACAGAGCAGGACACATCAATTTATACCTCTGAACTTTTAGTAGAGCACGAAGCCGCGCCCCAGATTATTGAATTTCACTTTGCATCAATTATTCAAATGGGAAAGCTCATTACCGCACGAAAAGATAGCAATAAAATACAACCTATTCGTGTTGAATTTTGTCACTCTCCTTTAGTTTCAGCCTGTGAATATAAAACATTGCTTGAATGCGAAGTCGTATTTAACCAAACAAAAAATAGAATTATTTCTGCAAATGACACCTTACTTACACCCACTAACGCACCCAACGAAGGCCTCTACAGACTCCTTCTTAAGAAAGTCGACGCCACACTGCAAGCAGATCTAAACCAGAAATGTCAGAGCCGTAAAGTGACCCATTATTTAAACGAAAACCAAGAATGGAACCAGTGGCCAACACTTGAAGAAACCGCCAACGCACTAAAAACAAGTGCAAGCACTCTCAAGCGAAAATTAAAACAAGAAGGGAATTCTTTTCAGGAAATTTGCGACCACACTCGTTATCGCTTAGCTAAGCAGTTACTTAACTCGAAAATCTATACAGCCAATGAAATATCAGACCGACTAGGGTTTTCATGCACGGCATCGTTCGGGCGTTCTTTTAAGCGTTGGAGCGGAAAATGTCCATCAGATTTTAAAACTTAGAAAAATTAGGGAGGAATTATGGTGGCGACTTCCGTCAGCTACACCTCGGCACACAAGTCCACCGTTTCGGCTGCTCCCTTCCAGGTCTGACCGGGTCGACGGTATATTGTTGCGTGGGAACCAACGAAAGTCACCATAACAGATACAGAGGCTTTCACTTCTGTTTCTAGAAGATGCGCATTCTAGCAAAGGTTTTTTATTATTAAAAGAGCTGATTAAGGCTATTTTCTATCAAATGGCCTTAATCGTACTTTTAGCGTTAATTGCGCTAGGTAATGAAGCGGCTAACTGTGTCAGCGCAGAGTCCAGTATTTCAATAATCTCAAACTGAGGATTAATCAATAATACCTTTGATTTCACGAGTAATTCACACTCCTCATCACCTACAGATTTTTCTAAAAACTCAAACTCACTGAGGTATATATTATTCATGCCTGAATCTTTTAATATAGACACAATATAACGATCACTCGAAGAACGACCTGTCACAGGCAAAGAAGCCATAATTACCGCAGCATCCCACTTATTGCGACACTGTATAATCAGGTTTGCTGTATCATTTAAGTCTTCTTCAATCACATAATCAGGGTCTATTAATATAGCGCCACCCACCCCACCTTCAGGTATTCGCTTTATCACACGGTCAAATGCAGATCCATGCTCAACAAATACCTGAGAATTTGCCTCAAATAAACCGCTCAACTCGCTATAATCTTCAAGATTCAACTCAATGAGCGACATTGCATCCAATGGACGCAATAACTTGTGAGCAATGACAGGAGAACCGGGGTATTTAGATAAAGGCAATGATTGACTGCAAGACCTGACAATTTCAATGTACTTATCCGTCAACTCATTCCGGTTTGTCTTCAACAAAGTCTCAACATTTACAAGCTCATCACCAGAACGCTCAAGCATGG
>Ga0105351_1001029_pt1 | contig 12902 bp, 9 predicted proteins | sample EN4Hudsemesocosm_FD_83662 | JGI IMG/M metagenome (GOLD analysis project Ga0105351, IMG submission 83662) | Methane-oxidizing microbial communities from mesocosms in the Hudson Canyon - EN4B Hudson Canyon | ecosystem: Environmental > Aquatic > Marine > Cold seeps | place: Hudson Canyon | collected... | reverse complement strand
TTTTCGATTTCCAAGAATAACCTCATCTCTTTTTTTCCATGAGCGCATGGCATCGACATCACCACCTGGCCATACAACGACATCATGCCCCGCCTCTAAGGCGGCTGTCACCGAGTGACGACCAGCGGGAATAACACCCACTTTCTTAAAGTAAGTGCCGAGCCCCGGCATACCAAAAAGCATATCATGGGCGGTGCCGTGTAGTGTTCGCTGAGTTCCAAATTGTCGCCACCATAACGCACAAAATACCCAAGCATCCATGGTTAACCATGTACCGGAATGAATACCCGCCATCAATGTAGGAGAGGCGGGCAGTTTTTCCCACCCTTCCAACTCTACACGAAAATAATAATCCACGAGATAATCCCAGATTTTCATCTGCGCTTTCATCGTGCCTACATCTGGGTTTTCTACAGTCCAGTCATCAAGTCGATCTTTAATAAGATCACTGACACTCTCAATGCTTCTCTCCCTAATGGTTTCGGTGACAACCAATTTAGGCTGCTTATAAAAGCGTATTGGACGATCCTTTTCCTTTTCTACGACTTGTTCTGCAGCTTTTTCTGCAAGGTTAGTGGGCATTGACGTTCCCCTTGAATCATCCGTGTATGTAAGAGCTAATTAACTTACACATGTAAGCTGAAGCAAAAGATACAATGATAACCAACCCCCTGTCAATAATAAAACCTAAAGTAACTTATTGCAGAGAGCCAACTAAAGGAGAATATATTAAGTACACTTGTGTACCAATAAAAAACAGACATAGTCGCTAACATCGGCTTAAAGCAACTGTTTAAATATCATAATTAACGGTAATGGCATTACCGCTATGAGCACCGTCAAAAAATAACATGGGTAGTTTAGAATACGACTCATGCCACTAATCATACCAATCCCACCGCCACCACCAATGAGCGCATTACCAGGCATGTTTAATGCGATAGCAATAACCCAGTAACGGTGCTTTAGCATCGCAGGAATGACACTCTTTGGTGCGTTATAAATAAGTATGTCTAATCGTTTTTTCTCATCAGACTGACTCATTTCATTAAATAATTTGCTGGCCCGGTCAAAATGCAAAAAATTAAATAAGCCCAGTAGCCACCGAATAGGTACCAAGCGCCCAAGCCAGAAACTGATAGATAGCGCAATTATCGTTAAACTATAGAGAAAAATAATGCCTTTTATATCGAGCATCATTAGTAGAATCAGCCCTAATTCAATGGCAGGCATAAAAGGTAAGACCATACAAACAACGTAGGCTAAAAACAGCATTGTTATAGCAATGTCAATTTGCTGAGCGCTGTGCGGCCAAACCTGAATATTTAATTGACGACCGACCCAACTGCCAACCCCGCTCAGTAATAGAACAATAATCAATAGAAAAAGAAGCTTACCGGCACGCAGATTCATAACCACCCTACCTTAGGGTGCCTGAGAGCTAGTGCGTTCACCCTCAAACCAATAAGATTTATTAATTGTTCCGAACCAATAACCTTTCATCCAATGATAAACAACATTAAGTCGGTTATTCTTAAGACTTCCGCTCCACTTTATTTCACCACTTTCCTCACTATTAGTGATGACCTCAAAATAGATGGTGTTATTTTCTTTCCATGACTTATATCGAGACGGCTTAAATCCAAATTCAACGCATGATTTCGAAACAAACTCACCATTAGTAAATGAAAGGGTATCTACTTGATCAGCTTTTTCTCTCTGTCCATCATCTAACGCCCCCGTTTCGCCGTAGAAAACCATACCGTCTAAAGCGGACACATCAGGAATTGAGCGTTGTTGGGCACTCAAATAAGGCGCAAGAAAAAGAAAAACAAGAAAACAAAAAGTGGTGTACGCTCGTAGCGTTACAAAACGAAGGTTGGTGATATTAAACATTAACTCGCTCCTTGTAGAAGGGTGCCAGCTTACGAATTTATCTCCAAGTATAGTACGGCTTGCGAAAACAAAGTAGAACTTGAGACGCTACAGCAAACATATACAGCTCTAATTCAAACGTAAATCAATGGGTTTCCCCCACCCTCTCTGATGACTTGAGGTTTTCGATAAATCCTTCAATCCTTGAAGTAAAGCTTCAAACTCTTTTACATCGCTACCTGTTTCACCACAAGCAGACTGCATTAATAGGTTAAACTGCTCACAAAGTTTGCCTTCACCCAGACTGTTTAGCCAAACACGAACAGAGCCTAAGCCTGATTGCTTAAAAATAGAGCCCTGTTCTTTATGATCTAGCCACTGATATAACACTGATACGGCCTTAATATAATTCTGCTGATAACAAGCATCGACAAATTGCTTCTGCAAGGTTTTTAGGGTGACTGGATTTTTAACCTGAGAGGTTTTACCCCGGTGCCTTACTGCTATCAGCCAGAGGATAGCAAACAACAAAACAATTAAAGCCACAAGAGTTACTTTTAAAGCAATTGAAATTGTTGATTCTTTGGTAGTAACTGCAGTTTGGTCTCCAACTATCGTATTGGATGACCTTCCAAAGGTCGAGATAAGCTTCTCTGGAAGTATTATTTCTTGTAACTGCTGAGAATTTAGATCCCACCAATAAAACGTCAGCGCTGGCAACACATACACCCCCTGCTGCTCGATTACATAGCTAATATTTTCCGTTCGCTCAGCTAAGTAATCTCCTCGGTTAACTGTATCAGTAATTTTTGGTGGCTTTTGATAAACAGTAAGCCCCTTCATTGACTCAAACGTCAAGGCAGGCAACATCATAGAGGCAACATCCCTGGCTTTAATGTAAATACTACGCTGTAGTGAGTCTCCAACTTTTAGCTGGTCGAAACTCTTGTCATACTCCTCTGTCACTTCAAACTGAGTACTAGCTATCCAGTTCGGTTTGTCTGTTGTTTGTAGCGGTACTGTTATTCCTATTGGTACAACAGCCCTAAAGGAAAGAGCCTCTGTATTTACCATCCCCGTGACCGGCTGATTATCTTCTCCTGAAACGGTTAATGTTAAAGGAATTTCAGGTATGTCAAAAGTGCCTGCTCGTTGAGGATAAATTGTTAACGACCATAGTTGCACAGCCCAGCTTTCGCCACCTTGTCGACGACTAGAGTTCACCGCAAAACGATCACGCCTTAGTACGACAGCATCATCAATTTCTAATGGGCCAATTTGAGTCCCCCCCGTAAACCAACGGTGCGTGGCAACCTCAACATTTAGTATAACTTGCTGTGATACTACAATACTCTCTTGCGGCTCAACCCAGGTTTTAATCTCCAGTTTCCCTTCATCTAATAGCCCACTAAGTCCTGGTTCTGGTCCTGGTTCTGCTTGGACTAATACTGCCCCTCCCCCCCAAAAAACAGCTAGGAGGAAAACAAAACAAGGCCTTAAGATCACAACGGCTCTTGTGAGTTTTTTTATAGCAAGGGTACTAGTCATCTTTTCCCTCCCTATTAAGCTGCATTTGGAACTTCACACTAAGAAACTTCGAAGGATCCTGCTGAACCTGACGCATCCACAAATCATGTATCCGTTGATCTGTCAGTATTTCATCTGCGGATAATTGTTTAACCTCACTGAGGAAGATTTCTTGTTTATCTACACCCTCCGCTCGCTTTGGAGCGTCACCCAATTCACTAATAGCCTCACCTGCTTCAGGTTGTTGGCTCTCGCTCATTTGATTAATTTCATCAACGATTGATGCTACCTTAGCCCTATTTCTGGTGGCTCCTGCATGCTGAGGCTCCTGAGCTAATATCTCATCATAAGTGTTTAATGCCAGTAAATAATTCTGACCCTGGGCCTGAGCATTAGCTAAATTAAACATCCCTTCAACGGTATCTATCTGAGCAAATAGTTCAGCCGCAGCACTAAAGTTTTCGTTATAGTAAAAAGCCATGCCTTTCCAGGCAGGATCATGGAAGCGCTGTGCAGCTCTTGTATAGTCGCCCTTCTCGAAATAGTATCGACCTTGTTGGTCAGGAGTAAGCCATAGATCGATAAAAGGCCGACCTTCTGCATTTGTCGCTGGGGAGTAGCTACCTGAACCAAGCATGAGAAACAATAAGCACCAATGTAGTGTCCAGCCCTTCCGAAACCAGAATAAAAAAATCAAAGCAAAGGGATAAAGTAAGTAATAGCCTGCATCTACCCAAGGACGACTACCATCTTCAACATTTGCCATATGCTGATTTACTTGACGATTAATACGCTGAATATCCGTTTTATCTAGTGTTATCTCTTGATAGTAACCACCCACGCTTTTAGCAAGCGCGCTTAACTGCTCTTGCTGCAAGGGTAAATGAGCCCCGCCAAACAGTGTACTATCAGTCTGAGGCTCTGACGCTTCTGCTAACCCAACACCTAGAATAAGTAGCTGATGCTGAGCTCTACTAAAATAGTCTTTAAAAGCTAAAGAGGATTCAGAGCTAAGACCATCACCCATTAATAACACCGTGCCAGGTACAACAGACTCTCTCAACATCTGATCGGCTATGGGCAATATCTTTTCTGGCAGTTTTCCTGGCGTTGGCATCATATCTGTTACCACTGCACTCAGAAACTGGTAGATAATATCCGGGTCGTTGGTTAAAGGAATAACGCTATGTGCTGTTCCGGAGTAGACGACCAATCCAGTTCTCGAACCTCCGCGTAGTTTCAACAAGTCCTCAATTTTTTGTTTAGCCCGCTCCAGTCGAGTTGGCTGTATATCCAGCTGGTTCATGCTATTAGAAAGATCCAATGCAATCACCAACACTGCTTCATCTTCAACAAAAGGCGAAGCCTGTCGCTCCCAGCTAGGGCCCGCTACTGAAACTACACCAAGTAAAATAGCTATAAAACTAAGGTTTACTGGGTTAAACCAAGATCCATGAGAACGACTAACAGTGAGCGCTTTCAATAAGTGGGGAGCGATCGTTTTGTGCCATTGTGCTACAGGGTCTTTGAGACGCTTAACATAAAGCATACTAAAAGCGAGAGGAATTAGAGCCAGTAGCCACCAAGGCCGAAGAAAGTGAAAAGCGCTTAATTGCTCCAATTCAAACATCTTTTCCACCTACATCAACATACCCCTCGGCACTGCTACCTCGCTGAAGCCTAAATGAAAGAACACTCATCAACAGGAAAAAAAACAGGTAAACCACCGTAACAATTGCCAGAGGGTAATAATGTAAACTCTGCCTAGGGCGATAACTCAATGATTCAAATATTGCAGGCTCTAACTCGGTAATTTGTTTGTAGGCTTTCTGCAATTGCTTACGATCTAGCGCTTGATAATATGCACCTCCCGTGATTTCTGCGATTCGTTGTAGGGTTTCAATATCCAAAGCTTCTTCGCCAATGCTCTCTGGGTCTCCTATCGCAATGGCATAAATTGTTACCTCGTATTTTTTTGCCACTTTGGCAGCTTCTACGGGAGGTACTTTGCTACCTGTATCATTGCCATCCGTTAAGAGAATCAGTACTCGATTTTCTGTGTCGCTATTGGAAAACGACTTAATTGACAGACCAATAGCATCACCTAAGGCAGTACTTAACCCTGCCATGCCTATCTCAGTTTCATCTAATAGAGCCAACCAGGTTTTATGATCTTCAGTGAACGGTGCTTGTAAAAATGGGCCATCACCAAAGACAATCAAACCAAGTCGGTCATGCTCTCTTTGGGATACAAATTCTTCTAGTACTGACTTTACTGCTGTTAATCGATCAACTTGCAGCCCTGCACTGTTTAAAAAGTCTGTCGCGTCCATTGAGCCAGAAAGGTCTACCGCAACCATCAAGTCTCTACCCGATTTTTCAGTCACAATAGGCGCGCCTACATACTCAGGTTTCGTCATAGCGATAACAATAAGAACCCAAGAACAAAGTAACCATATTTTTTGAAAATGCATACGCTGCAATACCACAGCACCTTTACTGGGTTTCTCCCCCGTTAACGCCACAAGACGATTAAAAAAAGGAACTTGAATAGAGCTTTTTTGCTCACGATGCGCGGGAAGGATCAGGTTGACCAATAAGGGCAAAGGTAAGATTAATAATAGCCAGGGATAAGCTAGCTCAAGCATGAGGAGCCTGCTTATGTTCACGAATCCAAGCTCGCGTCATAGTAATCAACACCTGAGCTTCTGATTCACTTAACATCCATAGGCTATTAGGTTTGTAAGACACAGCGAGTAATTCCTGCCCCACCCCATCACTAAAAGCAGGCCCTGTATATTGTGAATCTAAAAACCTCAACCAGGGTTTTCCTGACAGTTGCGCAACATCCACCCTAGGATAGGCCAGCAACGCTGTTGTTTTTAATAAAAAGGGTAACTGACGAACTACATATTGCCAACCACTTGCACTCGACTCCAGCTCTGACAAGCGCTTAAGTGCCACACGGCGATAACGGTTATGCCACCAAAGTTTTGTCTGGATAACTACCCTGTAACTCAGTAGCAGCAACAACAATAGCACCAATAGTTTCCAGCCTATGGTCTGTGGCCACCATGAAATAGGCTCTGGCAAATGTACTTCTTCTATGCCATGCAAAATGTAGTTGCCAAAGGTGTTTGCGAAATCTTTATCTGCACCTTCCATTACCGCTTCCCCACCTGCCCTAAAGCTTCGCGCACCTGGTCTTGCACTGGCGTCACTGTGTCAATAGGAATTACAGGCACATGATACTTTTTTAACTCCCCTTGTAAGTAGTCAACAGTACTAACAAAACCTTCGGTAAACTTATGCTTGAGCTGTGATTTTCTCGCATCAACTTCTATTTGAACGTCACCATTACTCACCACCAATTGTTGATGATCAGGTAGTTCTTTCTCCAATGGGTCAAATACCAATGGGACAATCAAATCATTGTGCACCGTCAGGCGTTTAATTCTTTTGATGGTTTCCTGATTCCAGCCATTCATATCGCTAATGACTACAATTAAACAATCATGACCACAAAGGCGTTCAGCTTCTTTTAGTGCATTATTTAACTGGCCATCATTTTGCACTGCACTTTTTCCTGCCCTGTTTCCTGCAAAGAGTGCATGGTTCATAGTGATAGTATGATGAAGAACCTGCATGACTGTATTACGGCTGCGCTGGGGTTTTACCTGTTTAATACCACTATCATTAAATACCAGTGCGCCTATTCGATCACCTACAGCCAAGGTTCGCCAAGCAGACAAGGCCGCCATTTCTGCAGCGACAACCGATTTCATTTTCACTTTACTACCAAAAAACATTGCTACCCGCTGATCAACCAGCAGCAATACACTACGCTCACGTTCTTCAGTGTAAACTCTTACATGAGGTTTTTTAGTCCGGTTAGTGACCTTCCAGTCTAGGGTGCGAATATCGTCACCAGGACGGTAATGCCTCAGCTCTTCAAAGTTTAGGCCGCGACCACGCAACCGAGAGCTATGCCTTCCAGCTAGAATGCTATGTACAGCTTGCTTCGGTAAAAAACTGAAGCCTGCAGTCAGGTGTTGCATCGCCACCAGTTTCGACAAGTCCGCATAAACTAAGTGATCAGGTTTTATCGGTAAATCATTGCTCATAGCAGCACTCTTTCCGGGCACTCGAGCGACCGCTACCTGGCGAATTATTTCTTCAATAACCCGGTCACTACCAATACCTTCTGCCGCTGCTTCATAGCTGAGAATCAAACGGTGACGCAATACAGAAGTCACAACCGAACGCACGTCATCAGGGTCAACAAATTCCTTGCCCTGCAACCAAGCGTAAGCACGAGATGCTTTATCCAAATTAATAGAGGCACGAGGGCTTGAGCCCACACTAATCCACTGCTTTAAGTTACTATCAGGGTAGCGTTCGGGATGACGAGTAGCCATTACCAGAGCAACAATATACTGTTCAACATTTTCAGAAATATGCACCTTATGTATCTGCTCTCTTGCTGAAAAAATATGCGCCTGTGATATTTTTACCGATTCCATAGCTGTGCCAGGTTGTTCTTCTCCACGTACCAAGCGAATAATATCTAACTCTGCATTATCATCTGGGTACTCGATATTAACCTTCATCAGAAAACGATCCATCTGCGCTTCTGGCAGAGGATAAGTCCCTTCTTGCTCTATCGGGTTTTGAGTGGCCAACACAATAAACAATTCAGGCAAAGGATACGTTTTACCTGCAACCGTAATTTGTCGTTCTTCCATGGCCTCTAATAGGGCTGATTGAACCTTGGCCGGAGCTCGGTTTATTTCATCAGCCAATACTAAATTGGCAAAAATAGGCCCAGGCTGGAAGGTTAGTTTTTCTGAACCGCCATCAGAGTGATAAACCTCTGTTCCGGTCACATCAGAGGGCAATAAATCAGGCGTAAACTGAATACGCCCAAGGTTAGCTTCCATTACCTGAGCAAGGGTTTTAATGGCACGTGTTTTTGCTGTGCCAGGTAAACCTTCAAGTAATAAATTGCCATTACACAGCAGGCCTATAATAATTTTTTCTACGACATCAGCCTGGCCAATAACGGCCATTTCCATTGCCTGTTGGAGTTTTTTTATCTCGGTAAGGCATTCAGACATAAATTTAATCCTTAAAAAAACCCGCGAAGGCAGACATCGCGGGTTAGTTTTCTGCTTACTTAATATTATTTACCATTTGATTGCTTCACAAAGCGATCATAAACAGCTTCTACTGACCAAGACCCTGGAGGCTGGCTTGGCGGATATTGCTGGAAGGTAGCCAAGAACTCAGCCGTGGTCGCCAAGCCTAAATAGATATACGGTGCTTTATCTATCATCCAATCATAATAGCTGTTGGAATTCTCTTCCGCACGCCCATAAGGGTCACGGCGAAGGTTGCTAACTTTAGGCATTCGCAACATGGTAAACGGCTCAGTCCAGAGCGCCATGGTTTTACCGCGGTTCTCAGCATAGGTCATTTTCCAGTCACCTATGCGAATCGCTACAGGAAACGCTTCATCATTTAAGTAATGGTAAACTTCACGTGGGCCTTTTTTCTCTTTACCTGTTAAGTGAGGTAAAAAGTTATAGCCATCTAAGTGAATTTTGGCTTTCTTGCTGCCAAACGCCTTACCTTTCAGCATGTCTTTTTTCAGATTAGTATCACCTGCTGCTGCTGCCAATGTTGGCATCCAGTCAAGATGAGACATAATTTCATTTGATATTGCTCCTGCTGGTATTTTACCAGGCCAGCGCACCATTGCAGGCACTCGATAGGCCCCTTCATAGTTACTGTTTTTCTCGCCACGAAAAGGAGTAATACCTGCATCAGGCCAGGTGTTAAAATGAACACCATTATCGGTTGAGTACATTACAATTGTCTTATCTGCAATTTTAAGCTCATCCAGCTGGTTTAACATCTCTCCAACCAACTCATCATGAGCAACCATCACATCATTATAAAAACCTTGGCCAGACTTGCCTTTATTTTTTTCTGCAATATGAGTACGGAAATGCATTCCCGTTGTATTTAACCAAACAAAGAAGGGCTTTTTATTCTTTACGGCTTTATCTACAAACTTTTTCGCTGCAGCAATAAACTCTTCATCTGCAGTTTCCATGCGTTTTTTAGTTAATGGGCCAGTATCTTCAATTTTGCCATCAGCATAAGAATGAAGAACCCCACGAGGGCCAAACTTCTTTTTAAACGCAGGGTCTTTAGGATAGTCAGGATCTTCTGGCTCTTCTTCTGCGTTCAAGTGGTATAGGTTACCCAAAAATTCATCAAAGCCATGGTTGGTAGGAAGGTGGCCATCTTGGTCGCCCAGGTGATTCTTACCAAATTGCCCCGTGGTATAACCTTTGGCTTTAAGCATTTCAGCAATAGTAATATCTCGGTCCTGAATTCCTTCAGGTGCCCCAGGCAAACCTACTTTAGTCATGCCAGTTCTTAAACCAGACTGCCCGGTAATAAAAGTCGACCGACCAGCTGTACAGCTTTGATCACCATAATAATCAGTAAAACGCATTCCCTCATTGGCAATACGGTCAATATTTGGTGTGTGGTAGCCCATAATTCCGTCACTATAGGCGCTGATATTGGTAATTCCGATATCATCTCCCCAAATTATCATAATGTTGGGTTTGTCATTTGCCGCTATAACAGCACTACTCAAGGAAAGTAACATCCCTGCTGTAGCTATAGCCTTTCGAATTGGCTTCATATTATTATTCCCTATTAAAGATATCGTTTTTTATCTCAGCTTATTTTTATAGCAGTTGGCATCTTAATTCACCACTACCTATCTACGTTTATTTTTTCTAACGTTAGTCAAACAGTTCTTCTAAAACATTACCAAATGCACCTGATGGCGCCTTAATTCCCAAATAAGCAGATAAAGTCGGTGCAATATCCACAGTATGAATTTTTCGGGTCACTGTCTCTGCATCTAACCCAGCCCCGGCAAACACTATAGGCACATAGGTATCATAATTCCAAGGAGACCCATGAGTTGAGGCGACAGTGAGCCCATCAAAATCATTAATAAACCAATTCGGCTCAAATACTAAATAAATATCCCCTGATCGTTTAGAGTAGAAATTATTAAGTACCGCACGGTATAGATGGGTGTCAGGCAGGTTCCCACGCTGTAATGCGGTACTGGATACAGCCATAGATATACCTGGGAAAACCGAAAGCTCTTTAACCACCGCTTCTTCTAATGCCTGTCGGTCGATTTCCTTATTGTTAATCACCGATTTGCTCAGGTACAAGTAAGGGTGCTCATACTTTTCTATCAGTTTGCCAAAGATATTAAATTGTTTTTTCAACCGACTGATAGCCGCCCCTTTTTCCCAGCTATCAGGCTGTATATATCCTGCAGGGATATTAAGAGAGTTGAGATAGCCAGGCGTGTCAGGGCCACCATGATCCGCAGAGAGCACAATCAGTGTATTTTTAAGGCCTACCTCCTGATCTACAAATTTAAATAGCTTTTCCAGGCTACGGTCTAATCTAAGAATATTGTCTTCTGCTTCAAGACTTGAGGCGCCAAATATATGGCCCACATAGTCCGTAGAAGAAAAACTAATACTGAGGTAGTCCGTTATTTCATCTTTACCTAGTTTTTCTTCAACCAAAAGAGTCTTGGCAAAATCAAGCGCTATCTCATCCCCTGCTGGGCTGAGTGTTAACAATGTTGTGTAGTACTTACCATCGCCCGCCCCATAAGAATGAGGAAACACTCGCCCAAACCCACCAACATCGGTCTCCCACTCTCTGTCATCAGTATCACCAAACAGATAGCTTTCTTTGTTGTGTAATAGCTCCCATGTCTTACCTGCATACTGCTGTGCTATTTTCTTACTGTTCCAGTTCGATACCCATTGAGGATATTGGTCAAAATAGTAATTACTAGTAACAAACTCCCCATTGGCTTTTGAGAACCAAAACGCTTTTCCTGCATGGCCGGCCATAGAGACTGCACCACGATCTTTAACAGACACCCCAAAAACTTTCGCTTTGCCTCCAGAATTCGCCTTTAGCTCATCACCAAAAGTAGTAACAAGTATGGCAGAGGGAGAACGCCCTTCACTTCTTGCTGCCCTCTGGGTGGGATCAATTTCAGTATTAGCATCAACATCGGCGTCTTTACTTATCAGCTTATAGTTGGAATCTTCAATATTATAAGTGGACTGACCCGTTTCACGATCTAACCAGAGATTACCAACCATACCATGCACTGAAGGCTGAGCCCCCGTTGCCAAGGTTGTGTGACCAACAATTGTTTCTGTGTTCGCATGGTCATGATGCGCATTGGAAAAGACAATACCTTTCTCCCAGAGATACCTAAAGCCACCTTCGCCCAAACGGTCATAATAGCGTGTAGGCAAGTCCCCACGAAGTTGGTCTACCGTTATCTGGAGTATTAGTTTTGGTTTCTTTTTACCGAGGTCATTATCACCAGCGATACTGTTTGTTGCTAGCAAAGGGGTAAGCAACAACATACCAACAAATGACAATCGCATTTTTGTGCAAGAATTCATGGTTAGTCCCTTAGTTCACTCCGTAGAGTTTGTTATTCCAATAACCGTATACAAACAGTATAACCAAAGAATATATTTTTCAAGCCATTAGGAATATGAAACGTTTACTCCTTATTTGTCTCCCTTCTCAAATAATCACTATACAACCAACCAGCAAATCGAACCACTCCATTTAACACATGCTCACTTCTAACCGAAGGAAACACATCAAAAGCATGTTGCGCACCAGGGATCTCAGAATAAACCACAGGGTTATCAGATATCTGTTTAAGTGAATCAACAAAGTAGCGAGTTTCATCTGTAGAAACCAAGGTATCTTTGTCCCCTTGAATCACCATAAACGGTGGCGCATTTTTATGAATATGATTAATAGGTGATGCCTGACGGTAAAGATCTGGGTTCTCTTGTTTCGATACTTTTAAAATAGACGTTTCTAATACCTGCTCTAAGCCTTTATGATATTGCAGCCCCTTTTCATCATGAAAGTCATAGATGCCATAAAAAGGGACACAGCCCTGCACTTCGGTATTTTCATCTTCAAAACCAGGCTGAAAAGCGCCAATATTTTCTGTAAGCGACAAAAGAGAACTCAGGTGACCACCAGCAGAACCGCCCGTTACCAAAATGAAGTCGGGGTTACCACCATACTCAGCAATATGGTGTTTCACCCAAACAAGTGCTTTTTTGCAATCAATAATATGATCAGGAAATGTTGCTTTTGGGCTAAGTCGATAACTAATCGCTACGCACACCCAGCCCATTTCCGCTAAGCGATTCATTAACGGAATGCCTTGCTCGTTTTTACTTCCCATTTTATGAGTCCATGCACCACCGTGTATTTGAAACAACACGGGCGCATTTTCAAGCTGTTTTTTGGGACGCCGTATATCCAGTTTTAAATTAAGGCCGTCGACTTGTTGATAGGTGATATTTTTAAGACATTCTACTTCATCAGAA
>Ga0105351_1001024_pt1 | contig 12939 bp, 10 predicted proteins | sample EN4Hudsemesocosm_FD_83662 | JGI IMG/M metagenome (GOLD analysis project Ga0105351, IMG submission 83662) | Methane-oxidizing microbial communities from mesocosms in the Hudson Canyon - EN4B Hudson Canyon | ecosystem: Environmental > Aquatic > Marine > Cold seeps | place: Hudson Canyon... | reverse complement strand
CAATATGGCTGCCTACGAAGCTAACGGTGGTTATCAGGGACTAAAAAAAGCGATGGATTCGATGTCTAACAGCGATTGCCTACAGGTGATTAGTGATTCGAATTTACGCGGCAGAGGCGGAGCCGGATTTCCCACGGGCATGAAATGGAGTTGTGTTCCAATGGGAGAGAAATGTACTCCCGGACATAAATACCTCATTTGCAATGCCGATGAAATGGAACCGGGTACTTTTAAAGATCGTTTGCTGATGGAATACGATCCCCATCAATTAATTGATGGGATGATCTTATCGGCCTTTACCATAGATGCAGATATCGCCTATGTATTTATTCGCGGTGAATACATAGTTGCAATTGAACGACTGCGTAGCGCCATTAAAGAGTGTTACGAAAAAGGCTATCTCGGAGATAATATTCTCGGTAGTGGCTATAAGTTAGATCTTTATGTGCACCCAAGCGCAGGTCGTTATATTTGTGGCGAAGAAACGGCGCTCATTAATGCCCTCGAAGGCAAGCGTGCAATCCCTAGAGCTAAACCGCCATTTCCACAGGTGAGTGGCTTATGGGGCCGCCCAACCATCGTTAACAATGTCGAAACCTTATGTAATATCCCCCACATTATTGATAAAGGGGCAAAGTGGTTTATGTCGTTGGGTCGCGGTGAGGACGCCGGTACAAAAATGTTTGGTGCCAGTGGTAAAGTGAAAAATCCCGGTTGTTGGGAATTGCCCATGGGTACGCCGATAAGAGAAATTTTTGAAGATTATGCGGGTGGAATGCAAGATGGCTTAGAACTTAAAGGCTTTTTGCCTGGTGGTGGTTCCACAGATTTTTTATTGCCAGAACACCTCGACTTAGCGATGGACTATAACGTTATAGGTAAAGCGGGCAGTCGAATGGGTACCGGTACGATGATTATTCTCGACGATCAAACCTGCCCCGTTGGTATGACACTAAATCTCATCAAATTTTTTGCCCATGAATCATGCGGATTTTGCACACCTTGCCGCGAGGGCTTGCCTTGGACTAGACAAGTGCTAGAAGACATCGAATCGGGTAAGGGTGTCAAAGAAGATCTAGAAACCTTGGCCTACCAAATTGGCTATATCGGTGCGATGGGAAATACCCACTGCGCATTGGCACCGGGTGCTATGGAGCCTTTGCAGAGCGCATTAAAATATTTTCGCGACGACTTTGATCGTCATATTAGTGGCGGCTGTTGTCCTTACCACCAAAGTGGGAGCGCTTAAATATGCCGACAATATTCGTCGATGATCAGCCCATAGAAGTGAAAGAGGGCGACAATGTTCTCGCCGCTTTTCTCAGCGCAGGATTGGATTTACCCTATTTTTGTTGGCATCCAGCGATGGGTTCTATCGGCTCATGTCGTCAGTGCGCTGTACTTCAATATCAAAATGAAGAGGACGAACGCGGCAAAATCGTTATGGGTTGTATGACACCCGTTGCCGACGGTGCGCGCTTTTCTCTCTCTGCGGACAAGGCTAGTGAGTTTCGCGGTGCCATAGTCGAATCCTTAATGCTCAACCATCCCCATGATTGCCCCGTGTGCGCCGAGGGCGGCGAGTGTCATTTGCAAGATATGACGGTAATGGTAGGGCATCGAGACCGCCGTTATAAAGGCCGCAAAAATACCCATCGTAACCAATATTTGGGGCCGCTAATTCACCACGAAATGAACCGCTGTATTACCTGTTACCGCTGTGTACGTTACTACCGCGATTACGCCGGAGGTACCGATTTATCTGCCCAAGCCTCACACGATCACACTTATTTTGGTCGCCATGTCGAAGGTGTGTTAGAGAGTGAATTCTCTGGTAATTTAGTCGAAGTTTGCCCTACAGGTGTTTTTACCGACAAAACCTTATTAAAGCATTACAGCCGAAAATGGGATTTACAATCAGCACCTTCTATCTGCAATGGCTGTGCGGTGGGTTGTAATATTTCACCCGGAGAACGCTACGGCACACTTAAGAGAGTCCATAACCGCTATAACAACGAAGTAAATTCTTACTTTTTATGCGATAGAGGACGCTTTGGCAGTGGCTATGTCAATAGTGAAAAACGATTAGACTATGCGGGTATGAGCGATGCGGGTATAAACGATGCCACGAAAAAAATGGAAAGCAATGAAGGATATGAAGCTAGCGAAACAAGCTTTACCGCCATTCACCAAACTCAGGCCATCGACAAAGCGAGTCAGTGGATTAGCGAAGCTAAAAAAGTCGTAGCAATAGGATCGCCGAGAGCTTCATTAGAAGCAAACTTTCTCTTGCGCGAAATGGTTGGTGCAGACAATTTTCACAGCGGATTATCCGATGCAGAACGTCCCGTTGTAGCTGCGATAAGTAAAATTTTGCAAACCTCTTCTTGTATCAATCCTTCGATCAAGCAAATGGAATCCGCCGATGCAATATTAATTCTCGGTGAAGATATTACCCAAACTGCCCCCCGAATAGCACTAGGTCTACGTCAAGCTGTACGCAACAAAGCTTTACAGTTAGCCGATGAGGCGAGGTTGTTCCATTGGCAAGATGCGGCGGTTAGAAACCTCGCTCAAGATCAACGTTCGCCGATGGTGATAATCTCCGCTAGCGAGAGTCGTCTAGATGATGTTGCTAGTAATATTTTAACTTTGGGTCCCGATGACATCGCAAGTTTTTCTGAAGACATAGCATTGGCATTAGGCGGTCAGACTGTTGCCGATGATCGTGTTAACACTATCGCAGAGGTGCTAAAGGCGGCAAAAAACCCGTTGATAATCAGCGGTAGTAGTATGTTACATACGGGCATTGTCAGCGCCGCGAGCGCTGTTGCAAATGCGCTTGATAACAGCCAAACCATGCTGAGTTACTGCCTGCCAGAAGTGAATAGTTTAGGGGCGAGTTTATTGGCGCAAGAATCTGTCGGTGATCTAGATGGTTTGGCAAAATCAGCGACTAGTATCGATACCCTAATTTTTTTGGAAAACGACCTTAGTCGTAGAATGCCCGCCGCAGACTTTAAAGCGTTAATGCAGGGAGCCTCTAACGTTATCGGAATGGATTTTCTCGAAAATGAAACCCTTAATAACGCTCAGCTAGTCTTGCCGACGGTTTCCTATGCCGAAGCGCAGGGAACAGTGATTAGTAGTGAGGGCCGAGCGCAGCGTTATTATCCCGTGTTTGAACCGGTACGAGAGAGGTTGCCCAGTTGGCAGTGGTTGTTAACACTTTCGCAAATTCTAGAAATAACGGGTTTAAAAGAGATCGAAAATTTTGACCAAGTTGTAGCGTTATGTGCAAATAGCTCTGAGTTGTTTGCAGGGCTTGTCGATGTTGCCGAGAGTAATCGCGCTTCTGGATTAAAAATACCAAGGCAAACACATCGCTATAGTGGTAGAACCGCGATGCGTGCAAATGTTTCCGTGCATGAGCCACAACAGCCTATCGATACCCAATCGCCTCTAAGCTATACCATGGAGGGAGCAAGTTTTAATCAGGACGCTTCCTTAAAACCATTTTTTTGGTCTCCCGGATGGAATTCCAACCAGTCTGTGCAAAAATTTCAACATGAAGTAGATGGACCACTGCGCGGAGAGCCTTCAGGGGTAAGGCTATTTGATCGCGCCGCAAATAATACCGGCGGCGATGCTCCCCTAACCGAAACTCAAAAATTTGAACAAACTTTGGAGCCGAATAATTGGCAGTTGGTGGCAGTACATTGCCTCTACGGAAGCGAAGAGCTGTCGGTCCTCAGTGAAGAAGTTGCAGAGCTGTCCGGTGATGCATTTATTGCCTTGGATAAAGCCACAGCTGATCAGTTAGAAGTCCTAGCGGGCGATGGATTAATCATCGCGAATTCGACAGGTGAGCTATCGCTAGAGGTAAAAATAGCCGCAAGAATGGCAGCCAATTGTGTTGGCTTTAGCGCCGGATTTAAGCAAGCACTATCTTTGCGCCAAGGCGATCATGTAACGCTAAAAAAAGACGACAGTTGGCTGCGAGCAGTACAAATTATCGCCAGTGACAGGAGCGCTCAAAATGTCTGAGCTATTTCCAGTGTTTCTCGCTCTCACAGTTTTAGTAGGCGGTGTCGCCGGTGCCGCTATTCTTACTTGGTGGGAACGCCGACTACTCGGTATATGGCAAGATCGGTATGGACCAAATCGTCTAGGTCCTTTCGGTATCGGACAAGTGTTAGCCGACATGCTTAAATTGTTATTCAAAGATGACTGGGTGCCGCCATTTTCAGACAAGCTAGTATTTATTTTTGCACCCATCGCCATTGTTATGGCAATGATGACCGGCTTTGCGGTAGTACCCTTTGCTCCCGGTGTAGTCATTATCGATGTCAACATAGGCTTATTGTTTTTCCTTGGCATGACTTCTTTGGCGGTTTATAGCGTGTTGCTTGGCGGTCTGGCATCCAATAACAAATATGCTTTGCTGGGAGGTTTGCGCTCTGCCGCGCAAATGGTTAGCTACGAAGTGTTTATGGGCTTGTCGCTAATGGGCATTATTATGATGACCGGAAGCTTCAGTTTGGTAGACATTGTCGAAGCGCAGAGCGAAGTGTGGTTTTGCTTTTCACAATTTTTAGGTTTGCTGGTATTTGTAATAGCCGGAATTGCCGAGAGCCACCGATTGCCTTTCGATTTGCCAGAAGCCGAGCACGAGCTAACCGCAGGATTTCATACCGAGTATGGAGGCATGAAATTTGCGATGTTCATGCTGGGGGAATACCTAGGTTTAATGCTAATTTCTTGCATGATAACGACATTGTTTTTTGGCGGTTGGCACGGCCCCGTGTTAATTGGCGAATGGTTGCCGCCAATAGTTTGGTTTGGGCTTAAAGTTTTCATGGTGATTAACTTTTTTATTTTGCTACGCGCGGCGATACCGCGGCCGCGCTACGATCAACTAATGTCACTTGGATGGAAAGTTATGTTGCCCATCACCCTTGTGAATCTCGTTGTCACCGGAGCGGTGTTGTTGTGGAGAACTTGAGTCAATGATCAGCCAGCTGCGCACAATTTGGAGAGTTCTCCTACACAGTTTCACCAAGGCGGAAACTGTTCAGTACCCCGAAGAGAAGCCTTATTTAGCTCCTCGCTATCGAGGCCGTATAGTATTGACCCGCGACCCAGATGGCGAAGAACGCTGCGTAGCGTGTAATTTATGTGCCGCGGCCTGTCCTGTAGATTGTATCGCCTTGCAAAAAGACACCAGAGAAGACGGTACATGGTATCCAGAGTTTTTCCGTATCAATTTTTCTCGCTGCATAATGTGTGGCATGTGCGAAGAAGCCTGCCCCACCTATGCAATTCAACTAACACCCGATTTCGAAATGTGTGAGTACGACAGACAGAGCATGGTATATGAAAAAGAACATTTATTGATTAACGGCGTGGGTAAATATCCCGATTATAATTTTTACCGTGTTTCGGGCTTGCAAACCGCCACTAAAGATAAGGGCGAAGGTGATATGGAGGCCGAGCCTATAAATGTAAAAAGTTTACTGCCGTAAAATAATTATTTGACAGTAAATAAAATATAACAAAAATTATTTAGTTGAAAATTAAAAGCTAAATGTCGAGAGGTTTTTCTATGTTGGAAATAGTGCTTTTTTATATTGCATCCGCCGTTGCCTTAGCCGCAACAATTATGGCGATGACCAGAACCAATGCAATACATGCACTGATCTATTTGATTGTCTCACTTTTAGGTGTCGCCGTTATATTCTATTTAATAGGCGCAGCTTTTGCGGCGGCCTTAGAAATAGTTATTTACGCTGGGGCCATAATGGTTTTATTTGTATTCGTTATTATGATGTTAAACCTTGGTGAAGCGGGGAGCCAGCGCGAACAGCAGTGGTTGAAACCCTCCATATGGTTGGGGCCAGCAATTTTAGCGTCGATTCTATTCGTTGAATTATTATACGTGCTATCGGCTGTAGAAGGCACAGCTTCGGTTGGTGCAATACCGGTGAAAGAAGTTGGCCTCACCTTATTTGGCCCCTATGTGCTAGCAGTCGAAATAGCATCGATGCTGTTGTTAGCTGGCTTGGTAGGTTCTTTTCATTTAGGGCGGCGCTACTTAGAGCGCTCGGATGAATTTTTTAACCAGCCTAACGGCGTTATTAAAGAAACTAACGAAAGTAATGATAGTAACGAAGCCGCCAAAACTAACGAGCAAAATTTGTCGAATCAGAAAACAGCACCGGAGGTAGCATGGAAGGATTAAACGTACCTCTAAATCATATTTTACTAGTAGCGAGTATGCTGTTTGCAATCGGCATGCTGGGCTTGATGATTCGGCGCAATATCATTTTTATTCTTATGTCTTTAGAGGTCATGCTTAATGCCGCTGCTCTTGCTTTTGTGGCCGCAGGTGCGCACTGGGGGCAGGCCGATGGGCAAATTATGTTTATGTTAATACTTAGCGTGGCAGCAGCAGAGGTTGCCGTTGGTCTGGGATTAGTGCTGCAAGTGCAGCGGCGGTTTAAGTCGCTAGATATGGATAATGCCAATAGGATGAAGGGGTGACAATGCGCGATATGATTTGGTTAATACCATTGTTGCCAATGCTGAGCTCTATCAGTCTAATGATTTTTTCTGGCCGCTTACCCAAAACCCTGGTTGCTTTTATGGGCGCTGGTTCGGTAGCGCTGTCGGCTTTGCTAACCTTACTTTTCGCCGTTAATTTTCTCAATAATCCAGAACCAGTACAGCTAACGCTTTGGACATGGATTGAAGTGGGTTCGTTTAATCCGGGTGTGGCTTTTTATCTCGATGGTCTTACCTTGGTGATGATGTCCATCATTACCGGCGTAGGGTTTTTGATTCATTTGTTTTCCACAGAATTCATGCAAGATGACGACAGCTACGCACGTTACTTCGCCTATTTAAATATGTTTGTAGCCGCGATGTTGATACTTGTAATGGCCGATAATCTGCTATTGCTGTATCTCGGTTGGGAGGGCGTTGGCGTATGTAGTTATTTACTCGTGGGTTTTTGGTACCAAAGCTCAGACAACGGCAAAGCCGCACGCAAAGCATTTATTGTCACCAGAATTGGCGATACGGCAATGGCCTTGGGATTATTTTTACTGTTCAGTGAGCTGGGCACTTTAAATATACAAGCAATGGGTGAGGTGGCCAGAACGACATGGCAGGTTGGAGACACAATGCCTCTTATCGCCTGCTTACTATTGTTAGCTGGCGCAGCGGGAAAATCGGCGCAATTACCGCTACAAACGTGGCTGCCAGATGCCATGGCAGGACCGACCCCCGTTAGTGCTCTTATTCACGCAGCGACGATGGTGACAGCCGGTGTGTATCTCATCGCCCGCACCCACGATCTTTTTCTTCTCGCCCCCACGGCGATGATGACCGTAGCAATATTGGGCCTAGCCACTTCCCTAATGGCCGCCTTTACGGCATTGACGCAATTCGACATCAAACGCATTTTGGCCTACTCAACAATTAGCCAAATCGGCTATATGTTTTTGGCGTTGGGTGTTGGGGCTTGGGGCGCGGGAATTTTTCATCTTATGACACACGCGTTTTTTAAAGCACTGCTGTTTCTCGGCTCCGGTGCAATTATTCACTGCCTGCACCATGAGCACGACATCTTTAAAATGGGTGGTTTGCGTACCATACTACCGGTGGTTTTTTGGAGCTTTATCATTGGTTCAGCGGCGTTGGCAGCCTTGCCACTAAGCTCTGGATTTTTCAGCAAGGATCAAATATTACTGAGTGCCTATTTAATGCCGGGAGTGGGACCATGGCTTTGGTTCGGCGGCTTAGTCGGGGCGTTATTGACGGCGATATATAGTTTCAGGCTGGTTTTCGTGGTGTTTTTTGGGTCGGTAAAAACTAAGCCAGATAATTCGCCGGGGCTGCGTATGGCAATACCACTAACGGTATTGTGTGCATTGGCGGTTGTGGGTGGCTATTTTACTATTCCGGTTGCAGAGGTTTTTCCGCCGCTAGGCGATCATCATCCTGCATTTTGGGTAGAGGCAGTTTCAATAGCCGTACCGATAGTGGGTGTTGCGATTGCCTATGCCGTGTTTTTAGGTGGGCAACTTAAAGTAGACGGTTTAAAAAATGCAACGTCGGGGCTAAGGCAATTTTGGTTTAGCCATTGGGGCATGGATTGGCTCTACGATAGAGTATTCGTTAGGCCCTATTACGGGCTTGCTAATTTACTAAGTTCCGAACCTCTTGATCGCCTATACGAGCTGGTGGTTAGTGCTAGCCAAAAACTCAATCAGTACTTGAGCGATACACAAACAGGCCGCATGCGATCTTATGTTGGCAGTATGATCTTTGGGTTAATTTTTGTTCTGGCGCTGTCTTTGGGGGTGCTGTAATGCTAATGATTAATCTGATATTAATTCTACTCGTCGGTGGCGTGCTGGCGGTGCTATCGGAAAAAATCAGTGATAAAGCGCCTCGCTGGGTGGCACTTGGGGTTGTCTTTTTTGCCCTTCTGTTAATGCTTAATTTTATATTGGGCTTAGATAAGCCACAACTTTATCAAATACCCGATCCTGCTGCCCCCGAACGATGGTTAATGCATATCTCCATTGCTTGGATTCCCGCTTTTGGTATCGCCATAGAATTGGCGATGGATGGCCTTAGCCTGTTAATGGTCTTACTCACGCTCGTATTGGGTGCAGTCGCGATAAGCGCTTCTTGGACCGATGTAAAAACAAAAACGGGATTTTTTGAAGCCAATATTCTTTGGACGTTGGCTGGTGTGTTAGGTGTTTTCCTATCTCTGGATCTATTTTTGTTCTTCCTCTTTTGGGAAGTCATGTTAATACCCATGTATTTTATGATTGCAATTTGGGGGCATGAGAAGCGCGCTTACGCTTCGATGAAATTTTTTATATTTACCCAAGCTAGCGGCTTGCTCATGCTGGTCTCCATTCTTGCTCTCGCCGCTGTGCACCATAGCAATAGTGGCCAGTGGAGTTTCAGCTACTTTGAGCTGTTGGACACAGAGATGTCTGCACAGACTGCGAAGTGGTTGATGCTGGGATTTTTTATCGCCTTTGTAGTAAAGCTCCCTGCCTTTCCCTTTCATACATGGTTGCCCGATGCGCATACTCAGGCCCCCACTGCGGGCAGCGTGATTCTAGCGGGAATACTTTTAAAAACCGGGGCCTATGGTTTGATACGATTTGCTGTTCCGCTGTTTCCCGAGGCTTCCGCAGATTTTTCCGGTATTGCAATTGTGTTAGGGGCATCAGGAGTCGTCTATGGCGCGGTGTTAGCCTTTGGACAAACAGATTTTAAACGCTTAGTTGCCTATAGCAGTGTCAGTCATATGGGCTTTGTATTGCTGGGTGTATACGCGTGGAATGAATTAGCCTTGCAAGGTGCGGTAATGCAAATGGTGGCCCACGGATTCAGCACAGCGGCGTTGTTTATGATTGCTGGTTCGTTGCAAGAGCGTCTTCATACCCGCGATATGCGTAAGATGGGCGGCTTGTGGCAAAACATGCCGCGCATGGGAGCGGTGGCTATGTTTTTTGTTATCGCATCTCTCGGTTTGCCAGGGCTAGGCAATTTTGTTGCTGAATTTCTCGTGTTGTTAGGCCTGTTTCAAGTTGACCCGTGGATAACCGTTATTGCGGCTCTCGGTCTTATTACCGGTGCAGCTTATTCGCTGATATTAATGCAGAAGTCCTTTCAGGGGACACCCGATCCTAGTAGAACTGTTAGCGACTATGGTTTTCGAGAAATGTCGACGATGACGGTTATGATTGTTGCTCTTATTGTTTTGGGTGTTTTTCCTCAGCCAGTATTGGATATTGCGCAGCCGGTGTTGCAAAGTTTGCTTGATCTAACCGGTAACTCTCCGGGAGGCATTGCTGTTATTTCGGCGGTGGATTCTGCGTCGGTGGAAGGTATTTATCAGTTGGAGATACAATAATGAATAGCGATCAAATTTTAGCGTTGATGCCAATAATAGTATTGTCACTTTGCGCGGTGGTATTGATGTTACAGGCATCGGTGCGGCGCAATGCAAAAGTGGCGTGGAATATCAGTGCTATCGGATTAATTGCTGCGATATGGGGGGCGGGTTATTCGCTAGACCTGACTTCTCAAGTTACGCCTCTCATTATTATTGATCGCTGGGGGCTAATGTTCACTACGCTTATTTTGATCGCTAGTATGGTGACTCTACTGCTTTCGAGAGAGGGTTTTTTGAAGCAACAAAAAAGTAAAGAGGAGTATTATTTACTGCTTATTTTGGCGGTACTTGGTGCGGTGGTGCTTATTCATTCGTCTCATGTGGCTACGCTGTTATTGGGAATGGAGTTAATGGGTATTGCCCTTTATGCGATGATCGCTTTTCCCGAAAAAGGCAATTTATCGTTAGAGGCGGCTATTAAGTATTTGGTTTTGTCCGCTTGCGCCTCAGCTATGTTGTTGTTTGGGTTTGCTTTGCTTTACGCGGCAACGGGAGATCTTAGTTATGTTGGTATGGCTAGCAAGGCTGCAATTGCCTACGCTGATAATCCAGCTTTGATTATGGCGGGCACGGCTTTGGTTATTTCTGGGGTTTGTTTTAAATTGTCGGTTGTTCCCTTCCATATGTGGACGCCTGATGTTTATCAGGGCGCTCCTACTCCGGTTACTGGTTTTTTGGCAACGGTGTCTAAGGGTGCGGTGTTTGTCGCTTTTACGCGAATATTTGTCGGTGGTAATTTGGCCCAGTACGATAATTTGGTGGTGGCGTTAACTGTGGTTGCTATTGCGTCGATGTTAGTCGGTAACTTATTGGCTTTGCGGCAGGACGATGTTAAGCGTATGTTGTCTTATTCTTCTATTGCGCATTTTGGCTATTTACTTATCGTTTTAATCGCTGCGCCTGCTTTGGGTATTATGGCTTATCAGGCGATAAGTTTTTATCTCATTGCGTATATTGTGACGAGTTTAGCGGCTTTTACGGTGCTTACGGCTATTGCTGGGGAGGATGAGACTGCGAATCATATTTCGGCGTTTGAGGGTTTGTTTTGGCGTAGTCCGGTGCAGGCTGCTGCGTTGACTGTTGCTATGTTGTCGCTTGCGGGTATCCCTCTAACGGCAGGGTTTATTGGTAAGTTTTATATTATCAATGCGAGTATCGAGGGTGCACAGTGGGCATTATTGACTGCGCTTGTGGTGGGTAGTGCGATTGCTATTTATTACTATTTAAAAGTTATTTTTGCGATGAGTAAAATTCCGGAAGATAAGCTTGAGCATGAGCTTGCATCTAAACCTAGAAATCTTAGTTATGATTTTCTCGCTGCGGCTATGTTGGCGTTAGTGTTGTATATTGGTAGTTGGCCGCAACCGGTTATGGCGTTTATTGCGGGGTTGTAGATGCGTTATGGTGGGGCTGTGGTTTAGGCTTGAGGTGGGTTTTGAAAAATTGGATAATAATGATGTTTTTTGATTTCGTGTATGGGGTTGGTAAAGGAGCTAGGTATGTTACGTTCTGTTGATTTAAGCGATTATATGCTGCACAAGCCTTTTAAGGTTGCGATTAGCGATAATATTTTTGTTGCTATCGATATTATTATTGAGAATAAAGTTTCGGGTATTTGTGTTGTTAATGATGAGGGTTCTTTGGTTGGTGTTCTGTCGGAGATGGATTGTCTGAGGGCAATTTTGAATGCGACTTATAATGAGGGGGCTATTGGTTTCATTGAAGATTATATGACGGCTAATGTTGTTTGCTGTGAGTTGCATGCGGATGTGGTGGATGTGGCGGATGATATGTTGAAGAAGGGGCATAGGCGTAGGCCGGTTGTTGATAATGGGAAGTTGGTGGGGCAGATTACTTGTAGGCAGCTGTTGAGGGTTGTTAGGGATTTTGATAAGGGTTAGGGGTTGGGTGTTTAGTTTGGTCTGCCCGACCCGACAGCAATAAGCTATTGCTGTCGGGTCTTTTTGTTATGGTTTTGATTTGCAGGGCGCTGAGCTGAATAGGCGCACTTGAAACAGTGTTTGCTAAAATATATAGTTAAATCAGATGGTTGTGAAGTAAACTGCTTTTACTATTGGTGCACAGTATACGAATGTGGTTCGTTTTATTGCATAGTGGCATTTTGGTGGTATCTCTAACTTATTGATTGGTGGCTATGAGTAACTGCCGTAAGTCCTTAGCGTCTACGATTGCGTGGTAGTGAGTTTTAACCGGGGATGGTAATGCACCTTTTAGGTCTTGGGTTACATCACGTTCAGCACGGCCAGTGGCGACACCGTATCGGATTGCTTGCCCGATAAATTGTTTGGTTCTGGTAGCAGTTTCTAATGCACCGCGGTCAACAATACGCCGACAGACGCTTAAAACTTCAGGGGCCGTTAAATCCTTTAAGGGTCTTGAGCCAATCCAAGGGAAGACATCACGTTCGTAACATTGTTGAAGATGGGCTTTGTGTGAGGGGCTCCATTTATGCGTATTCTGAGTCAAAAACTCTTCAGCAATTGCTTGAAAGGTATTCTTGCCGCTCCCGGCTTTCTCAAGTTTTCGGGTTAACGAGGGGTCTACCCCATCGGCAATTTTTTTCTTGCATCGTCACGTTTGTCTCGGGCTTGTTTCAGCGTTATTTAGGGGTAAACCCCTAAAGCTAACAATTTCTCGGAACCATTTATACGGTATTTAAGCCGCCAATATTTGCTTCCATTCTTTTTTACCAACAAGAACAAGCCTTTTTCATCGGAGACTTTGTAGTCTTTGTCTTTAGGTTTCAGGTTTCTTGCTTTTACATCCGTTAACGGCATTTTGGGGGTACCTCCAGTTTATGCGGTCCTTGTACCCCCAAATGTACCCCTATAAGTGGGGGTATGTCAAAGAATTATTAGAGATTGCTGCGGATGGGTTTTTGCTTGGTAATGCTGTATTTGCAGGGGTTGTAGGACTTTCTAGGACGGGGT
>Ga0105351_1001016_pt1 | contig 12993 bp, 10 predicted proteins | sample EN4Hudsemesocosm_FD_83662 | JGI IMG/M metagenome (GOLD analysis project Ga0105351, IMG submission 83662) | Methane-oxidizing microbial communities from mesocosms in the Hudson Canyon - EN4B Hudson Canyon | ecosystem: Environmental > Aquatic > Marine > Cold seeps | place: Hudson Canyon... | reverse complement strand
GTGTCAGTAAGCTCAGCGCCATTAAGCGCGAATCGAGCATTTGTCTGAAATGAGCCAACATTACTTTTTATACTTAATTTTACGGGTAGTTTACCTGTAAAAAGACCCGGCACTGAAACATCCCAAGCTAAAACACCTTCTATTCCTCTGGATGCAATGAGAGCATTACCTTTCCATATAGAACCCGAAACGGCTTTTACATTTATTTGCAGCTGTTTTAACGGTAGCTTAGGGGATACGCTCGTCCAAACCAGACTGACAGGAAATGTCGCTATCAAAAATGACAGGTAAGAGATAATTCCCAACAATAAAAACAGTAGTATTTTTTTTAACACACGCTCTATTTCTTTTTCTTATGCTCAAAAATGAGTAAGTAGATTCAATAAATTACAGGCAGATTCTAACTCTAATTCCATCTTATATCAGGAATTTTTACCCAATTTCAAAACTTTATGCTCTCTTTTATTACATTCAACAAAAAAGCCCCTTAAAAAGGAGCTTTTTTGAAGTGCTATATTGAGTTGTTATAGCGTCATGACAGCAGTGACTTGCACTACATACCCATTCCGCCCATACCACCCATTCCGCCCATGCCACCCATATCAGGCATGGCTGGAGCAGCACCTTCTTCAACATGATCAGTAACCATACATTCGGTTGTGATCATCAAACCTGCGATAGAGCCTGCAGATTGAAGCGCTGTACGTGTAACTTTAGCTGGGTCAAGAATACCCATTTCAAGCATATCGCCGTATTCGCCATTGCTTGCGTTGTAGCCAAAGCTACCTTCACCCTGCTTAACTTTGTCGATTACTACAGAACCTTCACCGCCCGCATTCTCTACAATCATACGTAATGGAGCTTCCATTGCACGGCGTAGTAAGTTAATACCAACGCTCTGATCTTCGTTCTCACCTTCAAGGTCTGCAATAGACTGAAGTGCGCGAACCAAAGCAACACCGCCACCCGCAACAACACCTTCTTCTACAGCAGCACGCGTTGAGTGAAGAGCGTCTTCTACACGCGCCTTCTTCTCTTTCATTTCTACTTCAGAACCTGCGCCAACCTTAATTACCGCAACACCGCCAGCTAGCTTAGCAACACGCTCTTGTAGCTTCTCACGATCATAATCAGAAGAACTTTCTTCAATCTGCTTGCGAACCTGACCAACACGGGCTTCAATATCTGCCGCTGCGCCAACACCATCAATAACGGTTGTATTTTCTTTGCTGATATTTACACGCTTCGCAGTACCAAGGTCATCTAAAGTCGCATTTTCAAGTGTTAAGCCCACTTCTTCAGAAATTACAGTACCACCGGTTAAGATAGCGATATCCTGTAGCATTTCTTTACGACGGTCACCAAAACCAGGTGCTTTAACCGCTGCAACCTTAACGATACCGCGCATATTGTTAACAACCAATGTTGCCAACGCTTCGCCTTCAACATCTTCAGAAATGATTAACAAAGGCTTACTTGCCTTAGCAACATTTTCTAGAACTGGTAGCAATTCACGAATGTTTGAAATCTTTTTATCTACCAACAAAATGAACGGGTTATCCAGCTCTGCAGACATATTGTCTTGATTGTTGATGAAATAAGGAGAAAGGTAACCGCGATCGAACTGCATCCCTTCAACTACGTCTAACTCATCTTCAAGACCACTACCTTCTTCAACAGTAATAACGCCTTCTTTACCAACCTTGTCCATTGCTTCAGCAATGATGCTACCTACAACAGTATCGCTGTTAGCTGAGATAGTACCTACCTGAGCAATTTCTTTAGTGTTTTCACATGGACGTGAAAAGCTCTTAATTTCTCCAACTGCAACCTGAACGCCTTTATCAATTCCGCGTTTCAAGTCCATTGGGTTCATACCCGCTGCAACCGCTTTAAGGCCTTCATTTACAATTGCCTGAGCCAAAACTGTTGCTGTAGTTGTTCCGTCACCCGCTGCATCATTGGTTTGAGAAGCAACTTCTTTAACCATTTGTGCGCCCATGTTTTCGAACTTGTCTTTCAGCTCGATTTCTTTTGCTACTGAAACACCGTCTTTAGTTACAGTTGGCGCACCAAAAGACTTATCAAGAACGACGTTACGACCTTTAGGGCCCAAAGTAACTTTAACTGCATCTGCAAGAATATTTACACCGGCAAGCATGCGCTTACGGGCTGAATCACCAAACTTTACGTCTTTAGCTGACATAACTACTTATCCTTTATCTGTACTAAATAAATTAGATCTACGGCAAACAAATCTATAAAAAATTAAAAACTCGGACTTATTAGTCTTCAAGTACGCCAAAGATTTCACTTTCGCTCATAATCAACAACTCTTCGTCATCAACTTTAACCGTGTTGCTGCCAGCATACTGGCCAAATACAACTATATCGCCTTCTTTAAGCGCTAAAGGACGAACGTCTCCGTTATCCATAATACGACCTGTACCCACAGCAACAACCTCACCTTGGGCAGGTTTTTCAGCCGCACTTCCAGGCAGTACGATACCGCTTGCAGTGGTAGTTTCTTCTTCTTTGCGACGCACAACAACACGATCGTGTAACGGACGGATCTTCATTTCGCAGATTCTCCAAAATTAGCTTATTAAGCTGTAGTTAAATAAATACGTTAGAATGATTCAGGCATAAAAGTAGACTAAAACAGCCCACTCTGCTTACACTGAACAACGAGTGCTTTTATAGATGGGGCTGCATTAATTCATTTCAATAGATTGAGCAAAAAAACTCACTTTTTTTCTATTGAATCATTATTAATAGAATGAGAAGCGGAGGAAGGCTTTTCTTCTTTATAAAATTCACCTTCAATAATATCACTCTGATTACTTTGATTACCTTGATTTACGCCCCCAAAGCCTTGCGCTTTAAAAGTATCAGCTCCAAAAGAAGATGACTGAGTAAATTGTTGAGCACCGGTCACTATCATTTTTTTCATTAACTGTTCAATCAGCAAGCCTCGAATACCCGGCATAAGCAAAGAAAACCCTATTGCGTCGGTAACAAAACCAGGGGTAAGCAATAATGCGCCACCCACAGCCAATAAAAAGCCTTCAGCCACTTCTTTGGCAGGGAGTTCACCTGCGTTCATTTTCTGATTCGCCCGCATTAACGTACTTAAACCTTGCCGTTTCAATAAGGACGCACCAATAATTGCAGTAAGTAAGACAAGACCAATAGTACTAGCCGCACCAATGACTGTGCCGACCTTTATTAATACGGTCATTTCAACGACGGGCATAATAATAAAAAGTAAAAATAATATTTTCATAATGATCCTAATGGTCTCTCAAAGCGATTACTGACATAATATCGCGCTACAAACGACTTTCCCATAGATCTTTTAATATTAAGGTTAAAAATGAAACTTCAAGATTCTGTTGTAGCAATTACAGGTGGTGGTCAGGGTTTAGGCCGCGCAATGGCGGTTTATTTAGCGGGCAAAGGCGTAAAACTAGCACTTATCGATCTAGATCAGGAAAAACTCGATGAGACCGTTCAGTTATGTGAAAAGGCAGGTAGCCAAGCTAAAGCCTATATTTGCAATGTTGCCAAAGAAGACGATGTTATTTCAAGCTTTGAAGCGATTACTGCTGACTTCGGTAAAATCGATGGATTGGTTAATAATGCGGGGATTCTTCGGGATGGCCTGCTTATTAAAGCTAAAGACGGAAAAATTGTTAAGCGCATGTCAATTGAACAGTGGCAGTCGGTTATTGATGTAAACTTAACAGGGGTTTTCTTGTGTGGCCGTGAAGCCGCAACGCAAATGGTTCAGAACGACACTAAGGGCTGCATCATCAATATTTCCAGCATCTCTCGTGCGGGCAACATGGGGCAGACAAATTATTCTGCGGCTAAAGCTGGTGTTACCGCATTAACGGTTAGCTGGGGTAAAGAGTTAGCTCATTATGGTATACGCTCTATGGCAATAGCCCCAGGGTTTATTGCAACAGAAATGATTGCATCAATGAAGCCTGAAGCATTAGAAATGATGACTAAACATATCCCCCTCAAAAGAACAGGGCAACCAGAAGAAATCGCACAGACTGTTGCGTTTATTTTGGAGAATGATTATTTGTCAGCTCGTACTATTGAGGTTGATGGAGCTCTTAGGCTGTAGTTTTTGTAAAACTTATCGCAGCTAAGAGCCGCGATTGATTCTAGCAGCCAAACTAAGTCCATAAGCATATGCAAAACAACCCAGACAGTGACCAACAACGCATCTTGCAAACCATTCATGCAATCCCTAGTGGACAGGTTGCCACCTACGGATTAATTGCAAAACTTTCGGGCCTCCCCGGTAAAGCTCGCTATGTTGGCTATATATTAAAATCGTTACCCGAAGGTTCGAACATTCCTTGGCATCGTATAATTAACGCCCAAGGTAAAATTTCTTTCCCTGTAGATACCGAAGCTTACCGAGAACAAAAACAACGACTGCTTGCAGAAAATGTTATTTTCAAAGACCATAGGGTTTCCCTGAAACAGTACCTCTGGAAAACACCGTCTTTGAAAACTGACTAGCACACAAGGATCTTCACCCCAATGCCCCATAAGGAAACAATCAGGGAAGCACTGTTTAATCGCAGAATGCTAATCTGCGTATTTACCGGCTTTACCTCAGGCCTGCCCCTGTACTTTGTTTACACGCTCATTCCCGCTTGGCTACGCAGTGAATCGGTTAGCTTAAAAGAAATCGGACTATTTGCCCTGATCGGCCTGCCCTACACGTGGAAGTTTATCTGGTCCCCGATGATGGATCGCTATATCCCTCCGTTTTTGGGTCGACGACGAGGCTGGATGCTAATCACTCAGGTATTTCTATTGTTATCGATGGGAATGATGGGCTTTTTTAACCCAGCAGATTCACTTTGGACAATTGCTTACCTGGCTGCAGCCATTGCATTCTTTAGTGCCAGCCAAGATATCGTTCTGGATGCCTATCGACGTGAAATACTACCTGACCAAGAGCTTGGTTTAGGCAACTCCATTCATGTTAATGCTTATCGAATTTCAGGGCTTATTCCAGGCTCTCTAGCACTCATACTAGCAGACCACGTAGATTGGCTGTGGGTCTATGTGGTGGTTGCGTTATTTATGCTGGCTGGCATTGGGATGACCCTATTTATTAAAGAACCTAATGGTCACAGCCACCCACCGCTATCACTTAAAGATGCGGTTGTAGAACCCTTCAAAGAGTTTTTTCAACGACTGGGTCGCTTCCCTGCCCTTGAAATTCTAGCATTTATCTTCCTCTATAAACTGGGAGATAGCATGGCTACAGCACTATCAACACCGTTTTATTTAGACCTTGGGTTTAGCCTGACAGAGATAGGATTAATCGCCAAACATGCCGCTTTATGGCCAGCCATTATCGGTGGGCTTTTGGGCGGTTTGCTTATGGTAAAAATAGGCATCAACAAATCTTTATGGCTGTTTGGTTTAGTGCAAATAATCACTATTCTAGGCTTTGCTATTCTGGCTGAAGTTGGCAACAATCTATGGGCATTAGGCATTGTGCTTGCACTTGAATACTTAGGGGTTGGGTTAGGCACTGCTGCTTTTGTCGCATTCATCGCGAGAACAACCAATAAGAATTACACCGCCACTCAACTGGCATTATTTACTGCTATCGCAGCACTACCGAGAACTTTTGCCAATGCTTTAACAGGCTACTTGGTCGAAGGGGCTGATGCTATTGAGAACCCCATTGCTTTTAGCCTGATGGAGACAGTTGGGATGCCCGTAGCGGGACTGGGGTGGACGAATTTCTTTCTATTTTGTACTGCCTGTGCTGTTCCGGGAATGCTCCTTTTATTTAGAGTGGCACCATGGAGTAAAGAGGATGAGGATTATTTGAATGCAAGTCGCGAGGCAACATAGCCATCGCAGCTGAGAGCAGCTCCTACATTTAAGTACTACAAGTTAAAATGGTAGACGCCTGTTTTATGTAGGAGCGCCACTTTGGCGCGATAATCATTGATTTAAATGACGACCTTAATCCCTAAAATTATCAAACTGCAAAGCCACATCAAGCTCAGCTTCACGCAAAAACGCCATCACTTCCTGCAAATCATCTCTTTTCTTACCGGTCATGCGAACTTTATCGCCTTGTATAGATGCCTGTACTTTTAACTTTGCATCTTTAACCATCTTTACAATCTTCTTGGCCGTAGGCTGATCAATGCCTTGTCGAAGCTTATAGCTACGCTTAACTTGCTTCCCTGCTTTGCTGTCTTCACCATCAGCTAATGAGCGGCCATCAAGCTTTCGTTTTACAAAGGCCATCAACAGAATGTCATAGAGTTGATCAAGCTGAAATTCTTCTTCAGCACTTAAAATGACAATTTCATCCTTCGTTTTAAACTCAATATTTGAATCAACTTTTTTAAAGTCCCAACGGTTGCCCATCTCACGCTTAGCTTGGTCTATAGCGTTAGTTACTTCATGCATATCTACTTCTGAAACGGTATCAAATGATGGCATTCAAAGGCTCCTTTATATATGGCATCTATATTTAAACGCCAGTCTCTTCATAACAATATCTGCACAGTATAACCAATACCTTTAGCGTTTTGATATAAGATATCCAGAAGAGATCTAGTTCACTTCAATTAAAGATGTTCATAGACAGGAATAAATAATCCCTCTATGATTTGCTATTAACTTCATTATATTCCATTTAAATATTAAGGAATATCTGTTAATTCCTTAATTGAACTAATTTCAGTAGCTTAAATATGCCTAATTTAGACTTACCTATCCTTGTTGTTGATGATGCAAAATTCAGTAGCACCATTATTGGAAAAACACTCAAATTAGCAGGCTATAGGGATATTCGCTTTGCCAATAGTGCTGCTGCAGCCTTAAAAATGATGGAGCAACGCCCCGTTAGTGTTTTAGTGGCCGACTGGCTTATGCCAGAAATGGACGGTTTGCAAATGGCTGGTCGTGTACGCCAACTCGACGAGCAAATAAATCACTACACTTACATTATTTTACTCACAGCAAGAGAGGGTGTAGACGCGCTAGCTGAAGCTTTTGATAAAGGTGTTGATGACTTTATTTATAAGTCCGATATGAACAAGCAGCTATTACCTCGTATATATGCCGCTGACCGTATTGTTGATATGCAGAACTCTTTACTTATCGCCAATCAATTATTGGTGGATAACAATCGAGAGCTTGAGGCAAAAAACATTATCGACCTGCAAACAGGACTAGGTAATCAAAAATTTGCTAACCAAAAGTTAGCGGGCAACCTCATTCACTCTGAATCCAGAGGCGGCGCAACCAGTTACCTGCTGTTAGGTATTAAGAACTGGCACCAGATCAGAAGTAATTACAGCTACACAGTACAAGAAGAAATTTTACTAGGTATTGCTCGTCGCTTGCGTCACTTAATACGCCCACTCGATACCGTTTGTAGAATAAGTGAAAGTCAGTTTGCTGTGATTGCGCACTTCAATAACATAGATCATTGCACATCTAGCTGTTATCGCCGCATTCATGATGGTATTAACTTAAAAGCATTTAAAACAACAGCAGGCTTTATATCCGTTCAGGCGGGAACCAGTGTATGTGCGGTTAACAGCGAACAAACGCTCCCTAAAGCACAAGATGTTGAAAGATCAGCACTCAATAAACTGCAATATTCATATGACACAGGCACTATTTCAATTTATCGCTGGAAAAGCGAGCCTAAAGTGACGGCATAAACCTAGCCGATAAGGAAGTCGTTAGATGACGACTTTCTCATATTTAACAATTCGTTACAGTCGCTTACCTTTCTATCATAGAAAGATTTTATCTCAGCGCTTATCCTTTGATTGTGGGTTCGAGTAGTATCCCCCATAAGCGGAGGGTTAAGTAGTATCTCCGCTGTTTTTATGGCGCTCTTGAAATGAAGAGCAGGGATTAGAATCCAAAAGTTTTATTGTTTTCATGCCTTTTATTTTATTTAAGCGAGTGACGTTAGTCTCTCGCTTTTTTTATGCCTGAGAGATCACTTTTAGTACATTTGTAACACTCACTAACAAAGCCTTACTATTTACTCCTAGAACTAAAACTATCGTTCTACTATTATTAAATTACAGATTTGAGAAGTTTTCAGGCCTTTCAGGTTTATTTTTTTAAGCGGGTGATTTAGATCACCCGCTTTTTTTATGCCTGTAATTTACGAAAGAAGGATATTAATTCGGATAACCCGTAATATCCCGAATAGACCGGTACAGAGGCTGAAGTTGTTTGTACATATTCAAATACACCTCTTTATACAATCGATCATACTTCTTAGCGGTTTCAGGATTTGGGTTAAAAATATCCCCTACTCGCGTCATTTTTTCAATCGCAACATCAAAGCTTGGATATATCCCGAGCCCTACAGCCACATCAATCGCAGCCCCTAAACCAGATGTTTCATAAGTGTGAGGACGCTCCGCAGGTATACCAAAAATATCCGCTGTTAGCTGCATAGCCGCATCACTTTGAGAGCCGCCTCCAGCTACTCGTAGCGTGGTAATTTTATGCCCACTACGTTTCTCAATTCTCTCTTTACCTTCTCTTAAAGCATACGCAAGACCTTCAAGAATGGCGCGATAAATATGAGCGCGAGTGTGAACGTCACCGAAACCGATAATTCCACCTTTTGCCGCGGGTCCTGGCTCCCTTACACCAGGAGACCAATAGGGTTGAAGCATCAAACCCATTGAACCTGCAGGAACCTGGTTCACCAACTCGTCAAATAACTGTTCTGCCTCAATACCCCGTTCTTTTGCTATTTTCTGCTCTCTGAGGCCGAACTCTTTCTTAAACCAACTCACCATCCAGAAACCACGATAAATCATCACTTCTGAGCTAAATAAATTGGGGATCGCTGATGGGTATGCAGGCATATAAGGTATAGGTTCAATATAACGCTTGTTGGTTGCATTAATAGTGGCTGTTGTACCATAGCTCATGCATCCAATATGGGGTTTGTTACCACCCGAACCAATGATCTCACAAGCTTTATCCGAAGCAGAAGCAATAACAGGCGTCCCTTCTGGCACCCCTGTTTGCAGAGAGGCTTCAGCCGTGATACTCCCCATTGACTCACCCGGCTGCACCAATTCAGGTAGCATGTCAGGTGTCATTGAAAGTAGATCCCAGCGCCAGTCTGATTTTGATGCCCACTTCAGTTTTTTATAATCAAAAGGGATATAACCTACTTGTGCACCAACAGAGTCAACGTAATTTCCCGTTAGGCGGTAGGTTAAGTAGCCTGATAACAACACGTATTTATGTGTCTTATCCCATATTTCAGGCTGATTTTGTTTAATCCAAATGGCTTGAGATTTTTCACGAAAACGCTGAATTACGTCCCCCACTCTAGCCAATTTAAATAACAGCCCCCACTTACCTTTAATAGGCCCTTCAATGGCGGCATGTCGTTGATCAAGCCAAATAATGGCTGGTCTTAGCGGCTTGCCGTTTTTATCGAGATTTATTACTGTGCCACGCTGGGTCGTTACTGAAACACCCACGATTTCAGAGCGATCAATTTCAACGCTAGCCCACAACTTATCACTGGCAATCTTTAGAGAGTCCCAATAATATTCTGGATGCTGTTCAGCCCAACCAGGCTTATCTGAAAAATAAGGATCAAGCTCCTGCTTCCCCTTACCAATTAAATTGCCTTCAAGATCAAAAAGTAGTGCACGAATACTCTGAGTGCCGTTATCTATTGTAAATATATAGCGCTTACTCATAACGCCACCGCTGCCTGACTAGCCTTTTGAGCGCCAGCGCAGGACAAGCCCGAACTTGGTGAAGCTGAACTTGGTAAACCATAGTGCAGTACGATGAGTTGCTTATAGTCACTTAACTCTGAATTCCAAGTCGCCTCATCCCATCCAAGAATCGCCTTACATAATGGTTTTAACCGGTCAAATAAGGTCTCTCCACCATTCTTTAATAGCAAGCCAAGTCTTGTTCTGCGCAATAACAAATCTTCTAAATGAACTACCGTCTCATTCTCTAATGCCCAGCGAAGTTCACTAAACAAGGTATCCGTAGTTGCAATAGTCTTTGCAATGCAAGTAGCCCCTTCTGCCTCATAAGTCGCCGTCTGCTGAACAATTGAAGCCGCTGCAGCACCATAACGCCCTTCCAGACGTTTTATATGGTAAGAAGATAAACCAGACTTCTTCACAAGTTCACCGTCTATCGCGCTTGTTTCTTTAAAAATACAAGCATCGCCACTATTCACATCAAGAGATGGAATATGCTTTTCTACACCCTTCAATACATCTAATGCAATTAAGCGGAAGGTGGTCAGCTTTCCACCTGCTACACTAATCAGCCCCTGATCATCCCAAATAGAATGCTCACGTTTTTCACTGGAAGGGTTTAGTGCACCAGTACCTACAACAGGACGAACCCCTGAGTACGATGAAATAACATCTTTCTCTGTAATATTCGCTTCAGGGAATTGTAAATTAACGCCTTCAAGAAGGTAGTCAACTTCCTCTTGAGTAATACTGGCGTCCTTTTTCATATTTTGCTGATGATCAAGATCTGTTGTTCCTAGTACTGTAACTCCTTCCCAAGGGAAGGCAAAAACAGGTCGTTTGTCTTTAGGGTGAAAAAAACTAACAGAGTAAGCCGTAGGTAACCGCCAGGAAGGCACCACTAAATGGCTTCCACGCAATGGACGAATAACCGCATTAACCCCTAGATTTGAACGTAATTCATCTGTCCAGGCACCTGATGCATTAACAACCGCTTTAGCAGTAACCTCGAAGCTTACACCACTCACTTCATCCTTAAGTTTAAGCCCTGTAACTCGACCATTCTCACGTACAGTATCTTGAGCAGAGACATAGTTTAAAGCAACACCCCCTTCTTTATTGGCTTCATGCAGTACCCTCAAGACCAATCGAGCATCATCCGTTACAGCATCAGCAAACTGAGTAGCGCCTTTAAGATTTGTACTATTCATACCAGGAGCAAAAAAGTCTTTCACCGCTGTTTTAATAAAACGGTGATTGCGCTTACCTGCCATAAAATCATAAATGGTCAGCAATACATTAAAAATAAAGGGACCCGGAAAACCGCCTTTATAGTGACCCATCAAGAAATTAAGAGGCTTCACCAACCCCGGCACTTCAGTTAACAAACGTTGACGCTCTTTAACTGATTCCAGCGTTAAACCAATTTGACCTGAACCAAGATACCGCAAACCACCATGAACCATTTTAGATGAGCGACTTGAGGTTCCCCAGGCAAAGTCCTTTTGCTCAACCAATAGCACCTTTAGGCCACGACGTGTTGCTTCTCTAAGAACACCCGCCCCTGTGATGCCACCACCAACAATGACTAAGTCCCATTGTTTCTCTTCTGGCTGCAGGCGTAATTTATTAATCTGCTGCTCACGCCACCCAGGTGACCAAATAACTTCGCTCATAATTTTCTCCAAAAAGCTCATGGAAAACGACAAAATTAACCGTCATTCCCGCGAAGGCGGGAATGACAAAAAGGTACAATTACGGTATTTCAGGATGAGAGTTAGTTACTTCTCATCAACCAATAAGGTTCCCGGATTCATTCTTTTCTCAGGGTCAAAGGCATCACAAAGCGTACGAATCGCAAACATTCCTAACTCACCCTTTTCAACAGGCATGTAAGGTGCGTGATCTTTACCTACGCCATGCTGATGACTAATAGTTCCACGATTGTTAACGATGATCTCAGAGGTTGAATGTTTTAGCTTTTTCCACCAATCAACGGTCTTCTCATAACTATCCGCTGTACGGAACACATACGAGGTGTAAATACTGCAACCCTGACCATAAAAGTGCGACAAGTGAGTAAATACATGAACATCTTCATTTTGATCTTTAAGACCATTTCTGATGTTGTCTTCCATCTTATTTAACAGGTTATCTACATTATCCCAGTCGGTAGCCGTTTCAAGCGTATCTACTGCATAGCCTTTTTCCCACAAAGCTTCTCTAAGATAAGGCATTGTAAAACGCTTAGCTGCCCATTTTTTACCTAGCATGGTACCGGTATATACACCTTTGAAAGGCTTAATAATTTTCTTAACTTGGGAAAGAGCCGCTTTACACTGTGCTTTAGAACCCGTAGTACCAAAGGTCATCATGCATTTACCGGTAGATACACCTTTAAATGACAATGCCTTTTCCATAAGGCCAATTTGCTTCTCATGTCCAGCCAATGCTAACTGAGTTTCAGTTTCAATCGCATTACTCAAGCGCAGCATTGAAAGCTGAGCGCGTGATTGGACCATGGCTTTTGCAGCATTTTTTGCCTGATCCCAGCTTGGGAAGAAAATAACGTAAAAGTCTTCTTTTTCAGCCAGTTTAGAAACACGCACCTTAACTTCTGTGATGATACCCATTCGGCCTTCAGAGCCCAGTATCATTTCTCTTACATCCGGTCCTGCGGCTGATGCAGGGAATGTATTGATATCCATACGGCCTTTAGGGGTTTCAATTCGACCACCCGCATATAATTGTTCAATTCGACCATAACGTAATGACTGCTGACCGCTTGAGCGACTAGCGACCCAACCACCAATGGTTGCCAACTCAAAAGACTGAGGAAAATGCCCTAATGTATATCCGCGTGCATGAAGCTGTGCTTCTACCTGAGGTCCGGGAGTACCTGCACCAAAGGTCGCGATTAAGCTATCTTCATCCAAATCCATCAGACGATTCATTCGACCCATATCAATAGTTAGAATCGCTTTATCAGAATTAAACGGGTTAATGTGACCGGCAACACTCGTACCACCGCCGTAAGGAATAACCAGGATATCTTTGTCGCTACAAAATTTAAGTAGCTCAGCCACGTCATCACTGGTTTCAGGATAGGCTACGCCATCAGGGAATACTTCAAAGTCACCGCTTCGCATGGCTAACCAATCCACAAGGCTCTGCCCTCTGGCATGGCGAACACGGTCTTCTTCAG
>Ga0105351_1001012_pt1 | contig 13001 bp, 5 predicted proteins | sample EN4Hudsemesocosm_FD_83662 | JGI IMG/M metagenome (GOLD analysis project Ga0105351, IMG submission 83662) | Methane-oxidizing microbial communities from mesocosms in the Hudson Canyon - EN4B Hudson Canyon | ecosystem: Environmental > Aquatic > Marine > Cold seeps | place: Hudson Canyon | collected... | reverse complement strand
TGTCTATCCCAAATTTCAAACAGTTTACGTTGAGCCTTACTTAATCTATACCGTTTATACGTCTGAGAAAAATAAAGAGATACCCGAGCTACAACACCTTTTGCTCTATCCAGTGGGTTTGCTTTCCGATCATCAATAACCATTTCACAATCACCTAAAGTTTTCCCTTTAATCATCGCATAGCGATAATTACTTCTTAAAGCATTTACAGCACCAATGGCTGGATAAAGGTTGTATAAATCAGCTTGCATATAGCGATATTCTTTATTCACTTTAGAAGCACAATTTCGCCCCTTAAATGACTTGCCTTTCTTGGTAACGCATAGAGGATGCCCATCACGCCATTCAGAAAACGTTCGCCCAAAGTTCTCAGCAGGAACCACATGTTCCCACTCTATTTTCTTGCCGCGCTTCTTATATTTTGAAGAATAAAAGCCATTAAGGTCGGTGATCTTCTTTCCTTTAAACGAAGCCCCACAATATAGAGTTTTGTTCGGCAACTGGCTATAGACCTGCCCTGCTAATACCTTTTTTGCTTTATTAAAGCTTTGAAATGTTGAATTGCCCTCTTGTGCATTGGCTACACAAGAAAACAGCAGGATTATAAGTAGAGAGAGTATTTGATAATTCAATTTTTTCTCGTAGTAATGTTTTACACCGTTATCATTTCCAGAGTTTCTTCTCTTGCACCCAGTAAACGCTTCCTTGAGTTTTCTTTATCTCAAATAAATCTATCGCTTGAAATAATCCACTTAGTTTTTTGAATCCATGATTTCTAGGATCAAACGATGTGTGATTAGCAATATGACCACCTATAAGAGAAATCTTAGCCCAGCCTTCTTCATCCTCTACGGCTTCAACTGTTTGTCTTAAAAGGTCCATTAATTTAGTATCGCACTTATAATACTTATTGTTTTTTTCTCTGTAGTTTCGGGTGTTTTTCTTTCGCCAAAGCCTAGATGCTTTACGGAAAGAGTCGGGGATTACTCATCAAAGGTGGATTAATGGGAGAGGTGAGAATGTGACCATTCTTTAGAGGTGAACGAATAATAATATCATATATATAAATGAGGAACTACTGACTAAAATACTCAGTTGAAATGCTAGATAAATAAGCGTATATATTTAGGTAAAAATAATAACAACGAAAAGCTAAATCTACTGAGAAGTAGAGGCAGAAAGTTACGGATCCCTAATGGAAAGCCGAACTACCGAATGTGACCAAATTATAGTCAAGTTAGGTAGTTCGGCTTTTTTTGCCAATTTTATTAGAAATAATCAAATTTGAGGGGTGCAAGTGGACAGTTTCTTTGTTAAGGGCGGTGAGCCCTTTTGTGAATCAGTGCGATTTAAAAGTTAGCAGCTTGCTTTTTAGCTTATTGCTAAGTTTTTTTTCAGTTAACGCGGCTTCATTAGACATTTTTCAACTGAGTGTTTTTCTTAAAGGAACTGAGTTAGGGACATCTTCTTTACAACAAGACCAGCTTGGGTCTCCTTTATTTACTTAGATCCAAGATGCCGGATTGAGTGTCAGTTTCAATAATCAGCTTAATTCCGACAACTTGGGAGGCTATTTTGAACTTCAATTTTAAGGTTTTTCTACAGCCTCGTTAGGTGAGAAAATGGGTGCGCTAAAATAGTCACCCGGATGGCGAAAGGGCACTTCCGCCGCTACTGGAGTTATGAATGATGGTGATAAGATCGGACAAACTTAGCCAAAATAAACTTCGAAACTTGAGTTCATATTTGATGGAGAAGGTAATGCTTAAGTCAGTTGTTTTTCTGTTAATTGCAGAAATGATTCTAATGATTTCCGGTTATGGAACTTTTGCAGATGAGTATTCAGCTTACTCTAATAGAGATACGAACTCTCTCGGTGGGGGAGGATTTCTAAGTTCAACAGGTAGATTGGCTTCCCTTAAGTCTGGAACTGTTTCGGTTATAGATACGTCAATTACAGATACAGAAATAAGTGGGAGCTATACAGGGAATTTTAATATCACTAATTCAGGAAGTATGAATTATTCATTACCGATTTTCGCCCCTCAGGGTAGAAGAGGTATCGAGCCTGATATTTCTTTTTCATATAGCAGTTCGAAAAGATCTGGAGGAGTTCTTGGTGTTGGATTTTCATTAAACAGTTTTTCAAAAATAACTCGCTGTGGGAAAACTCTAGCAAAGGACGGAAAATGGGAAGGTGTAAAATACGTTGATTCAGATTTTGCATGCCTCGATGGAAAGAGACTTGTTGTTGTTAAAGGTGGTTACTGGCAGGACAGAAGTATTTACAGAACAGAGTTTGATTCCCTTAAAAGGATCACATATCGCAGATATATTTCCGAAGGTGAAAAGATCAGTTATTTTAGGGTTGAACATCCTGATGGAATTACTTTTTCTACTTATGGCGGAACATCTAATTTAAACGACGGCTTCAAAAACAGCGCATTTATAAAAGCAAAATATGATGTGAGAAAAGAGTGGCCGATCAGTAACCGCGATGACAAATTTGGCAACTACATGATTTTTGAATATTACAACGAAAAAGATTTTTGCAGAGATGATGTAGGATGCAGGCGTGGAGTTGATTATGTTACAAAAGAATATCATCCTTACAGAATTTCATACACTGGCAATAAGGCTTCAGGAGATCTTCCAAGTCGTTATGTGGAATTTATTTACGATTTAAAACCGGATGTGAGAACCTACTACAAGGCCGGTCACAAGACAGTAAGCACAAGAAGGGTTAAATCAATTGGAACAGTTGGTCCTGATAACTTTTTATTCAGAAAATACAATTTTAAATATTATGAAAACCCGGTTTCGCACAACAGTTATCTTACTTCTGTCGAAGAATGTGCAGGTGATGGTGTCTGTAAAACTCCTACTGTTTTTGAATGGTCAAAAACTCAGGTTGGAGGATTAAATTTTGAGGAGCAGGAGGCAGAGCCTTACGTTGGTTTAAATGGACTGATAGATGAAAATACAGCTAGCCGTTATTCATCAGAAACAATTCATGACTTTTATCTTGTGGATCTAAATGGTGATGGCCTGAAAGATATTTTATATGCTTCTGGTACAGGACTATCAATATGGAGCAACGAAGAAATTACTATGGGAACCTGGTATTACAGGCTCAATGAATCAAAAAATGGACTGGTTGAATTTTCAAGGGATGTGAAAACAGATAAAGATAAAGACACGAGATACAGAGATTGGAATGAATATTATGCAAATAGAACAAACTGGCAAAGGAATAAACTATTATCAGGTTTGTATTTTGTTAATCATGTTGTTTATGATTTTGATTCAGATGGAAAAGAAGAACTTATTTCTGTTAAATCTCATCAAAATGATCCGGCAATTGCAAAAAATGCACTCCTGATAGAACAAAACTCTCTTGAAAATGGAAAGTTTGCTGTAAAAAAACAGACATTATCAAATAGTGTCCTTAAAAGGACGAAGAAATCAATGATTTCAGATTTTAATGGTGATGGCAAGATGGAACTTCTTGTAATTTCCTGGGATTCACCAGGTCTTTCCAGCAAGGTGAAATCTGTAAATCTGTTTTTGGCGTCATATTCAAAAGGAATGTTTTCTTACTGGAAAAATTTTAATATTAGTTTTTCTGAAGAGTATTCTCCAGACTCTTTCAGATTTCTTGATATTGATAACAACGGAACTGTTGAGGTTGTTGGCAGCAATTTTGATATTAATTTTACAGGTGAAGATTCAAATCTTACGTATCAACTAAGAAAAAGATATTCAAACCTCAATTTTAATCCTGAAAATAAAGGACAATTTACTGATTTGAATGGTGATGGTCTCGTTGATTTTGTCTCTTTTTCTACAGATGGAAAGGAGATGTTGTGTGACATTAATACAGGGATCTGGTTTAAGAGATCCTCTAAAGTTTGTGCTGATTTTTTTGAGATGGCTAATCTTGATGATGAAGTAAGAGGATTATTCCCAGAGAAAGATTTTCTTTTTTATGATGTTACAGGAAATGGAAAAAATGACATAATTCAGCTTGCTGTGGATTCATACAAACGCCGGGAATGGGCAACAGGATCACCAAAAGAAAAACATGCTGAAGACTGGCTAAGCAGGAGATTTTATCTATATGAAAATGTTAGTAAGAAAAATTTAAATGAAAAAATATATAGTCTATTTAAAAAGAATGGAAGCTATATGAAAATTGATGAACATTATATTTCCTGGCAATATGATGGCATTAACCGAAATATCACAAATAAGTCTGGTTCCAGATTAAATCTAAATAAATATTTCGGTGATCTTAATGGAGATAATATTCCTGATTTAATTATTCCTCAGCATGTATCTTTTGATGTATCAAAAAGCAAAATGAAAATTTTTATCAACAATACTACCGGAATTGAAAAAATTGAAAGAATTTGGGAAGGTCTTAATTCAAAGCAGTGCTACGATCTGACAAAAAAAGACTGGATCCCGGAAATTGATTATTCATTTTGCAACACAATATCATGGCTTAATCCTACATATTCAGTTGAATATGAAAAAGGCAGCAACCCGGGTGTTTACGGAACATCAGCTTATAATATGTTTGATCTAGTTCAAGCAGTAAAATATCCTGCCAGAAAAGTTTATCCATTTGGTGACCTTGTAAAAAGATATTCTGTTAGCAACATGTCAACACTTACTTCAAGGTCTGTATCAAGAAGATATTTTGACCTGAGATATGATACTTTAAACAGGCATCTTCTTGGATTTGGAGCAGTTGTTTCTAAAGATGAACAGACAGGGAGAATTACTGAGGTTTTTCTTGATAATCACACTTTTGATGAAAATATCAGAAGATTCCCTTTTTCAGGCAGAGTATTAAAAAACAGGGTAATTACTCATATAGAGAGCAATAAATATCATGCTTTTGAAAGGGAAAACTCCTTTGAAACAAAGATAAACAATAATCTTTTCTATAGCTTAATTGGTTCCAGCCGGATTGAAGAATATGAGTATGAAATTGTTGATATTGTTCCTAACAAAACTATAACAATAAACAGAGTTCAAAGTGATTACATTTACAATAACCTAGGTCAGCTGGAAAATAAGGTAACGGAACTTTATGACGGCACAAAAATCGAAAATCATGTTTATTACAGAAACAATGATACAAACTGGTGCATGTCACACCCGGTCTTTACAAAAAATATAACGACAAAGAATAATGAGCAGTTAATCAATCAGAAGCTTTATAATTATAGTAATTGCAACCTAAGAAACATAATTGAAGAACCGTATGACGAAAAATTATATCTGAAAAAACGCTTCACTTATGACGAATATGGGAATGTTGTTACAGAAGAGGTAAGCGACAAAAAAGGAAATGTCCGTGGAAACATTCTGGAATACGATATTAAGGATCACATTTATGCTGAAAAAATAAGTGATCTTGAAGGAAAAGTATCAACAATCGAGAAAATTCATCCGTCACTAGGTGTTCCGAAAACAAGAACAGATGCAACTGGACTTGTATCAAAATTTGCTTATGACCGGTTCGGAAGATTAAGAAAAACTGAGAATCCTGATGGAGATGTTGTTGAAACGTCCTATGGTTACGGTTACCGCGCAAGTCGCAAATTTAACAAAATTATTTCTGAAACAAAGAGAAACGGATTAAGAAGTGATTACTCTGAGCTCTGGATGGGGGCTTTGGGAAATATTCATTTCACAAAAAACAGCAGCTTTTCCAAAAATGGAGAAAAATTTAAGTCACAGCATACTTCTTATAATGAATTCGGAAGGCTCAAAAAGTCATTTCCTCCTCAGTTTGAAGATCAGGCGGAATATAAAATACCAGACAAATTTACAGAATTTTTTTATGATAAATTTGGTCGCCTGACAAGGGTGGAAAAACCTGATGGGAACATCATAACTTATGAATACAGTAATCAGGAAAGAGGAAGAGTTCTAGTAATAACAGATGAAAACGGAATAAGAAAAATTCAGGAATTTGACAGTATTGGAATGGTTGTTAAATCTGTTGAAGGTTCAGATCCAAATGGTAAAACCATTGAGGAAATACAGGGAAGCAATACAAAATATATTTATGGCGTTGATGGAAATGTTGCGAAAATTATTTCTCCTTCATCTGAGATAGAAATAAAATACGATAAACTTGGTAGAAAATCAGAAGTCTATGATCCGACGCGTGGAGTTGTAAAATACGAATATAACGCTTTTGGAAATCTTGTTAAAGAAGAAAACAGTCTTGGTGAAGAGATTTCATATGAGTATGATTCTCTTGGAAGAATGTTTTCACTTCATGATAAAAACGGAAGCAGAAAATGGAAATTTGGTGAAAATGGAATGCCTGAGGTTTTGCTTACCGGTACACAAAGCGCATGGGGACATAAGGAGAATTTTGAATATGATTCATTGTTCAGACCAAAATCCTATGAAATTTCAGTACATGGTGCCGGAAATTATAAAATCGCCTATGATTATGACTCTTCCGGAAATCTGGAGTTTGTCACCTATCCTGATAACCATTTTAACTATTTTCTGAAAACTAAAATGCAGTATGATGCGTTTGGAAACCTCGAGAAAATATCTGATTACACAAGAAATAAGGTTATTTGGGAAAAAACTGATGAAGATGTTTTTGGGAATACTTCAAATTTTAAAACCGGAAATGGACTGGTTTTTCATAACAGTTTCAATGAAAAAAGCGAGCGTCTGAATATAATGGAGGTTTTTAGAAACAATAGTGCAATTAAAGAAACAGATTATATCTGGGATGGTGCGGGAAACTTGAAAATTAAAACAAACGTTTTAAACGGGACATCAAAAAGTTATTCCAATGACAACCTAAGCAGGCTGAGAAAAGTTTTCAATGGAAGTAAAGGTGAAAATTCCGATATTTTTATATTTTCCATAACTCCCGATGAAGAGTATGAATATGATATTTCTGGAAATCTGGTAAGTCGACATGATATTGGTGAGCTTGTCTATGATTCTGCCAATCCTAATGCAGTAATTAGTGCCAATAAAAAGGATTATATTTATAACTCTGCCGGCAACATGATAAAAAGAGGAGATGATGAGATTACCTACACATCATTCAATCTTCCATCAACTATTAGAAGCAATAACCGCAACGCCAGGTTCAGTTACAATTCCTTTAATGCCAGGGTAACAAAAGAAGTTGGAAATGAACTTACGGTTTATGCAGGTGGCCTAATTGACGAAAAATTCCATGGAAATGGTCTCGTGACAACAACATTCAACATTTATGCAGAAGGAAATATTATTGCCCAGTATAAAATTAATCAGGAATATGGAACAAAATTTAACTATTTTATTAATGATCATCTTGGTTCAGTTGAAATGGTTAGAGATGAAAATGGAAATCTTGTTTCTGAGCAGGAATTTGATTCATTTGGAAAAATAAAAAAAGAATTCAGCTACACATCAATTGGATTTACAGGGCATGAACATGATGATGAATTTGATCTTATAAACATGAAAGGCAGAATGTTCGACCCTGAAACAGGACGATTTCTTACACCGGATCCGATTATTAAGAATCCTCTTTCTTCCCAGAATTATAATCCTTACAGTTATGTGGTTAACAATCCTATGACATATATTGATCCAAGCGGATTCAGTCCTTGTGAGGGAAAACCTGATTGTAAATATTATGAGTTTGATGATGATTCTGTGCTAGGTGATCCAAATGCAAATAATAATCCGGATCCTGTTTATACCGGACCAGATCTTGAAAATGGTGTAGACCATACCTGGGCATTTCCAGCACCACAAAGTACGGACAATGAAATGCCTCCGTTTGGAAATGAGGAAACAGGACCGAAACTACCTGTAAAAGGTGGAGGATCTAGTGCAGATTTACCTCTTGAATATCATCAGAGAAGAGTAGAAATTCTGCAGCAGATGATCGGAAATGTAAATGAGCAGGTCAAGTTAAATGAACGGCGAGTTACCAAATTAAAAAGAAGAATTCATCAAATGAATATTGACAAAGACGAACGTTTGCATTCAATTAGAGCCAAAAAGGAAAGAGACAGAAGATTTCGTAATAGAGTCATTAGATCTTCAATAAGAAACGGACTTAGAGCGTCAGCCGTTGGAGCCTCTCTAGTTGCGACAGTTGCAACAGGTGGTTTAGCTGCAGGATCATGGGCGTATGCTGCAACATTTGCTGTTGGGACTACAAATTATCAAAAACCAAAAACTTTTGGCGATGTTTATAGTTATACTTCAACTTTAAATAACGTTGTTAACGGACCATTTATTAACAATGTCCGTGCAAAAGCTTTTGGGAAAGCATTTGCCGTAACAGATGCTGTTTTTCTTGGATTTCAGATTGCTCATGAAACGAATCAGAATCAGAGCTATTTTAATCCTTCAACAGTGAAATAAAACAGGAGATTGAAAGGCATTGTCAAGTTGTTGTGGAGGGCGTTCAGAATTCTGTGTCAGCCTAATGAGGGTTGGCCGGTATTCCGGTTATTTTCGCAGAAATATAGTTAACCTAATGATATTTAAGCAATATTGTTGCTTATTTTAAGGTTTAATCAGCATCTTATGCAAAGCAGCCATTTGGAATTAGCAATTTTTTATTTCTTGACTGACAGCCCACGGTAGAGTCGAAATGTGACGCGGTGGCCTAAGATAAAGCCTATCTGTTTCCGCCCCTTTCGTTTGGCGGTGCCTCATTAGCCTTACCATCACTCCGTTTTCACATCCCGCTCATCGAACCGGACGGGCGGATCTCCCGCATCTTATGTGTTGCACCACATAACGCATCCGGCTCTCGGACAAGACTCATACCTTTGCACACGAAAAGTCATCTACAGTTCACTCAATTCTTTACACAGGACCGTGTTACCCTGGCATACAACGATGGAGCATTCTGTGTACAACCGTCAATGTCACCACTTGGGTGTTCATTTACTTCCCAGATCTCAGCCCAGGTTCTTTCTTCGCTTCAGTATGTAGCACCTTCCGCAGCTCCCGCACATTTAAGGAGTTTCCTAGAGTTGCCCCAATCTCCCGTGCTTTACTACTTTCATCACCAGTCTTGAACTAAGGTCCCTTCCCTCCACCAGAATTACCCGGTTTCTTCAGTACTACGGACCTCTCCGCCACCCCACAACGCCCTTTCTGGCCGTCACCGGCCTCAGGTTGGTCATCACGACGACCACGCCATCGGGCTTCCCGTGTTGCGTGCGCTTCCCTTGTGTACATGCTGTCGCCACTACCCCGGCACAGCGACTAGTACAGCACCCAGTAAGTTAGACTAACAACTTCATGCTTCTAGGGGTTTCCCTTCATACGTCCATTTAAAAGGCTTTGCCATTGATTTATTAAAATATTCAATAAATTCTTGTAATTTTTTTTTCAAATTCTCTTTGGAACTGAAATTGCCTCGCTTGATGACTTTCTTCATCAATATGCCAAACCAGACTTCAATCTGGTTCATCCATGAAGCATGCTTTGGAGTATAGTGAAAAATAATGGCCTTATCAGTACTTACCAAGAATTCTTCTCTTGTCCCCATAGATTTCAGTATGCCACTCTTTCCTTTTATACCCATCTCTTTCTCTATTCCACAAAGCTCGGCAACGACACGAACCAAGGTTTCAGATTTATGCGTATTAAGCTGATCCATAATAATGTGATGGACGTTATATTCTGGACTTTCTTGTATCAGCCGTTTAATAAAGCAGGCAAAGTCTTCTTCTGTTCGTGTCTCTCCGCAATCAGCATGAATCTCACCTGTGGCAATATTCATACCTGCAATTAGCGTTTGAGTTCCATTTCGTTTATATTCAAACTCTCTAGCAATGGGCTTTCCTGCTGACATAGGCAGATCCTTAGCTATTCTTTCAAGTGCCTGTATGCCTGTCATTTCATCGACGCTGAGAGCAATCTCATTTTCACTACGAGGGATGCGGTGGTAGATATCGCAAATGTCGGCAATTCTTTCGGCTTTTTTCTCATCCGCTTTTGCATTTAACCAATAACGGCTTCGATGAGGTTGCAAATCTTTTTTTTAGTACGCTACCTAAATGGCTGGTGCTAATACGGTCAACAATATTTTGTTTAACCACTTCTTGGGCTAATTCGTTATGTGTCCAATGTGTAATAGGAACCCCGTAGTCTTCGGGAGGTTCACATGCAATAGCAATGATTTGACACCATTGTTCCGCTGTAATGCGGTCGGGAGCACCTGTCCGATGTGCATCAATGAGTCGCAACTCTACTTCGTCGGCGACACGTTCCGTCCAACGTTTTGTCCATCGTGTCACATCACATTTATTCATGCCCACTTGCTCAGCAACTTCTTTATTGCTGAACTTATCTCCATTGGCTAAAAGAATAATTTGTGCTCGTTTAGCTATGTTTTGTGCTGTTGAATGTTTCCGGATGAGCTGTTTAAGCCTTGCTTCTTCATTCTCTGTCAGGGCAATACGATATTTTGCTGGCTTCATTATTAAATTTCAATAGGATACCAGATATTCATAAAGTAATTAGTTGTAATTGCTGGGTGCTGTACTAGGGATATTCTTCACTCATTTCCCTAGCCGTATCAACCTTCCCCGAAAGGGTCGTCGGGTCGGCCTGTGCAACGTCCTTTTCGAGGCTTGCTCAGCGTTTACTCACGTTACGGCCTGTACACTCGCTGGATCGCCTAAAGCGACTCCTTACATTGGAGGCTTCAGCTATTTCGTTACCTCCATAACTGCTCCAATTGCTTCCGGCCGGAGCGATTTAGCCGGGTGGGACTTGCACCCACTGGAAAAGCGCCGCCTTACCACGGCGCACACCCACAGCAGACATAGGAAAAATTACTTTTACACGGAATAACGTCCTGCATAATTGAAAAAACGTAGCTTCATTTTTTACATATTGATGCAATGGTTGGCCATCAACTTTTAAAAACACTATTGAACAATCCCTTAATTAATTCGATCACTGATTTTGCGAGCAATCCTGCCATAAATGCTGTGAAACCAAGCATTTCGTCGTCTATGAAACCTTCAGAATTCTCAGAAAAGCGTTTGAGCCCCCAAATAAAAACCGGTGCCATTATAGCTCCCAAATACGGCCTTACGAATAGCCATCGAGAGAATCGACGATTAAATTTTCCCTTACCTTTTTCTATATTCTTTGGGTAGGGTTTTCCATTTTCTTTTTCAAATCCCGTAGAGTACCGGTCAAGACATGATGTTAGTGCAGCAACTGTACTTCCAGAAATACCTATAAGCGAAACTGGAATAATCATATTTAGTTCAGATAGAGAGAGCGCATAAGCACCAACAAAAAAGGATGAAAGTCCAAGAAGAACGAGATAGATAATGTTGATATGAGCAAGTCTATCTAGTTTTTTGAGTTCGCAATCGGGTAGTTCCCATTTTGACATTATCGGTTTCCATTTATATTGGCTAACCATAAATTAACCAGCCTGTTTCACATCCAAAATTTGCTAAACGACTGGTTTATTTTCTCCGCAACACACTACGCATAAGAAGAACTTGGCTGGTTGAATGCCAAGTTATAATAGTTTGGCAGTTGTTAGATTTTGCTTTCTTTGCTCTGCTTTTCTCTTTATAAGTCGTCAGTACCTCCTTTCTCGGCACTCAGCTTTGCAACACAGAATATAGCTTTTGCTCTTTCAAAACAGATTTCTATTCCGCAAGTTGATAGACCCCTTGAACGAGTTACAACTCGCAGTCACGAGGAATATTAATAGGGAGTTTTGTACATTGAGTATTTGATTCTCCCTGTTCATTTATGTCTTGTACCCAGTATAAAAGTTTCATTTCGATATTGCCGTTTACTTTATTTGCTACGACATAGGGATAGCAAGGAGGGAGATACTCTGGTTGCATTTTACTTAAAGCTTCTTTCTTAGGGATTCCTTTTTCCTTATAAATAGCGCAAAATTGCTCAGGAGTGACTGTCCTTTGCCAAGCCCCATCATTAAAAATAATTGGTTTCCATTTCTCATCACTCTTAAAAGGCTTATAGTTCACTTCCACCATGTGGGTATGACCGTAAACAAAATGCGAAAACTTGTATGTTTTCTCGTTTTTATAGAAAAGGTCACTAGATACTTTCTTAAGATGCTTTCTATATCTTGCGTCCTTAGCGCTAAAGAGGAACAGGCTAGCAGTACTATCATATAAACTCTGCCCGATCCTCGAAAGGCTTTCTTTGTTATAAGGACAAAGTTCAATTCCACTGTCCGAATTTAGCTTATGGAACGTCCATCGTCGGGAACAGATACTCTTTAGTTCATCGTCATTTAACTCAAGGGGAGGGTATGAATTACTTGCCTCCAGAGCTATTCTAAGACCGTGCCCCTTGGGAAGAGACTTAATTAGAAATTCCCATCGTTGGTCATTTGTATCTAATGATATTTTTAATGTCTTGATCTCCCATTCAGGTGGTGTTTTGCCGTTAATGTCCTCCAGAATTCCCCCTGTTTGGGCCCAAGATGTTTGGGTTAAAATAAAGAGTGCTGCCTTACCCAACGCATTCGTTGTTCCCCGTAACTTTCCTTCAACAGCCTGAACGTATCTAATACCAGATATTTCTTCAGATAAATTATCGATGGTTGGATATTTTTCTTCATATTCATTAAAGAACTTTTGCACAAACTGCTCTCCCCAAGGCTGAACGAGGTGGCGTGTCCCGACATGCATGAGAAACGGATTGGTAGGCCAACCATCAAACTTATTTACATCTGCACCTATTTGCTGGCCATGCTCTGCGTAAACAAGCCCATCATTTGATTTCCAGTACCCTTCAACTGCAATATAAACATTCTCCCTTCCTTCTTTTGGAATTGCTTCCATCACTATTTTTCTAACCTTTTTAAATTGCAGGGCAACATCGTGGTTTCCTGGCAGAATAGTGACTCGATTTTCCCCTTGGTTTGCAAACCAGCCGAGAGTATCGAATACCCTTTTATGTCGTTCAACTACTCTTTTTTT
>Ga0105351_1001007_pt1 | contig 13027 bp, 9 predicted proteins | sample EN4Hudsemesocosm_FD_83662 | JGI IMG/M metagenome (GOLD analysis project Ga0105351, IMG submission 83662) | Methane-oxidizing microbial communities from mesocosms in the Hudson Canyon - EN4B Hudson Canyon | ecosystem: Environmental > Aquatic > Marine > Cold seeps | place: Hudson Canyon | collected... | reverse complement strand
TGGGTGCAAGAGAAGCATCATTTAGAGATTTTGGTTTTTCTCAATTTGGACAACCTATGGATACTCAACCTACGGATTTAAACCATCCCAATTCAAGAAGCAACTTTGAAAATAAAGTATCTTATGATGTTCCCATTTTCACAGGGTACAAACTCACTCATGCAAAAAACATGGCAAAACTGCAAGTCATGGCAAACAAAATAAAATATAAATTTGATGAAAAAGCCCTAGGGTTTGAAGTTTTAAAAGCATATAACGGTGCGGTTTTGGCAAAGCATTTTATCAAAGCGACACAAAAAGCAAAAGATGCAACAAATTCTTTTGTAACATATGCCAGTGAATTATATAAAGAAGGATTGGTCACCAAAATCGATGTCAAACAAGCTCAAGTTCAAGATTTAAATGTCAAAGCAAAACAAAGAGATGCCTTGAATAAATTCGATTTAGCCATTGCTTATTTAAAATTTTTAACAAATGATACTGAGATCACAGATATAAAAGAGTTTGAAAACCTTAAATTCTCACAAAATGATTTGGCTGCATTACAACAAATCGCAATAAACAACAGAGATGATTTTTCATGGATGAAATACAATACACAAACACTTGAAGCAAAAGTTAAAATGGAAAAATCCAATAACTACGCAAGTCTTGGAGCTCATGTAGAATATGGTTTTAACAATGGTACCTTAGATGAAGTCAACAAAGATCAGAATTATTATTTGGCGTCAATTGGTTTAAAATACTCTTTTTTTGACCCTACAAAAAAAACAAAAATCCAGAAAAGTAAAATTGCGCATAAAAAAGCTCAATACTATTTTGAGTATATGGAAGATGGCATCAAATTAGAAGTGGAAAAAAACCTATTGACTTTTTTGTCAAAAAAAGATGTTTTAAAAGAAAAACTCAAAGCAAAAGAATTGGCACAAGAAGTTTTAGAACAATCCCAAGAAATGTACAAAAACCATTTAATCAATATGACAAATTTACTCATGCAACAAGCCAATGCGCAAAAAGCCAGAGCCCAAGCCATACTCTCTAAATATGAAATGACTCTGAGTTCTGCACAATTAAAACTATCACTTGGTTTATCACTAAAGGAATAAAATATGATGAAAAAAAATAAAATCCTGTATGCAGGAAAAAAACAATTATTGACACTACTTGCATTATTAACACTGCTGTTTGGCAGTTCTTTTTTACATGCAAAAACCATAGAACTAAGCGCCACAGTAATATCTGACAATGAGAAACTTATTACAAGCAGATTTATGGGATTTGTAAAAAAAGTAAATGTGGGTGAAGGAGATCTTGTAAAAAAAGGAACACTTCTTTACGAAATCGACTCAACCGATATTGACAGCAAAAAACAACAAGCACTTCTTGGTGTTCAAATATACCAAAACCAATACAGCAATGTTAAAATAAACTATGAAAGATACAAAAGACTTTTTGCAAAAGGTTTGGTCTCTAAATTTGAAGTTGAACAATTGCAATTGCAATATTCTAATCTAAAAGATATGATTGAAATATCAAAAGCCCAAGTAACTGAAGTACAAAACCAATATAAATATCTAAAAATAAAAGCACCCAATGATGGCGTGATTATCAAAAAATCTATTAAAGAAGGTGAAATGGCAATACCAGGTATGCCAGCACTTGTATTATCAGATATCAGTTCTCTTAAAATAAAAACCCAAATTGCAGAAAACGATTTACAATACATCTCCAAAAACAAAAGTACAACCGTAGAAATTCCTTCAATAAATTTAAGCACAAAAGGATTGATAACAGCAATCATACCAAGTTCAAATCCAATGACGCACACATTCACTATTAAGATTGAATTTAAAACAGATTATAAAGTTTATCCAGGAATGTATGCAAAAGTATTCATTGAAACAGAATAGGAAAATTGATGCAAGAAAATAATTTAGACAACCCAAATATAGCAGGTAAACTTGCTCGAACATTTATAAATCACCCTCTTACACTTATATTGGGTGTTTTTATACTTGCTGTTGGTTATTTATCACTGACTCTGACCCCAAGAGAAGAAAATCCTCAGATAAAAGTGTCAGGAGGTGCTGTCATTGTGGCCATGCCAGGTGCAAGCTCCAGTGAAATACAAAAAGTCATTGTTGAACCTTTGGAGCGGAAAATAAAAGAAATTAAAGGGGTTGAACATATCTTCAGTATTGCAAAAGAATCTGTGGGAATCGTACAGGTTCAATACTACATTGGGCAAGAAAAATCACAATCAAATCTAAAACTCTATGACCAAGTAATGAGAAATATGGATTTGCTTCCAAAAGGGGCATTGAATCCAATCATAAAAACCATGGATATAGATACAGACATACCCATTGCAACCATTGCATTTTACTCAAAAAATGAATCTTTATCTCAAACAGGACTTTATAAAAAGATAAATAAAATAGGTCGTGAGATCAATAAAATAAAAGATGTCGCCCTTGTAGATTTAAAAGGGGAACAAAAAGAGCAATATAATATTTCAATAGATATCAACAGGTTAAGCGCTTATCACGTCTCGTTGGGACAAATCATGGAATCAATCAAAGGTTTATCCTTTGAACTTCCCGATATTAATGGACAAACAACAACAAATGAACTTGTGACCTTTGGAATACAAAGTGCCATTGAAAATGAAGATGACTTAAACAATATCATGATAGCTTCTTATTTGGGAAGTCCTATTTATTTAAAAGATATTGCAAGCGTTCAAAGAAGTTATGATATTCAAAACAAAAAAACAGCTCTTTTATATAACAAAACCAATGGTAGTTTTGGTCAAGAAACGGTTCAAACAACCATGACCATCTCCAAACTTAAAGGGGCAAATACCGTTGAAATAAATAATAAAATATTTAAATACCTCCACAGCATAAAAAATGAGCTTGAAAAAAACAATATAGGGTATGTTATTACCCGAGATGATGGGTACACAGCTGATCATGCGGTTAACTCTCTTGTATCAAATCTTATCATCTCCATTGTCATTATCTTCTTTTTATTGGTCTTTACTCTGGGAGTCAAAGAAGCCATCATTGTATCACTGACCGTTCCTATGATTTTAGCACTGACTCTTTTTGTTGGATATATGATCAATGAAACCATCAACAGAATCACACTGTTTGCCCTACTTGTAAGTTTGGGGATGCTTGTGGATGCTGCCATTATTGTTATTGAGAATATTCACCGACATAGAATGGAAAATAAAGATCAAAACAAAACATTGGAGAAAATTACTATTGAAGCAACCAATGAAATAGGAAACCCCACAAATGTGGCAACCATTGCCATTATTCTCACCTTCATTCCTATGTTTTTTGTAGGCGGTATGATGGGACAATTTATGCACCCTCTTCCAGTTTTTGTGCCCATTTCACTTTTTATGTCGCTGGTTGTTGCATATATTTTCACACCATATCTGGTAAAAAAATTTTTATAGGATCAATATAAATGAAAACAAATAAATTAGAAAATTTTATATTCAATATTGTTGAGAGTAAATCAAAAAGTATGCTGGTATATATAATAACCGCACTGCTTTTTGCATTGTCAATTTATACACTGCCTTCTGAAATAGTTAAAGCAAAAATGCTGCCAGGAAAAAATTCGGACAGTTTTTCCATCTATGTTGACCTAAAGGAAAACTCATCCATCTCTCAAACCAAAGAAATCACACAGTGTATCTCAAATTTTTTGAAACAAGAAAAAGACATAAACTCATTTTCAATTTTTTTAGGGGAAGGACAGCCGCTTGATTTTGCAGGTATGGTTAAGGGAAGTGCCTTAAAAACGAATGAACATGAAGCTGAAATGATGATAAATATCACGAAAGCGCAAAAAAGAGATGAAAGCAGCTACAATTTAATCCATAGAATAAGACCCAATATTCAAACCAACTGCACACAATACAACGCCAATATCAAGTTTATAGAACTTCCAGCTGGTCCTCCTGTATTGGCATCCATCGTAGCTGAGATTTATGGCGGGAACAGTTATGAAAGCAGACGGTTATTCGCACTTGAAGTCTCAAAAATTTTAAAAAAGCAGCCAACCTTAGTTGATGTCGATGTAATGGCTGATGAACCTTTCAAAAAGTTTTCTCTTATTTTAAATAACAATAAAGTTTTAGAAAGTCATGTAAGTTTGGAACAAGTAAAAAAAATACTTTATCTGGCTTTTGAAGGTATGAGCATAGGAATAGTTAATGAAAAAGATGCTGAAAATCAAATACCCATTTTCCTAAGACTTGATGAGAGCAGACTGTTCAAAGCAAAAACAAAAAAAGACATTCAAAATAAACTCTCAAATCTAAAACTGATGAATAAAAAAGGAATGATGATTCCATTGAGTGTTTTTATTTCTATAAAAGAAGTTTTACAAGAACCCACTCTCACGTCAAAAAACTTAAATCCTGTCATCAACGTCATTGCTGAAACAGATAACGACAGCCAAATTTACCCACTTTTAGATGCACGAACTCAAATGAAAAATGAATTCAACAATAAATATGATGTCAAAACCTCTGACATGTTAAACTTAGAATTTAAGGATAAAAAAACAGGAGAAAAATTCAAGCTTATTTGGGATGGAGAACTCAAAGTGACCATCGACACGTTTATTGACCTAGGAGGTGCTTTCATTGGGGCATTGGTTTTAATATACTTTTTGATGGTCATGTACTATAAAAATTTCTCCATCTCAGGAGGAATTGTACTCTCAAGTTTTGTTTCAATCATCGGTGTTATTTTTGCACATTACATCATGGATTTATTCACTGCAGATACTTTTTATCTCACAGCAACCTCTTTGATTGGGTTCATTGGACTTATTGGAATAAACTCAAGAAATTCAACCCTTATTATTGATTTTTCTAAACAGCTTATGGATGAGAAAGGGGTGAGTTCAAACAGAGCCATTGCAATTGCCACGGCAACTAGGGCTAAACCCATTTTACTTACTGTTCTCACCATGGTATTTGCAAGTTCACTTCTTGCAACGGATGCGGTGTTTGGAGGACTTGGAGTCGCACTCATTGGGGGAACTTTGACGTCTTATATCGTATCACTGTTTTTTGTACCCGTCATTCTTAAAAACCCCATCACTAAAATCTAGTCTTTTGACTGGATTTTAGATTCCCATAACAATATTCTTGTGTTTATTAAATGAAAAAATTTATATATAACCAATACGTTTATAGTTATAATTTAATAAGTTGAATTTACATTCATGCATATAAGGAATATATGATGAAATTCTTAAAATCAGTTGTTTTAATCTTAATTTTATCAGCAAGTATAATTTTCCCTCATGCAGATGACATCATCATGTCATTTGGAGAAAAAATACCTCCTTATAGTTTTCCGGAAACAAATACAGGAATCGAATTGGAAGTTATAGGTGCAGCACTTGCACATAAAGGTCATACATTAACCCCTCAATACTTCCCACTTGCTCGTGTTCCTCTTATGTTTAAACACAAGTTGGTGGATGCTGCAATGACTGATTTGGGAGAGGATTTGACTAAATTTGAAGGACATTATGGAAATCCAGCCGTTTGGTATGACAATATACTTATCACACTCAAAGAGAAAAACTTAAGCATTAAAAAGCCTGAAGACTTAAAAAATTTAACCGTTATATCCTTTCAAGGAGCAATAAAGAGATATCCAAAATGGTTAGGGCTTGTAAAGGTTAAGGGAAACTATTATGAACAAAACAATCAAAAACTGCAAGTACTGGCTTTAGACAAAAAAAGAGTTGACGTGATTCTTAGCGATCGAAAAATATTTCAGTACTATACTGCTTTACTTAAAAAAGAGAAAGATTTTAATCCAAAACCAATACAAGAACATCCCTTTGTAATATTAAATCTTATGGATTATCGACCTATTTTTAGAGACAAAAAGATTCGAGATGATTTTAATGAAGGATTGAAACATATCAAAAAAACGGGTCAATACAAAGCTATCTACGATAAATATCTCAAATAACCTCTGTTTAAATTCAAAATAGAACTATCAAACAATAAAAGCATAATTAAGATAATATAGTCTGTTCAAAATTTATTATTTATATTACGATTGAAGGTTATTTTGTGAATTTAAAAAAAGAGTTATATACTATATTTGAAGAACCTGTAAAACATAAATACGGGAAATTGATTCAAACAATTATTTTTGTCAATATCTTTATCAGCATCTTTGTTATGTTTTTGGAAACCGAAAAATCTCTCTTCCAATACTTGCATATTTTCAACTTCATAAACAACATAAATATTTCACTGTTTACCATTGAATATATTTTAAGGCTTTATAGTGTATCTGCCAGAAATAATACCAGTAGATTAAAATATGCTACAAAACCTTTTATGATTATTGATTTAATCGTCATACTTCCTTTTTATTTATCGTTTTTTAATATTGATCTGGGATTTTTAAGAGCCTTAAGAATCATTCGGATTTTTAAACTCTTCAGGCTGGCAAAGTTCACTGAATTTGACTCCATCATCAGTGAAATTCTATCAGAGAAAAAAGAAGAATTTATTTTTATTGTTATTGCACTATTGGTATTATTGTTAACACTCACACCCCTTGTTTATTACGTAGAAAAAGATGCCCAACCCGAAGTGTTTTCAAGTATGTTAACAACACTATGGTGGTCTGTGACAACCTTTACAACCGTTGGTTATGGAGACATGTATCCAATAACGGCTGCAGGTAGGTTTTTAACCACCTTTGTGAGTTTCTTAGGCATTGCTTTTTATGCCATTCCAGGCAGTATTTTCACTTCTTCTTTGTTGGATAAAATAAATCAAAAAAAGCAAACTGCTCAAAGAGCTAAAGAAAAAGACAAAGAGATGGACAAAGGAATAGATAAAGAGATACATAAAGAGAGAAACTAAAATGAAAAAAACACTTATTATTCTAGGAATAACTTTAATATCATTTTCTCAAGCCAATACAAGAGTTCCACCACCAGAGTCACAAAAAGCCTGTGCCAGCAAGCCTGAAGATGCTGCATGCTCTTTTGAGAGTCCAAAAGGCAAAGAAATAGGAACATGTGCATATACTCCTGATAACCAATATTATTCATGCAGGCCCAATAGAGGTAAAAGCCCCCAAGCCAGAGCCCAATCAAGAGAAGACAGAAGAACAGACGCAAACCCAAAACCGCAAAGACAAGATGCAAAACAAAAAAGCAAAAAACCCTCTGAAAAATACAGTATCGAACAAGCGACTTCAGATAATGCCCAACTGCACACCATCTCATTTGCAGCACTCTCTTTTATGAGTTCCAATCTTTGCGACATCTCTTTTTTGCCACCTGGAAAACACGCTTCATATTTTGGATTTCAATATTTAAGAGATGTTGTGGGAGGAGCAGAAGGACATGAACAAAATTTTGTGCCAACAGTGGCAAATAATTTGCTCTATATTCTCTCAACAGAACAAAAACAAATTTTGATTGAACTGGCAAAAAAACAACAAGAAAAAATCAAACAATTTGCATTGATGCGATTTCCACTCTTGATATCATTTGATAAATTTGCCAAAAATCAATTAACACAAAATGGAACCAAACTCAATAAAACACAAATCATCCAACAATCAGGGAAACTTTATGCACTGGATGGAGAACTCAGTTACGAGAGAGCCATAGGTTTTGCAAAAATTGTAAACTCTCTTTCACCACGGCAAAAAACGTACCTGAACAAATTTAAAACCATGTCATTTAATTCATGGCCAAAAAGAGAAGACCAGTTAATCAAACGAGAATTTAACCATGAAGTACATGTGGCACTCATGACCTATGCCAGTGAATTACTCTCATGGTATGTGGGTGACATCAAAAAAGACACTTATTTCACACCCGAACGAACGGCTTCATATTTTGGTGCATATTGGACAAAAGCCGCACCCATGAAAGCGGTTAAAAGAGATAACTATCGGATTAGTACTGCGCTAACGGGTGACAGTGGTGCAACATTCTTAAGCTTGCTCAATAATAATCAAAAATCAGAGATAACCAATCTCATTGAACTGCAAAAACCCTTTCTTATGGATATGGTTAAAGTAAGAGAATCTATCGCCGCAGAAATTAGAAAAATATATGCGGGTGAAACAAACAATTTGGATAAAATAGTTGAATTGTCAAGAAAGTTTGGTCAACTTGACGGTGAAATTGCATACTTGTATGCCAATGCATTTAGCAGCATTAAAAATAACCTCTCCTCTTCTCAATTAACAAAAGCTGTCAAACTTCGAAATATCAGTCAATACCAATGTACTGGTGCTTTTATTTATGCTGAACCTTCCAGTGTTCCTGATGTTGGGGATATATCATCATTTTTTGAGTAGTTTTACAATGCAAATACAACCCCTGTATTGTCAATTAGAAGTAGATATAAAACAGATGAGTATTGAGTTTATACTTGATACTCAAATTTAGATTATGATAAGTTATAAGTATTATAATTTTACATTAACTGCTTGTTAAAATACCTTTATGTATATTTAATAAGCAGTTAATATATGCAATTATCCATAATTGTGGATAATTGTGGATAATTGTATGATAGGATTTATAATGACTTGTCTAAAATCTGTTTTTATTTTACTTTTTTTAATAACAAATATTATCCCAATAAACAGTGCTGAAGTAAAAATGTCTTTTGGCGAAAAAATACCCCCATATACTTTTCCAGAAACAAACTCGGGTATTGAACTGGAAGTCATTGGTGCCGCATTAGCATATAAAGGACACGTACTTAAACCAAGTTATTGTCCACTTGCAAAAGTTCCTTTAGTATTTAAAAATAAAACAGTCGATGCCGCGATGACGGATTTAGGAGAGGATTTAACTAAATTTGGCGGACACTATGCAGACCCTGCTGTTTGGTATAATAATGTCTTTATCACACTGGAAGAAAACGACCTAACCATTGACAAACCCGAAGATTTAGAGGGGTTAATTATTACATCCTTTCAAGGTGCAATAAAAAGATATCCAAAATGGTTGAAGCCAGTACGAGCAGACTACAATTATTTTGAACAAAACAATCAAAAACTGCAAGTGCTTGTACTACATAAAAAAAGAGTAGATGTTATTCTAAGTGATATCAACATATTCAAATACAATACATCCAAACTGATAAGAGAGGAAGGGTTTGTACCAAAACCCACACGTATACATCAATTTGTTAAACTCAATCTCATGGATTACCGACCCATTTTCAGAGATAAAAAGATACGGGATGATTTTAATGAAGGGTTAAATCATATAAAAAAAACGGGTCAATTCCAAGGAATTTATGACAAGTATTTAAAAAATTAGATCACAAAAACTTCATAATAAATCAATATACTTTCTTAAAAAAACAAATCACTTTTTTATCACTTTTTATTCTTAATAGTTTCGTGATATAATAATTTATCAATAAATACAAAGGACAACAGTTGGGGCTGTTTCTTCTTAAAAAGTAGAATTATTACGCTTGATGAAGAGGATAAGCGCCTTTTAAAACATAAATTATAAAGGCATATTATGAAATCAATTTATTTAAAACTCCTGGTTTATATCTTTATAACATTGTCTGGTCTTACGATATCTTTTGCAGCAGAAGTGGTTATTCCTGAAATTAAAAATAAACAAGCAATAACCGTTGTTGTAGAAAAAGGTCATTGGACAAAATATCTCAAACAAAATCTTGCCCTACGTTTTACCAAGTTGACCCAAGTTCCCGTTAATATTGTAGAAGTCTCTTTGAGTGACATGCTTAATTTACAAGATAAAAGTTTAGTTAACGCAAATGGTGATTTTGATGTTCTAAGTTTGGAGGCTGGATGGGCAAAAGAGTGGGCTGCGAAGGGATATACCGTTTCATTAAATGAGTTAGCCAAACAGTTTGATCGTAAAAAATCGGGCTGGAATGATTATTTGGACTCATTTTACCCCTCACTTTTTGAAATTTTAAGTTACCAAAATCAATTACACAGTATTCCTTACAATACTTACGTTATGGGCAACCATTACCGTTTGGATTTATTTGATAACCCCATTGAACAAAAAGCATTTCTTCTTCGTTATGGATACAAATTATCACCACCAAAAACATTATCCGAACTAAAAGATATTGCAGAGTTTTTCACCCGTAAAAGAGGTGAATTATTAAAAGGGAAAAAATTATCCCAAGATTTTTATGGGCTTGCATTGATGTCAGGCAAAAAACCACATATCAATGATGAATGGTCGGCAATTTTATGGGCATCAGGGGGTGTTTGGTTTAAACCCAACTATCAAGATAATAAACTGGTGAATTTTAGCATACCATCTGATTTAAAACTTTTAAAAAATACAGCAGAGTATTATCGTAACTTGATGCAATTCGCTTATCCTGCTGATAAAAACTTTGCTTATTTACAATCAGCACAAGCTTTGGCTTCTGGGCATGTTGCAATGTGGCCATTTGCCTATAATAATTTGTGGGCCGTGTCATCTCAATTAAACAGTGGCGATTTGGAACAAAGATTTGCAATATCCCAAACTCCAGGAGGTCGTCCTTATCACGGAGCATATGCATTTGCAGTGGCTTATGACAGCAATAATCCAGAAGCAGCTTTTTGGTTTTTACGTTTCATGACATCAATAAAAGGACAATCTGAGTATGCCCAAGGAGGAGGAAATCCAACGCGTAAAGATGTTAACCTTCTATTATCCTCAAAATTAGCACAGAATTCACCTCAATTTTATTCGCTGAAAGCAACCTATGAAGCAGATATTTCATGGAACAAACACATAAGCAAATACGGACATTACACAAGTACAGCAATGGGAACTATCTATCCTCTGCTTGCACACTATACCTATTTAATTTCCAATAAAGATTTAGAAATAGAAGAAGGCATTAAACAATTGCTCAAAGAAATAAGGGAAGCTCAAAATCAACATGGCGAATTAGCCATATTTGGACATTAGATGCATATACTAAAAATTAAAAACCAGTTTAATACTGTATTTATTTTTATTATGGTTTTGGCACTGTTGAGTTTTTTTACAGCCAATTACTTTGTAAGCAATGTTAGCAACTCTTATGAAGGCATAATTGATAACTCTTTGCCTGTTATGCGTAAATCCTCAGAGGTTGCACAGTTAACAGCACAAATTGAATCACATCTGATTCAACTGCACTTTGATGCCATTAACGATATTGACAAAAAGGCAATTGATAATTCCAGAATTGAGGAACTCATTAAATCATGGGAAAAAGTGGAGCTGCTCTTAGATCAAATTATCCTATCAAAAGTAATCAATAAAGAAAAGATACTCAAAAAGAAAATGGCCATTCAAGATTATTTACACAATATGCCTCAATTATTACAGCAAATCAATTTACTGTTAAACGCTAAAAAAATTGAACAGCAACATCTTGAAGACATAGAAGTTGTCATAAATTATAATAATAAAATTCTGTTGGTTGAGATGGAATCCTTTTGGGAAGAAAAAACCAAAAGTACACCAACGCACGAGCAATTGGCTGAATTAGAATATTCCTTTCAATTTTATAAAAACAGCACTCAGTTATTGAGTTATTTTAGACAAGCATTTCTCACAAGTGATATCAAAACACTCAATTTGTTAAAACGGAACTCTGTTACCTTATTTAAAAAAATGTATACAGCAGGTTCATCATCATTTGAATATAAACTCTTTGCAGATACTTTGCTTTTTAAAGTAAAACATATTTACGCAGGTCAAAACTCACTGTTTAAAATCCGTTATGATGTTTTGCGTTTAGAAAATGTCACAGACGCCTTGATTTCTCAACAAATACAGACAGCAAAACAGATTGAAGAAATATCAGATTCAATTTTGATACTCATACAAAACTCTTTAGCACAACAGAAAATTAAAATCAGCAATGACGTATACCGAGCCAATCAATATTTGATATTTATAATTATTGGCAGTTTCATCATCTCATTTTTTTCAATTTGGTTCTTGGTTAACAAAAACCTGATTAAAAGAATCACAAAACTTCGTTCAAAGATTTTGGAACTCTCACGGGGAAATACAGATATTGCTATTAAAATGTTCAACAAAGATGAAATTGGAGATATGGAAAAGGCATTGACCGAACTTAAGGGATATGTTATTAAAGCCAAATTACTTTCAAAGACAGATTCTTTAACGGGTTTATTAAACCATACTCAATTTAAAGAGAACCTCATTATTGAAAGCAGACGTCATGCAAGGCAGAATCAACCCTTGAGTTTGGCAATAATAGATATTGATTATTTTAAGAATTACAATGATTACTACGGACACCCAAGGGGTGATGTCTGTCTGAAAAAAGTAAGCTCTTTGATTGCCCAAACGTGTAAACGTGCAGGAGAATACGCCTACAGAATTGGAGGAGAAGAGTTTGCAATATTGATGCCAAATACCACTGCGCAACAACTACATCAAAAGTTAAAAGAATTGCAACTTGCATTAATACACAGTAATCTTGAACATAAACGCTCTACGGTATCCAAAATGGTTACCATATCTATTGGTATCTACAGTTGTAGACCACAAAAAGATACTACGGCTGATGAGTATTATCAAAAAGCAGATGTCGCTCTGTATCAAGCTAAGCAGTATAGGAATACTATTGAGGTTACGGAGTGTAATGGGTAAATATTTTATGATTCATACCTAACTTCTAGTACTCTAGATAATTCACCACCAAGACAAGATTAATTTTGCCTTTGGTAAATCATGTTTCTTTGACTTCCTTCTTTTTTTAGACTTAACCTAATATCCTGATAATGAAAATATAAGAAGTGTTAGTATATAGTTTCCCATAATAAATAGTAATCTTTGTAAGGATAAATTGTGCTTAAAGGTTTAAACCATATCACACTAGCCGTAAGTAATATCGAAACTTCATTGAATTTTTATACTCATATTCTTGGCTTTAAAGGGCATGTTAAATGGGAAAATGGTGCTTATA
>Ga0105351_1001004_pt1 | contig 13052 bp, 13 predicted proteins | sample EN4Hudsemesocosm_FD_83662 | JGI IMG/M metagenome (GOLD analysis project Ga0105351, IMG submission 83662) | Methane-oxidizing microbial communities from mesocosms in the Hudson Canyon - EN4B Hudson Canyon | ecosystem: Environmental > Aquatic > Marine > Cold seeps | place: Hudson Canyon... | reverse complement strand
GATAGACATGCGTTTATCACTTTCTAAAATATGATAAGCAAGCCACTTAGATAGAAAAGAAACAATATTCTCTATAACATCATCAAGTGGTTTGTTTTCTTCTTTTAAGGCAATAACTTCTGTGATAAATGATTGATGCGTATGCTCATGTTTTTCTAGCCAACTATCACCTTTTAAACTTTCTGTCCAAATTTGTTCCTCTGTCTTGAAATGGTAATCAGCATAATCAGCTAGTTCATTGAAAATATTGTTTAATATGACCTCATTGGATCGATATGCCAGATGCTCTGCTAATCTATTTAATATATTAATCAGTTGTTTATGCTGTTCATCAATTAAGGCTATACCTGTTTCAAAATTTTCATTCCAAGGGAAGATTTCAAATGAATTTTCAGATACTTGCTGCATTTTTCTATCTTAATAAGAGACTAATAGAAATCATACTATCATAGTCAGTAGTAACACTTCCAAAACTGATTATAAAACTAACTTAAAAGTAATGACACGCTAACCCTGGTCTCTAGGCATTTGATAAATAACGCCTTTAACATGTCTATATTATTTATTTACTAGTATCATCATTCAATATACCCGTATCAAATTGATGATTTGCACAAACTATTTAATGTGGACAAAATAACTCACTTAAAATCTATAAACCCCACGCAATTGCTGCATGATATTTCAAATCATTTTTTTCTGTCTCGATTGTGTTGTATTCATTATAAAAGCCGAGTTTTATTGCTAAGCCTTTATAAAGGCCCAATTTATGATTCCATTCTAATGAGCTTACATTACGGTATTCACCAGAATCGGTTACTGATGGGTATAAAAAATCATCGAATCTTAAGTATTGATTTTCTGAGATAGTCCATTTAAAGTTAAGCCCAAATACCCCTCTAGATTGAGATCATTTTCTGGCTCAATAACTTCGTAAATACCACTTACTCCCAACCTGCCAGCCAGTTCTAATTTCTTACTCTTTACAAACTGGTACTCTGGACCCGTAGATATTCGGCCTCGATAATCCCAGTCCTTAAATTTATCCCAATCGAATCCTGCATGTAAAATATAACCTGGAAGAATCTGCTAAAAACCAGTCTTTAAGTAAATCAACTCTATATTTATTATCAGTTGTTTCATTCTCATCCTGTTTATATAGGTAAACAGATTTTAAATCCCATCTATCAAGGTCATCTTCATAGTGAGCTCTTATTCCCGAGCGGAAATTTGTATTATTAGATGGACCCGATGCTCCATTAAAACCAACGTCAATTGACTTATCCCAATTAACTAACAAGCCTGTACCAAATTTTCCCTGATCAATATCTTCAGGGTTATCTGCTTTTTCAAGCTCTTCTTTTGCCAGTGCATGTAAGTCAATTGATTGAATATTAGCAATTTTCGCCTTTTTAATCGTTAGCTCACCTAACGATGTATGTTCTACAATGAGTGAATCTTTAGTTTATTTTTTGATAATAACATCTAGGCTATCACCATTATTTAATTGAATTACCTGGCTAAAACTAGCTTTAGAAATAGTTGTCCCATCACTGGCCTAGTGATACATCTAAAACACCTTAAAAGATTTCTTAAAAGATATGTAACAGCGGATAAGGTTCGCGTAAGTAAGCCCATGAAGCACTTGCAATAAGAACTGGAGCAAAAATCAAATGATTGATGATTGAAAAATTAATATAACAAACCATAATCTAAAAATGTAAATCTGTCTGAAAATACACGCTGGGTTCAACATCTGTTGCCTGTGTCTCCACTGTTGATCCACGAAACTCTTGATGTTTACCAAATAAATTTTGGCCTACCAATGAGAATTCCACAGCTTCATGTGCTTGCCAGGCGACACGCAAATCAATCGTTGTATAGGATTTTACAGCCTCTTTACCTCTTCCTGCCTTTATCATATCCACATAACGCAAGGCGCCATCCAACTGCCAGTCCTCAGAAACCTGCCAAAGTGATCTAATAGTTGTCTGATGATGAGGTGTATCACCTTCATCCGCTTCTTCAGTTATATCAGTACTGCTATTTTTAAGGTGCAATTGCATTTGAGTATAGGAGTACCCCGTATGTATGCGCCAAGCTTGCATAAGCTGCCAGCTAACGGCTACTTCAATCCCATAAACTTCACCTTCAATTTTATTATCTATAATCAAGGGAAAAACACCATTAATGACTGCTGCTTGTTCTAACGACCTAAGGTTCTGATAATCGTTGTAATAAAAGCTAGTATCAAAAGTAAATTGCTTATCTAAATAACGATAGCCTATTTCGTAAGCAGTCAATTCTTCTGCATCCATATTTTGGCTACCAAGAATATTTAATGCTAAGGTTCCCCCAGCTGCACGTGTTCGCTGAATGGTCGCATCATGTTCCATTCTGTTTGGAACCTTTACTGCACGAGAAATAGACCCCCATAAACTGTGCTGGTCATAAAATTTCCAAAGTAATCGCGCACTGGGTTGATATTCAAAACCAGTATAACTGTTATGTTCAAATTTAGAACCAAGCGTCAATATCAATTCATCGTCAATTAAACTAATTTCATCTTGTACAAAACCACTATAGATTTGATCTGATCTCCGTTGTGGTGAGAAAGCCAATAACTTTCCAGCTTTAGTTTCATCTTCTATATAACGAAAGCCAATTCCCCAAATAATTTCCTGTTGCCAAAATGTTTGAAAACGGTGTTGCAAATCAATGTCCACCGTTTCTCGATGATCCTTAATATAAAAATGCTCTCTTTCCGTAAGATCATAATAGGATTGTATTGTCAGATCAGAGTCTTCACCCAAATCACGCTGCCAGCGGAATAAAACATTGCCTCCAAAAACATCTGTTTTACTGGCAAAGGTTCCAAAAGGTGGAGTTGTAATAGTTGATATTGCTCTTTCACCTTCCTCCCCAGCATAAACATCACTTTGTAGAGTAAGTTTATCTTTATTAGAAGGCTCACTATCCACTCTGACACCAACTCGGCCCATACGCCAATCATCAACGCCTTCACCAGCTTCATCCTTTTCAAAGCCTTTGGCATAAATCCGATAATGAGTATCTTGGTTTATTTCGCCACCATATCGGGTACTTAGCTTTCCTCTTTCTTCATTACCGGCTAATGCACTAACTAATCCCCCCTGACTAGCCTTAGCATGTTTAGTAATAATATTAATCACGCCGTTAACAGCATTAGCACCCCATAGTGATCCTCCAGGACCTTTAATCACTTCAATACGTTCAACATCTTCCAATACCGTATCAATGGTGTCCCAATAAGCACCGCCAAAGAAAGGAGAGTAGACACTACGACCATCCATCAATACTAATAATTTATTAGAAAAAATATCATTAAAACCGCGTATTGAAATAGCCCATTTATTAGCATCCAGCTTTGCTACTTGTACACCGGGAACCATTCTAAAGCATCCGGTATTGTTGTAACACCAGAGCGTTTAATATCCTCTTGATTTAATACGAAAATGGATGATGCCGCCAAACTCAATTTTTGCGGTTTTTTTGCAACCGATGTAATTTCAATATCAGCCAATTGATCCAGACTCATATCAAAAAAACCATTATTCAAATTTTCACTTTTCACTTCAAACGTCAAAACACACAAAACCATTAAGATAAACAGGTGTCGCATCCATGTTATTAATAATTTATTTTTGATAGGGATACTCAAAACAATTCCCACAAAGGCGCGGGGGTAGTAATATCAAGAGATAATCCATCAATTACCGCTATTTCTGTTATTTCAATAACGACAGATAAGCCAACGCCTACACAAACTAAATAATTTGTGTCTTTCAAAAAAAATTGAACATTTCTAATTGCATTGATCAACTTTTCACAACTTTGATACGCTTCGTCCAGACCACAGTGTCGCATAAAAATACCAAGCTCATACCCCCACAATATAAATCTAGAATATCATTTTTGCTAATCAATAGTAAAAGATATCATCCAATTATCATAATTATGCATTTCCAGCTTAATGGCCATTAGATATCATTGACCGCTTTGCTCTTAATGGATGGTTTTATGCTCAATTATCATTATTGTTTTTGTCAGAAACAGTCTGACTTATTGGAATATTCGATGAAACTCAAACTTTCCATAAATGCGGCAACAGCTTTCCATAAATTTTTGATTTATCCTCAAAAGATTATCTTAAATAACAATCTGCCATAAAATTGTTATGGCAACTAATAATTAGTAAAAAAAACATCTTTTAGACTACTCAATCAAAGCAAATAAAATATCTTTTTCCACCCACATATCTATTTTCATACCCTTAACATAGACAGTAACTGGGTCACTTCCCTGACCTGTTTTTGGGAAATTTATAAATACCTGTTTATCATATCTGATTTATCAACAATAGCTATTGGCTACCTAATTCTAACTATTTAACAGGCCAGGGTAATGACTATGAGTTATTTAAAAGAGTTAAAAATGAAAATACTTTTGTAGACTTAAGCGTGATTGCTAGATATGTCATCCCAGTAAAAATTAACACCTTTTACACACAAAATATCGTACTAACACGGTATATCGTAATATTTTAGTCTAAAGCCTGCTTTATCCCATCGACTTAACGACTACATATCCATTTGTTTTTATTAAACTATTTGTTAACACCAAAGTTCTGGCACAACAACTGCAACATCTCTTTCCATACACAACTCAATCAGGAAAGAACCATGACAGAATTTAGCAATCATACATTCGATACAGCTCCCGATAGATCAAAGCCTTTAATTCAAAATGCAGAAAAAAAATGGGGATTTATTCCTAATTTACTGGCTGTTATGGCTGAATCACCAGCAACACTGGAAAGTTATCTCACCGTAGGACAATTATTCGATAAAACCAGTTTTACGGTGACTGAACGTCAATTGATCTTGCTGAGCATTAATCGTTACCGCAATTGTTGTTATTGTCTGGCTGCCCACGGCACCATTGCAAAAAGTCAAAACATTTCAACTGACCTGGTTAAAGCCGTTTATTACAAACAACCTTTTAATGATGAAAAGTTAGATGCTTTACGCACTTTTACCCTTGCAGTACTTGAGCAACAGGGCTGGGTAAAACAACCCGAGCTTAGCGCTTTTTATCAAGCGGGTTATAACAAGCAACATGTACTTGAAGTAGTGCTAGCCATTAGTTTTAAAACACTAAGTAACTTTATTAATCATATTAATGATACACCGATAGATAGTCAGTTTTTAGTGGGTATGCCTGATAACAAAGCCAGTTCATGCTGTTGTGAAGCCGAGGCTTAGATTTAACCCTTTACCTAAACATTTTACAGGACATTACCATGGAAAATAGACCTCCACTTCCGCCGTTTACTCAGCAAACTGCTGCAGAAAAAGTACAACTGGCTGAGAACGGCTGGAACAGTAAAGACCCTGTCAAAGTAGCCAGTGCCTATACCGTTGATTGCCAATGGCGTAACCGTGCTGAAATCTTTTCCGGTCGGGACAAAATCATCGAATTCTTAACCCGAAAATGGGAAAAAGAACTGGATTACAAACTAAAAAAAGAACTTTGGTGTTATAGCGATAGTCGTATTGCCGTGACCTTTAAATATGAATGGCATGATGACTCAGGACAGTGGCATCGCTCATACGGCAACGAATTATGGGAGTTTGCTGAAAATGGCTTAATGCAACTTCGCATTGCCAGTATTAACGACAAACCAATTAATGAATCAGATCGAGAAGTTATCTAGGAGAAAACCATGAACACAGTGACCGTACTAACCAGCCCTACTTGTAGTTATTGCCATGCAGCCAAAAGTTTACTAAAACAACAGGGTGTTGATTATCAAGAAGTCGATTTATTCAAAAATGAAAAGCTGGGACAAGAATTGTTGATTAAAAGCGGCCAACGCACCGTGCCACAAATTTTTATTAATGAAAAACCCATTGGTGGTTTTACTGAATTATCACAGTTAGTCAGCAACAATAAATTAGATTTAACTGAAGTTACAGCGTCTTAATTTATACAAGGAAAACACTATGTCTCAATTAAAACTCTATCGTCATCCTTTATCAGGTCATTCCCATCGAGTTGAATTGTTTTTGTCATTATTAGGATTAGAGGCTGAAATTATCGACGTTAATCTAATGGCTGGTGAGCATAAGCAAGATGAGTTTCTAAAAAAGAATATCTTTGGTCAGGTTCCTGTTCTGGAGGACGGAGATATAACCCTGGCTGATTCAAATGCCATTTTGGTTTATCTTGCCAGCCAATACGATTTTGATCATACCTGGCTACCAATAGAACCTGCTAAAGCAGCAGAAGTGCAGCGTTTTTTATCAGTTGCTACAGGGCCTGTTGCACAGGGTCCTGCTACTGCACGCAAAATTAATTTATTCGGTGCCAGACAGGATCATGTAAAGGCTATTGAAATTGCACATAACACCTTAACGACATTAGAAGATCATCTAGAAGGCCGCCAATGGTTAGCTGCTGATTTTCCGACTATCGCAGATCTTGCAAACTACTCATACATTGCTCATGCCCCAGAAGGTGATGTGTCTTTACGGCATTATCCAAATATTAATGTGTGGTTGCAGCGTATTGAAGACTTACCAGGTTTTATCCCATTACAAAATTCTGTTATTGGATTAGCGGCCTAATGCATTTGATAAACATATTTTCAACTAAAAACACATTGGAGTAAATCATGTCTGAATTCACTCAACATCGGATAAATACCGCTAAAAAAGAGTCCATCCCTGCTTTAAAACATGCAGAAAAGTTATTTGGATTTGTCCCAAACCTGATTGCAGCTTTAGCCGAATCTCCTGCGACTGTTAATGCTTATTTACAATTAAATAGTTTATTTGATAGCACATCTTTTACCTTGACCGAGCGACAAGTGATTATGTTAACCATTAGTCGTTATGCGGATTGCCAGTATTGTCTTGCAGCACATAGCACTATTTCTAAAATGCTGAAAGTGTCAGATGAAAGAGTTAACGCGATTATTTATGGTCATCCTATCACTGAGCCTAGGCTTGAAGCCTTACGTATTTTTACCCACTTAGTCGTCGAAAAACAAGGAAAGTTAGCAAACTGGGATCTGACTAACTTTTATCAGGCCGGTTATAACAAGCAGCAGGTATTAGAAGTCATTCTAGGAGTAAGTTTTATGACCTTGAGTAATTATGTCAATCATATTAATGATACGCCTGTTGATATGGTTTTTGCTGCTCATAAACCTGAGCCTCAATTAACACAGCTAGCAGCCTAATATGTTTATTGCTGACATTTATTTATATACCTGTATTCATCAACGTGCTGGGCTTTACAACTTGTTTTTGTACTTAAACAACAATCGGGGGAATATCAATACCATTAAGTTAATAAATAAGCGCTGTACTTTTGGGGCGAAGGCTTTAGCACTTCAAGTGCTCATTCATGAAGGCTAAAGCCTTCGCCCCTATTATTTTAATAACTTTCCTTAACGCCATTGGGGTAAATATCATATGAGCTACCAAATACATAGAGCCAATAAGCGTGGTTTGACACAAAATGATTGGCTGATAAGCCAGCATTCATAGTTTAATCACACCTCTAAGAAAAAGATGAATTTTTTACAGATATGAGTCTTGCCCAATAAACTGGATATACCTTCTATTAAGTGAAAATTAATTGACTGAAGATAACCTAACAGATAGCTTTTTAGCCCACTCTGAAGATAGTTCAGGAATAAGGATGGCTGTTTCCATAACAGATCTTGATGCCTGATAGTTTTTATCAAAATAGGCTCTAAATAATGAATTAACGGTCACTTTAAAACTTCCTTCCTTGATTATTTCTACCTTACAGCCTTTTTCAATGACACCCTCTTGCAATACTCGAAGATAAGCACCTGTTGCAAAATTTTCAATAAATAAACGAGGCATATTTTTATTGTTCATTGCAAGACCAAGTTTAGAACAGGGCACTCTAGGTTGAGTAACCTCCAAAATACACTGCCCTATAGATAATTGATCACCAATATGTAAAATAGATTCCTCAAACCCTGATATGGTTAAATTTTCCCCAAAAGCACCTGGTTTTAATTCCGAATTTTGAAGTACATTACTCCAATAGGAATAATGATCTGAGGAGAATGCATAGACTGCTTTATGTTCACCGCCATGATTTTTTAAATCTGCTTGCAGATCACCGTTTAAATTTACTTTAGATACAAAAACAGGCTCTTCTATAGGTTTTTTAAAAATACCTGTCGTGATCGTTTTTCCCTTATGATCTATCTGAATAGGAAGCGATGTATTGATTGATAAAAGATTCATGTATCCTCTCTTTAATTTAACGAGTTTTCATATCTACTGACTTATTGTCATCATATTTCTTTCAACTGATCTTAAGTAATACTTATTAATTGTTTTGTATTTATTGCATACCAAATTATTTTTTTGCTCAAGCAAGGATAAACAACTCTTTCTACTTTCATTTAATGACCCTCCTTGATATTGAATGAGCAGATAAAAACGCCATTCGTATCATAATAATCGTATTGAATAATAATATTACGTTCTAATAAATCTTCCACCATCGCACTATCATTACAGATAGTGTCAGTAGCTGAAGCAATACCCGCTTTAGTTAATTTTATGGCGTGGTCGTGGCTTCTATGAATGGGAACTTCTGCTTTGTAAACAATTGTCCCTTCTTTGTGTGTAACATCTATGATTTTAACGTTGTTTGCAAACTTAAAAGGCAAAAATGGTTTTGTTGCATCAGATACATAGGCTGCAATATTTTCAGGAGCAAATCCATCTACACTTAAATTTAACAAAGACAGAACCACTTCTTTTTTTACATTATTAATAACACTGTCTCGCATAGCATTGTATGCTCCTCGGGTCTCATCGTTGATATATTCCAGTGAGACTGGAGTTCTCATATTTATTGTTGAATGAATACTTTTATCAACTTTTTTATCAGCATATATTGAAGCAACGTTACATGTATTTGACATGCCCTCAATCGTTGCGTAAACAATGCTAGAACTACAAATTGCAATCAACAGGCTTGCCAACCTTATTGTTTGAAATAATGCTATATTTTTAAACGATTGTGATTTTGTCATATTAAGCCCTCTTGTTTAAATCGATTAAGGTGGTACACATCGACTTCGTTGATGGAAAGAATACGCTTGCACACTTTCTTTGTCAACTTATCACTGTATAAAGTGTTTTATATCTATAAAGATTATTATATTTACCAATAGCAAAATGGTATCCTTTAACTATGAATAACAAGTTCTCACAATTACTTTGACTTCAAAAAAGAGGGTCTATGGAAATTATTGGGTTTAGTGAAAAACAGCAAAAAATACTGCAATTATTGGTGAAAGAAAAAGATGGAATGACGGTTGACCATTTTTCCAAGCATCTGGGTATTTCAAAAAGTGCCATACACCAGCATCTAACGGTATTAGAAAGAGATAACTTTGTTAGAAAGTCTGCCTCTATGAAAACTGGCGGAAGACCAGGGACTATCTATGTATTAACAGAAAAAGGGGAGCATATTTTCCCCAAACACTATAGTCTTTTTGCAAAAATGCTAATCAGCTTGATCAAACAGAAATTAGGTTCTGAGGAACTGACTGAATATCTTCAGGAACTAGGAGTAACTATTGCAGAAAGTAGAAAAGATGCGCTAAAAAACGCGCCTATAGAAGAAAAAATAAAAATGGCTGCGGCCATTATGCAAGAACTAGGTTATGAATCTGAAATAGTAGAAGGCGAACCAGGAGAGAATTTAATAATTGATGCTTATAATTGTGTTTTTTATGATCTTGCTTATACCAACCCCGAAATGTGTGAACTGGACTTGTCAATACTCTCTACCCTCCTTGACAGTAAAATTGAACATAGCTGTTGTTTAGCTAAAGGAGGTCATAGTTGCAGATTCAAAGTACATCCTTTGGATAACCCCCTATAAAGAAATGAATTGGCTACACTAAACATAACAAATAAAGTTACCGCATGGATGAGCAACAATACCTTTACCGATATTCCATCTGCAAGTGAAATTTCAAAGACTAGAACCAGGTCCCGAACGACGAATATAGATAAGAACTAATAAAAAATTTTGGCTATGACTCAAACGAATGCTGTAGAGCGGACTTCAGTCCGCTATCACTTAACATAACGACCTTTATGGCGGACTAAAGTCCGCTCTACAATAGGCAAGCTGTGTTTGGTTCATAGTCATTTAAAATTAGAGGAGATTCGTAATTCGAAATTGCCCCTCTGAGTGAGGACGCGCGCTTACTCGGCTTTTATAATTTATTTACCCTGAATAGTGACAAACAACAGCTCTAACAACTGATCAACAGCCTCTTACAAATAAAGTCTTTTAATTGATTAGCCAAATCTTCACCATCAATACTTTCTGCAATGGTAAAGGTACTGAAGGTTTTAGTGGTAATAAACAATTTAAAATGCTTAACCTGATTAACACCCTGCCCAGTACTCCCCGTTGATTTTAATTCGATATTTTTAATGTCACTGACTTTAATATTGTTATATTTAATTGGAAAAATAAATAATCGCCGTAGCACTTTAACATTTCGGTTTTCCAAAGTGGTCGTGAGATTATTCAGAGGTAAATAAATACAGGCTATAGTTGCCAATAAACCAACAAGTGCAAAGGGTATTGAGAAAATTAACATGCCTATTCCTAAAGCACCGCCATCAAAAAAACTGTCATTAATTGAATAAGCAGCAAAGTCAAAACCACCTGCAAATATTAAAGAAAAAATTGTCAGCATTTTATTTCTGAACATAGGAAAGTACAATATTTCCTTTCCTCTTTTGTTTTTGTATACCACAGAGCCAGCCAAGGCAGTACTGGAAAAATCTCCCATACTCACAGCTGCCTGAGATTTTATTGCTTCACTTTCTCGAGTTTCTTCAACTTGAGCACTGATATCATGTCGGATATGCCTAGACTCATGCTGCGTTCTAAATACCGGAATGTTATATTCCCGGTTTAAGTCTGCACCTTCCATCTCAGATGAGATTTTAACGCGCCAAAAATGATAATCACCACTTTGTTTAATATCTGACTCGGGTAAGTTATCAGGTACATCAAATCGAAACCTGACTTCTACACCATTAATCGCAGCAACAACTTTTGCAAAGCCACCTTCAGCCCATTTTATATTTTCCCTGCGCGAACGATTATCGCCACTTCCTGACATATAGCTATAAACACTTTCAAGCACAACTTTTACTTTTGCATTGCGAACATTAAGATTTTTAATGATTAATGAACCACCTACATGTCCTCCAATTGAGCCTGGAAAAGGATCCATCTCTAATTCAATAATTCCAAAGCGTTGCCACTCTTGCGTAGACTGCCATGCTTTTCTAATCAAAAACAAACCAACTAAAGGGAATAACAAGCCAATTAAAGCAGCATAATTACCTTTATTTATTTCATCTTCAAGTACAAATAAAATGGGTGAACTAATGGCATTCCAGACAATTGCAAAGCCCCACAAAAATAGCATTCCCTTTTTAGCACCAGATCGAATACGACGACTACGCCATTGCTTTGTTTCTAACCAGGGTTGTGAACCCAAATGAACAGGGGGATTATCGTTTATCTCACTTTGCTGCCGTTTTTGCTGTTGAAATAGTTGCTGAGAATAATCCATAAAGCTGATATTAGAATTCTCTTTAACCTGCTGTTGCTTCCATTGTTTTCTAATCTGTAACAATGAAGGTTTTTCTCCTCTGCGTTTTAACGTTGACATCCTCATACTGGCATAGAAAATACCCAGTCCAATAATAATAAAAATTGAGCAAAAACCAACGTTAAATGCAAAGAACCCCCAGCGCATATTTCTATCAATCACTGAATCGCGGGGGTTATATGGGTCGTACCAAATGTCTACAGTTTGGTGATTATCTTTTAACCAATTGAGTTGCTTAACCATATCTTGATGGTAACTGCCAATATTGTCTTTAACAGCCGAAACGTATACTCGATCATTTTTATAATCGACACCTGAAACAATATATTGATAGCTTGCTTCACTATTATTTGAAGAGCCAGAAACAGTTAGCAAAGTTGCAGTGCTTGCTTGCCAGCTCTGCATTATTTCCCAGGATTGGTAGGTCGGCACAACGGTTTCTAGCGCTATTTGTACGCCTCCAAATGCAAGAGCCCCCCCAATCAACAAGCCAAAAATTGCATTTAGCACTCTCATAAACCACCCTCGTTAATCAAAGTTATATTACGTACAGACTTAAATCAGTCCCTCGTACTGTAGAACTTTTTTTTAATTTTAAGCATAGCAGTTTTTAAGTTTGTTACCTCAAAGTGTCCTGTTTCATAAGACCAGATCATATGTTGGTAAGTGAATCCTCCGCACTACTTTTTTACTCAAAAAACTGTTAACAAAAGGCTCTAAACCATCATTTATAATAGATTCAACTTCTTTCATTTTATAGTACAAAGCGACAGATCTTATTCTGTACAGGATAAGATATTATCAAGCGCAAAGGGCTAATTTATAGTTTCTTATAATATGAGTCATCACCTTGTTGAGACAACATGTTTAACCATTGATCCATCTCTTGTTGCGAGAATGAATTAACAAAATTCTGATGATCACTTTTAGCCTCCCATTCTTCAACCAGCGTTAATTTATTCTGGTCTTCAATATCTCTATAACATACATGTGAAATATACCCTTCCGCTTGTTTTAAGCCTTCAAAAGATTGAATTAAATTGTCTATATGCTCTGCTTTAGCATGTAGGGTTCCGATATGTAATATTGTTGCATTACTCATTTTACTTACCTCTATAATATTAAAAGCTCAAGACTTTCAGCCAGTCGATACATTGCAAGAATGAATACAACATGGCTAACTTATAACATCAGCTAATTTATTTAAAATATTGTGCCACCCTCCTTCATGATTAGAACGACGTTCTTCATCAATAAACCGCACATGAGTCAGCTCAATGTTAGTTTTATCCGGCCCCAT
>Ga0105351_1000999_pt1 | contig 13086 bp, 8 predicted proteins | sample EN4Hudsemesocosm_FD_83662 | JGI IMG/M metagenome (GOLD analysis project Ga0105351, IMG submission 83662) | Methane-oxidizing microbial communities from mesocosms in the Hudson Canyon - EN4B Hudson Canyon | ecosystem: Environmental > Aquatic > Marine > Cold seeps | place: Hudson Canyon | collected... | reverse complement strand
TTTTCTAAATAGACTAGGAAATAATCGTGCAATCATTGGTGCCCAGTAACTAGGGCCTTTTCCTATCACAACTTCGTCTTTATCTTGCTCAATGGCTTTGACTATTTGCTTGGCGCAATCATCGACCGTAATACCCTGTTTAATTGAGCCAGCTACTTTGCCAAACTGGCCACCATCAGCAACCATAGCATTAACCGATATTTTCGTTTGTACAAACCCTGGACAGATAGTAAGCACATGCAACCCGTTAGAGCTTTCTTCCGCACGTAAACAGTCCATATAACCAATAATAGCGTGTTTAGACGCGCTATAACCCGACATACTTTTGCCGCCAACTTTACCCGCAACCGAAGAAACAGTCACTATCATGCCGTTTGTCATTGTAGGAAAAACAGCTTGTGTAATAGCGACCGTACCAAAGTAATTGACTTCCATTACTTGCCGTTGCACAGCAAGTTTAGTTTCTCGTGCAGTACCTCGCTGGGCAATTCCGCCGTTATTAACTAGAATATCAACGCTACCATGCTCATTAATATAGTCATTAACAGTCTTGGTTACTTGTTCTGCATTAGCTAAGTCTAGAGGAACTACGTGATGACGTTCACTGTGAGTTAATTGATCTTTTAGAAATTTTAACTTTTCTTCGTTACGCGCAGATAAAACTAATGAAGCTCCCCGTTTTGCACATTCTATTGCTAAAGCTTCACCAATGCCGGAAGATGCGCCTGTGATCCATATTTTCTTATTTTTTATATTCATGGTCAGTTCTAAATTTTATCAGCTTTTTATTGGCTAATTTTTACACCCAACAATTCTCGAATAGATTGTGCTATTTCTTCAATGCGCTGAGCCTCTACAGGTGCTATAAAAATAGTATCGTCGCCCGCTAGCGTTCCTAAAATACCGGCAGACTCTCCCATGCTATCAAGCATTCTAGAAATTAGCGGCGCTCCGCCAATGCCTGTTTTCAGTATAATTTGCATGCCGTTATGTTTAACACTTAACACCACTGATTCTATTGAATGTTTTGACTTTGGTACAGCCAGCTCATCAGGCAAAATGTAGATCATTTCATTGTTGGCATTACGGGTTTTAACTGCCCCTAGCTTAGATAACAGGCGAGATATTTTGGCTTGTGACATATTATCAAAGCCTTGCTCAGACAAAGCTTCTGCTAACTGTCCTTGCGAGCCATAACACTGCTCTTTTAACAGTCGCTTAAAAGCATGCACCAAGTTTGATTCATTTTGTTTTCTAAGTGTGGTCATTTTAATGCCGTCTCACAATACAGGTAAAATATATACCCAAGCCACCTCAAGATACAGGATTCAGCTGGTATAAGTACAATAATATTGACATTATTCTACACTAAAAAAACACAATTAGCATGGCTTGCTTGACTGTACAAATGTACTCAAGCAAACTGCCACAGTTAACAATTAAATAACAATTGAGAATTCTCACTATGAAAAAAATAGCATCATCATTAATTGCTGCAACCTTAGCATTGGGCGCTAGCACAGTACTAGCCGATGAAGGCATGTGGCAGCCAAATCAATTACCGACTATCGCCAAACAATTAACTAAAGCTGGACTAAAATTAAATCCAAATGATTTAACCGATTTGACTGGCTTCCCTATGGGGGCAATTGTTAGTTTAGGCGGTTGTACTGCATCTTTTGTTTCCGACCAAGGCTTAGTAGCCACTAACCATCATTGTGTTTACGGCTCAGTGCAATATAACTCGACAGCAGAAAACAACCTGCTTAAAAATGGTTTTTTAGCCAAGTCATTTAAAGAAGAATTGCCAGCAACGCCAGGCAGTCGTATCTATGTAACCGAAGAAATTAACGAAGTAACTACATTAGTTAAAGCAGACTTAACTGATGCTATGTCAGGTAGCGAACGTTACAAGACTATTGATAAAAACTCAAAAACTTTAGTAGCCGAATGTGAAAATGATGACAGGTATCGTTGTAGCGTAGTGAACTTTCACGGTGGCCTTGAATATTATTTATTTAAACAGCTAACCATACGTGATGTACGTCTAGTACATGCCCCAGCTAGCAGTATTGGTAAATACGGTGGCGATATCGATAACTGGATGTGGCCACGCCACACTGGAGATTACGGATTTTACCGCGCTTATGTTGGTAAGGATGGTCAACCTGCAGATTTTCACGAAGACAATATTCCATATAAGCCTAAGCATCACTTAAAAGTAAACAAAAGCAGTGTAGATGATGGCGACTACATCATGGTGCTTGGTTACCCCGGCAGAACTAACCGCTACCGAACTGCCTATGAAGTTGAAAACCAATTTACTTGGGTTTACCCGCAAGCCAAAGCTTACAGAGAAGAGGTGATTGATCTTATTCACCAACACTCAGAAGTAGGCAGTGAAGCGCGCATTAAGTATGAAAGTACCCTAGCAGGCTTAGCTAATTATGCTAAGAACTATGGTTCTATGATCCACAGCTATAACAAAGGCAGTTTCTTTAGCCGCAAACAAGCGCTTGAAACAAACTTAACAAAATGGCTAAACAGTGATAGTAAGCGTAAAGCTCAATATGGTGAAGCTTTAACAGGTTTGAACAAGTTACTTAAAATGGACGATGCTCAACAAGCCCGTGACTTGATTTTAGGTTACTTACGTTATAGTAAAATGTTAACTACTGCGAATAAGCTTCATAGATTAGCAGTTGAAAAACAAAAACCTAACATCGAGCGTGAGCGTGGTTATCAAGAACGAGATATTGCTCGTTTTGAACAAGGTATGAAGGCGGTTAATCGCCGTTTTGATGCCAAAATAGATCAAGAAATTATGGTCGCTATGCTAACTCATTATGTAGCATTACCTAAAGCCGAACGTGTTAGTTCAATTGACAAGTTTTTTGGCTTGAGTAACATCACAGCCATAAATTTTAATGAGAAAAAACTACGTAAGCAATTAACGCGCATGTACAAAAGCACTAAACTTAATTCGCAAGAACAACGTTTAGCGTGGATGAATAAAGACGTTAGTGACTTTGAAAAAAGCCATGATCCTTTTATTCAACTAGCGATAAAAAGCTTTAAAGAGCGTAAGGCCATTGAAGATAAATCTAATGAATTAGCTGGTAATATTCAAGCTTATCGTCCTAAATATATGGAAGCGCTAATTGCTTACTTTAATGATAATAACTTGCCAGTATACGCTGATGCGAATAGCACACTGCGTATCACTTACGGTAATGTGAAAGGGTATTCTCCGCAAGATGGTTTAACCGCTACACCTTACACCACCCTTGAAGGTATTGTTGCTAAAGACACAGGCGTTGCACCATTTGATGCACCCAAAAAGCAACTTGAGCTAATTAACAACAAGCGTTATGGCGAGTATGCTAAAAAATCACTTGGCTCAGTACCCGTTAATTATCTCGGCACTTTAGATATCACTGGCGGCAACTCTGGCTCTCCAACACTAAATGATAAAGCTGAATTTGTTGGTTTAGTGTTCGATGGCGTTTATGAAAGTATTATCGGCGACTGGGATTACGATACTAAATTGAATCGCTCAATTCACGTAGATATCCGTTACATGCTTTGGGTAATGGAGCATGTTGATGGTGCAAATAACTTGATAGAAGAAATGGATATTGTTGAGTAAATCAACTTTAACTTATAAAAAGAAAAATCCGGCAATTGCCGGATTTTTTTATGAATGAAGCACTCTTTAAAAACACTATTTAAAGCATGCTATTCCGTTAAATCTTGCCACTTAGCCATAGCTTCAGGCTGTCCATTTTTGGCCTTAATATATAAATTAAGTAATTTCAATTCATTGCTTTGTTTTGATTCAATAGGGTCAGCAAGTACTTCAATCAAAGAGATACCTGAACACTGTTGAAATTCTAAGAAACAGCTTTTAAAGTCAGCTACTGTATCACAAGTTTTCGATTGCCCTTGATAGGCTGCAACAATATGGTGAACGTCAAAATTTTCATCATTACAGTGATAAATTTTTCCATCACCACTTTTACCTAAATGATAAATATTATTACGCATATAAATGATAGTGACATCTGTTTTATCTTTTAAAAAGTGAATCAATTCATTTAACTGAAAGTGAAAACCTCCATCGCCTATGATAACCACAGCACGCTCTTGCTTGTTAACATCATCAGCATTTTGCTGCTTTAGTCGCTGAGAAACCACACGTGCGTAAGGTAATGCAGTACCCATAGCTCCATACCAAGGATTAGTTAACCAAGAGCGACCTAAAGTAGAGCCTCTAACTTTTAAGCTATAGCTAGCAAAGTATGAATTGCCCACCTCAGGTAAATACACCAATGGCATTTGCTGCTGTGCTTGTATTTCATTTAACGTTGCCGCAAGGTTATTAAAATCTATTTTATCACCTGATGGCACTGAAGCAATTTCGTTACTGTTTATCTGATAATCGAAAACAGTTATGTCGCTTTTCAGTAACAATTCAAACACTTCAATTATATCTTTCTCTAGTCTCGCACCACCTTTTAGCAAGGTTTTATTTTCAAAGCTCTCTACTTTATGGGTACCGGTGGCGAAAGCTATATTACTATCTTGCGCAAAAATACTGGTTGCCACATCAATAATATAATCAACTTCGTTATCTATGTATTCTCGTCCTGCTGTTTGAGTGAAAACACCATTATAAGACCCTAAACTCAAAGAAGCGTATTCATCAAATAAGCCTTTAGCAAACCAAGTAGTTGCATAAGGAATATTGAATTTTTTAGCAAATTCAATAATAAGCTGCTTAAGCTTTTCATTATGTTTCAGCCTATCACCAATATACAAAAGCGGTTTTTGCGCCTGTTTAAGCTTACTAACAATATTAGCAACGACTAACTCACTGCCAGCCAAAACATTGCCACCACAGCAAATATTAGCTATAGCGCTCGGTAATTTAATTGGCTGAGTTTTAGCAAAAACTTGATCTCTTGGCACTTCAATAAAAACAGGCTGTTTATTTTTATAGGCTTCAGCCACTATCTGATAAAAACGCTGACCGGCAAGGTTGGGGTGTCCCGCAAGCCGCTGCCCTTGCAACCTTTCTACACGCATTCCCAAGGCAGAAAAGGCCTCCAATGCGTTATCATAGTCTGCTTTCCATGATGCATTAGGGTGAATGGTATGATGTATGGCCAATTGATTCACTTCGCTTTCTGCAGGTGCCCCCGAAATAAAAACTACTGGCAAACTTTCTGTTACCGCTAAAGCAGCAGCACTAGTGCAAGGTAAACTTCCCACCATATAAGTTGTTAAACAGAAACCCATACCATCAATCTCAGCCTGGGCACACGCTGAAAAACCAGCATGCATTTCATTACTTGACGGACAAATATCAATTTTTTCATCTAAAGCAGCAATAATGTTAGCAGCAAAATCACCACCGACACCGTAAATATTCTTACCACCAAAAAAGGTTATAACCTTTGCCATAGTGTCACCTAAGGTAGGCAACTGATCATTATAGTCTTTACCAAAATTCATTTCATACGACATTATCTTCTCTCATCAAAACAGCTGAATTACTTTTATCAAGTCAATTAATACCGTTACTTTAATCAGAGAAGAAAATATGTATGTGATCGAGATCAAGTTTTAATACTATGGTGGTAAGACAACTATTTCCGAGGTGTTGTCACTTGTTTACAGCAGTTGTAAACAAGCCCAATTGCGACAACTAAATAATAGTGCTACTTTTAAACGATAAAAAATAACAACAGCTTTAAAAAATTAGAGATGAGTATTATGCCAATTAAATGTTCTGCAATAGCTTTTTCGATAATCATCACATTAATATGTTCTTTTTCATTACAGGCAAACAACACAACTCAAATGTGGTTAGGAAGCCATTATGACAGTAACATCCCTACGTTCAATCAGGTTTTAGGCTATGATGTCGGCGAAAAAATAACAAATCATAGTGACATGATTCGGTATTTTGAAGCGCTAGAAAATGCCGTTCCCAATAGAATTAAGCTATTCGAATATGGACGTACATGGGAAGGGAGAAAGCTGATTTATGCTGCCATTGGCACAAGTGATAACATCTCAAACCTTGATAATTTTGCAGATCAAATGCAACAGTTATCTGACCCTCGTATTACCAGTACAAGCGCAGCACAACAACTGATATCACAATTACCTGCTTCTGTATGGCTAGGGTATGGTGTTCATGGTAATGAAATTAGCAGTACCGATGCGGCAATGATGACAGCTTATCATTTGCTAGCAGCCCCGAGCGAAGCCACTAATAAAAATATCCTTGAAAATACCATCGTTTTTATCGACCCGTTACAAAACCCCGATGGACGGAATCGTTTTACCAGCCGTTATTATGCAACGGTTGGATTACAACACAGTAGTGACCGACTCAGTGCAGAACATAATGAACCTTGGCCCAGCGGACGTTCAAATCACTATCTTTTTGATATGAATAGAGATTGGTTAGCAATAACACAGCCTGAAACCGCAGGTCGAATTCGCTCTATTAATCATTATCGTCCTTTGGTGGTTATTGATTTACACGAAATGGGAGGAGATCAAAGTTATTACTTTTCACCTGCTGCTCAACCTTTTAACCCGCATATGACGCAAACGCAAATTGATAACATGACAGCCATTGGTAAAAATCACGGCAAGCATTTTGATCGCTTAGGATTTGACTACTTTACCCGAGAAGTTTTTGATGCCTTCTACCCCGGTTACGGCGATAGCTGGCCAACATTTTATGGTGCATCAGCATCAACTTATGAAGTTTCTTCATCCAGAGGAGAAATTTACAAAAAACGAAATGGTGAAACTTTAACGTACAAGGATACTGTTCAACGACATTTTGTCGCATCAATTTCAACTGCAGAAGGGGTTGCCAATAACCGTACAAAACTGCTTAACGATTATTATAATTATCAAGTTAGTGCGATTACTGCCGGAAAAAAGAACAAAAAAGAGCGTGTTTATATACTTCCCAACACACGTAATAAAGCTGGAAGTCATCGCCTTGCCACACTAATGGCAAAGCACGGTATTGAAGTACAACAAGCAGAAAGCGCATTTAAAATTTGTGGGAAGAAATATCAAGCGGGTAGTTATTTATTAGATACTGCACAACCCAAAGGACGTTTCATTACAACCACATTTACCCAGCAAGTTGATATGCCTGAAAAATTCATTAAAGAACAAGAACGTCGCCGAGGTAGAAAGTTAGATGATGAAATATATGATGTCACGGGTTGGTCATTGCCATTAATGTTTGACGTAGATGTTGATACTTGTGGCAAAGAAATTAAAGTTGCCAACCATATAATCAAAAGCGATAAACCACTCGTTGGCAAAGTGACAAATCTTGATGCTAATGTCGCCTATATTGTTCCATGGGGTGATATGGCTGCAGGGCGTTTTTTAACCGCTGCTCTTTTAAAGAACATCATAGTTAAAAGTGCTGACAAGGCTTTTACTTTAGAAAATAAAAAGCATTACAGTGCTGGTACGCTAATTATTGAAAAACGCAATAACGCTGCTGATTTGGCATTGAAAATTGAGCAGATTGCTAAAATTACGGGTGCCCAAGTTGAGGGAGTGAATTCTAGCTGGGTAACGCAGGGACCAAGTTTTGGTAGTAGTAACACTGTTACTATGTCAGCTCCCAATGTTGCCATTGCATGGGATGAGCCCGTTAGCTCTTTGAGTGCAGGAAATACTCGATTCGTTATTGAGCGTCAATTTAATTATCCAGTGACCGCAATACGAACTAGAACAATTAAAACCGCAGACTTATCTCATTATCAAGTACTTATCTTACCCTCCGGTGATTATATGGAAGTACTTGAAAAGAGTGGTGCCGACAATATAAAACAATGGGTAAATAGGGGCGGTGTATTGATCACGCTTGGTAGCGCAACAAAATTTGCAGCTGACAGCACAGTCGGCTTGATAGACATAAAAAGAGAGCGAGCCTTTAAAAATAAAGAAGACAAAGAATCACAAAAGTCTGAAAAAGAAGAAGGAAAAAAAGATTCAATGACTGATGGACAGTTGCTCACCACAAAAGCGGCCTTAGTTAAAGCAGCCGAAAACGTAAAAGACAAACCCGATTTTGTTGCCGGTGTTTTAGCGAATATTGAAGTAGATCAAGAACACTGGCTCACAGCTGGTGTGCATGAAAAGCTAGTGGCGATTGCCTATGGTAACGATATATACACACCGATAAAATTACAATCAGGGAAAAACCTTGCATGGTTTGCTGGAGCCGATGATGTTTTAGCAAGTGGTTATCTTTGGGAAGAAAACAAGAAACAATTAGCTTACAAACCTTATCTTATTCATCAACCAATGGAAAAGGGAATGGTAATAAGTTTCACACAAGAGCCGACAACGAGGGCATACCTTGATGGGTTAAATATTATGTTAATGAACAGTATTTTTAGAGCTGCAGCTCATGCTTCATCACAAAGGTAGAACAGACTTCATAACGATAAAACGATAAAACGATAAAAGAACCAGTAATAGCACGGTTAATTTAATAACTTGTATTTGATCTGACATTTTAAATATGCGTTTTTAACTCACTGTGCATTTAAAAAGCCTTATCCCACTTAGTTTCAAAGGCATCTCTTAGCCGCTCCGGATACCCTTCGGCTTTAAAAATCAGCTCTCTCATTTTGAGACTAAGAGTCTCGTCATTATGAATCTTTGCTAATATCCTATTTATTGAGGTTGTCATTTTCTTACCAAAGGGGGTTTTTGAGCAGAGTATTCTAGCATCCCTTCCTCCCGCATCAGATAATTCACGTATTTCATAAAGCGTTATGTTGGGATTGTTGTATACATCTAAATTTGCAATAGTTCGATGTGAGACATAGCCAAAATCGATTCGCCGTTTTTCAATCAATAACAGCGTATGATCACTTAAATCTTTATCGAGCCCGCTTATTTGAACCACTGAATCGTAACCTGCCTGCTCGACGACTTTTGTCCAGGCATTAATGACTTTTTCAAATATCACTGTTGAGTAACCACTTTTTAAAAGTCGCTCCACTGAAACGGTACCATTGTGAGCATACGCAAGCAACTCACCTTTTCGAGCGGCTATCATGTAGGGCAAAGTGACTGAGGTTGGCTCTGTAAAATATCCCCACTCTTCCCGCTCTTTTTTAAAATCAGCTCCCCAAAAACAGTAGGCTGTTTGAGCATTTTTCCTGTTTTGTATAAGTAGCCAACTACGTTTGATAGGGTAGGCTTCAAACTGATGATTAACATCTTTAATTTGGTTTGCAACAAACTGCATCAACTCCAAAGCGCTACCATCAACGATAGCGTTTGCTTTCATTTTTTGATCGGACTCAATAGGTTTTAACCAAATGAGTGTTGAAGTTGCATTAGCGCTTTGCTGTAAAAGTAGAAGAAATAATAAAGCTAGGCTTTTTCTAAACATTCTACATAGTTGTTTCTTAGAAGCAGTCATCAATCCCCCTACAACAGAAAGTACACAATACAAAACTAACCAAGTAAAAATAATAACATCAGCATTATTTTTCATTTAGACCTAACGATAATTAACACAATAAACCATAAATTTTTCAATCAATACTACCTTGTATAGATAATTTTATAAAAATTCGATTTCAACTTAAAATTTTAAAAAAATGCCTGGATTCCCGTTTGTGCTCTACCTAAAATAAGCGCGTGAACATCATGAGTACCTTCATAAGTATTTACCGCTTCTAGGTTCATTACATGGCGAATAATATGAAATTCATCACTGATACCATTACCGCCATGCATGTCTCTAGCATTTCTAGCAATGTCTAATGCTTTACCACAAGAGTTACGCTTAATTAATGAAATAGCTTCTGGCGCTAATTGCCCAGCATCCATTAAACGACCAGCTTGTAAGCATGCCAAAAGACTTATGCTAATGTCAGTTTGCATATCGGCAAGCTTTTTCTGAATAAGCTGTGTTGCGGCTAACGGCTTGCCAAATTGTTCACGATCAAGTGTGTATTGGCGGGCACCGTGCCAACAAAATTCTGCCGCACCTAATGAGCCCCATGCAATGCCGTATCGAGCTTTATTTAAACAACCAAAAGGCCCTGATAACCCTTTCGCATTGGGTAGCATATTATCGCTTGGTACAAAAACGTTATCCATTACAATTTCACCGGTAATAGAGGCGCGTAGTGAAAATTTACCTTCAATTTTCGGTGCACTTAATCCTGCCATGCCCTTTTCAAGAATGAAACCTTTGATGACGCCATCTAACTTTGCCCAGACAATAAACACATCAGCAACTGGTGAGTTGGTAATCCACATTTTGCTGCCATTAAGCTGATAACCGCCATCTACGGCTACGGCTTTAGTTGCCATACTGGCAGGATCAGACCCAGAGTTAGGTTCAGTTAAGCCAAAACAACCAATGAACTCACCTGAAGCAAGCTTAGGTAAATATTTCATTTTTTGAGCTTCACTGCCATATGCGTGAATAGGATGCATCACCAATGATGATTGCACACTCATCGCACTACGATAACCGCTATCTACCCGCTCTACTTCACGAGCGATCAAGCCATAAGTGACATAATTAACACCGGCACAACCATATTTTTCTTCTATTGTTGCACCAAGCAACCCTAACTCACCAAGCTCTTTCATAATTTCAACATCAAAGTTTTCATGGCGATTCGCCTGTAAAACTCTCGGCATCAATTTTTCTTGGCAATACTGATGAGCGCTATCTCGTATCATGCGTTCTTCTTCTGATAATAAAGACTCAAGCAAGAGGGGATCTTGCCAATTGAAGCTTGCTTTTTTTTGTTTTGGTTTACCTGAGTTAGCTCGTTCTTCTGACATAAGTGTGAACACCTTAGAATGTATTAGGATCTATATGAAATTTTAATTTAAATGCTTAACAAGTCAATATTTCTATAATTATATAACTTACCTTTTCTCACAAATTCTGACAGTTTTAGGCCAAATTTCGTTTCGTGATAACTTTGTGATAATTAAGTAATCGAACCGTGATAAGTTTGTGACCTTAACGCAATAACTCCCCTGCATACTTTCTCTTGAATTAATAATAAATCACAATTTTAAAGAGAAGGTAACATAATCATGAAAATAACATCTAAAAGAATAAATACTGTACTCGGCGCCAGTGTAATGGTTTTTGCTAGCTCAACAGTAGCGGCACAAGACCTATCAATTACAGTCACTAACTTAACTCAAGGTTTATATTTTACGCCAATACTCACTTCAGCTCATACGAGTGATAATCATATTTTCATGTCAGGTGAAACAGCAACGGCTGAGTTACAAGCCATGGCAGAAGGTGGAGATATCTCTGGTTTAGTCAATATGTTATCCAATGCTGATGCCAACTCGAATGAAAATCCAGCAGGTGGTTTATTAGCCCCTGGCATGTCTACAACTTACACATTAACCAACGACAGCGCTAACACTCATTTATCAATGGCTTCAATGATCTTACCTTCAAATGATGGTTTTGTTGGTTTAGACAGCTGGAAAATTCCCACCGAGGCAGGCACTTACACAATAAATTTGAATGCTTACGATGCAGGTACTGAAGCCAATAATGAATTAGTTAATGGTGGTGGTGCGCCGGGCGTATTAGGTATTCCTGCAGCGCCAGGCGGTGATTCTGGCACAAACGGTATGGGTGTTACCGATACTGAAAGCAACACCATGGTACATATTCATCGCGGAAACCTAGGCGATGATGATATGGATGGTGGAAAAAGCGATTTAAACAACAGCATTCACCGTTGGTTAAATCCCGTAGCCAAATTAACTATTACAATTGAGTAAGGAGAAGAACATGTTGACATTTTCTTCAATAAAAAATCAAGTAATAACAAGTCCTTCTAAAAGCAGCAAAGTAGTTATCGCTATTACGTTTCTATTAGTTTTATCGGCTTGTGGCAGTGATAATGATATTGAAACACAAACACCTCCACCACCCCCTTCACCAGCAGGGTACAGTTATTCAATTACCGTAACTAACTTAACTCACTCACAGCCTCTTTCGCCACTAGCTGTAGCTTTACACAACGACAGCAAAATGTGGATGATAGGTGAAGCTGCATCTACAGGGTTAGAGAAATTAGCCGAAAGTGGTGATAGTAGTGACTTTATTTCAGAGAGTAATGCTCTTGCTTCAAATTCGGGTGATGGCGTTGTAATGCCTGGTTTAGCAAGCACAATTGAAATTAGCACAACAGACAGAAATGCAACTTTTTTCACCGCTGCGACAATGTTAGTGAATACAAATGACGCTTTCACGGGTCTTACTGGAGTAGATATATCTACTTTGGCAATAGATGACATTAAATCATGGAACTTAAATGTTTATGATTCTGGTACTGAAGCCAACAGTGAAACTATGGGTACTATTCCGGGTCCAGCCAATGGTGGTATTGGCTTTGATGAGGCTCGAGATGATGTTGATTTTGTTGCTTTACATTCAGGTGTTGTTAGCCAAGACGATGGATTACCTAACTCAGTTTTAACTCAGGCGCATCGCTTTGATAACCCTGCGATAAAATTAACCATAACGCGAACAAAGTAAGATGAACTTGGTCAGTTAGTCCATGTTCTACTAACTGGCCAATAATATGAAAGATAATGTTTTAATTGTTGAAGATGAATTTGATATTGCCCATCTAATTCAAGTGCATTTATCTGAATTAGATATTAATAGCGATATTTGTTGCCATGGACAACAAGGACTTGAACAAGCGCTGAAACAAAACTATCAGTTGGTCATGCTTGATGTCATGTTGCCAGGTATCAACGGATTAGACATTTGCCGTCAAATTCGTCAAGAAAAACCGTTACAAGCGATATTAATGCTGACCTCAAAGACCTCTGAAACCGACAGAATACTTGGGCTTGAATTAGGGGCTGACGATTACATGACAAAGCCGTTTAGTATCCGAGAGTTGCAAGCAAGAGCACGCACACAATTAAGGCGAGTACATGCTTTTACCGATAGAAATAAAGCAAATGAAATTGAAGATAACATCAAAAATACCAAACGAA
>Ga0105351_1000998_pt1 | contig 13089 bp, 6 predicted proteins | sample EN4Hudsemesocosm_FD_83662 | JGI IMG/M metagenome (GOLD analysis project Ga0105351, IMG submission 83662) | Methane-oxidizing microbial communities from mesocosms in the Hudson Canyon - EN4B Hudson Canyon | ecosystem: Environmental > Aquatic > Marine > Cold seeps | place: Hudson Canyon | collected... | reverse complement strand
TGGATGTAAATGGAGAATATTTACAAAATGATACCAGCTTTGATGTGAGTGTATCTTCAAGTGATGCTTTAGGAAATAGTGTAACGTCAACGGCTACTTCAACGCATACTGTTGATACACTTGCCCTTACGGCAGAGGATTCAGCAGAGGTTGATGAAGATAGTTTTGTGATAATTGATGTTCTTTCAAATGACGAAACAGGATCTGTTATTACTTCTGTGGATGTACCAACAGATATATACGGTACACAGTTAGGTACCGTTGAAATAGTTGACGTTGATGGTACGCAACAAATAAAATTTACCCCATCTGAAATGTATAATTCATTAAATGAAGGACAAGCCAGTGGTTTGGAATTTAATTATCAAACAGAAGATAGTTTTGGAAACGAGGGCGAATCTAGAGTGGTTATAAATGTAACTGGATCAAATGAAGCTCCTGTAATTACTGTTGTTGATACAACTGTAACCGAAGATATCGCACAAGTAATTGCAAATGCAAATGATATTGATGGAACAATTGATACTTCAAGTTTAAGTGCAGCAAATGGTACGGTAACAATTGCTAGCAATGGCGATATTACCTATACTCCAAATGAAGATTTTAATGGAACAGATAGTGTAACGTTAAGTGTTACAGATAATAGTGGAGAAACAACAACAACTTCATTTAATGTAACAGTTGAAGCTGTTGCTGATGCTGGGATTGTAACGATTGATTCTATTACAGCAGACGATGTTATAAATGCAGATGAAGCAGGACAAACTATAAGCGTAACAGGAGATGCCTCAGGTGGAGATATTTCAGCTGGAGATACAGTAAGTTTCACAGTAGATGGACATGATTATTCAACTACAGTAGAAGAAGATGGTTCTTGGAGTGTGGATGTTAATGGGAGTGATTTGGCCATAGATTCAAATTTTGATGTACATGTTGTTTCAAGTGATGCTTTTGGTAATAGTGTTACGTCAACTGCTACGTCTACACATTCTATTGATATTAACTCGAGTGCCACAATTAGTGTTGATTCTATTACCAGTGATGATATTATAAGTGCAGAAGAAGCTGGACAAACAATAGCAGTTACAGGAAGTGTAGGTGGAGATGCAACAGAAGGTGATATGGTTAGTTTTTTTGCTAATGGATCTTTTTACTCAGGGGAAGTAGATTCAAATGGTAATTTTTCAGTTGATGTCGCGGGTTCTGATTTGGCTTCTAATAATAGTTTTGACGTAAGTGTTAGTGGTGAGGACGCCAGTGGTAATTCTTTTACAGCTACAGCCACTTCTACTCATACTATTGATTTAACAGCAACAGAAGGAACGCTAACTGTTAACAATATTACAAGTGATGATGTAGTAACAGCTAGTGAAACGTTAAGTACAATTGTGGTCTCGGGAACTGCTTCTGGTGGGGATATCTCAGAAGGTGATAATGTATCTATGGATATAAATGGTACGACATATACAACAACAGTAGAGGATGGAATATACACAATTGATGTTGCAGGTTCTGACTTGGCAGCAGTTTCAAGTTTCGATATTGATGTTACTTCAACTGATGATGTAGGTAATAGTGTTGTTACAACAATAACTTCAAGCCATGAAGTAGATGTTGAAGCTGAAGCAGGAGAGGTTACAATTGATGACGTAACAGATGATGATGCTATAAACTCAGTAGATATTGGAAGTGTAATTGCAATAACAGGAAATGCTACGGGAGGAGATATCTCATTTGGAGATGAAGTTTCAATGCAAATTAATGGGGAAACTTATTCCACTACAGTTGAAGAAGATGGTTCGTGGAGTGTAGATGTAGCTGGCTCAGATTTAGCTGCTGATTCAAGTTTTGATGTAAATGTTACATCTACTGATGCAGTTGGAAATAGTGTTGTTTCAGTTGGTACTTCAACACATACTGTTGATACTCAAGCAAGTGATATAAATGAATTGGCAATTACAAATATAACAGATACAAACGGTGATTATTCTTCTGTAATTATTAGTGGAGTTGGTGCTGAGTCTGGAAATACAATCACCTTATACGATGAAGATAATAACGCAGTTGCCACTGCTATTGTACAAGAAGATGGTACTTGGAGTTCCAATATTTCTAGTTTAAGTGCGACCAGTCTCAACGATAATGAATTTTTCAAAGTAAGTGAAACTGATTTGGTGGGCAATGAAACGGCACAAACCAATAGTACTCATTATTGGCATGGAGATTCAGGCACGATTCTTACTGAAAATAATGATGATTTTGTTTTATCAGGTGGTGGTGACGATCGTTTAAGTTTTGATGACAATGATATAAATGATAAAATTGTATTTGATGCAGGAGATGGTAATGATACCGCTGTATTTGCCCAAAATTATACAGATTATGTAATTACAACGGACTCTAACGGTTATACAATAGTTACAGAAGATGTGTCAACAGATAGTAATAATGACGGAATAGGGGATGTAAATGAACTAAGAAATGTAGAAACTATCGAATTTGCAGATGGTAGTTTTGATGTAAACTCTGGTGTATTTACCAGTAGTAATGAATCCCCAGATGCTATTGATGATACAGCTACAAGTGAAACATTAGTAGTTAATGTTACAGGTTCAAATATAAATGACTTGGGAGATGTGGGAACAGGTGGTTCAGTAGACGAGGTTGAAACATCTTCTCAAACACTCTCTTTTGGAGCGGCACATGCAGGAAAATCTGTTAGCATAACTTTTGATACAGCTGTTACAGGAGGATGGGATTCTTCTGGGACAGGTGATTATTTTCAAATAGCTGCAAATGGAACAACGCTTGATACTATTAGTTATGAAATTGGGGATAGTAATAGTGACGATATTCTTAATAACAGTTATACATACTCCGTTGTTCTTGATTCAAAGGGGGATGCAAACCTTACTTTTAGTGTTGGAAGTTCTGCTTCAGATGAAGTTGTGGATATTAGTAATATAAATGCGGAATTGACTTATACGCAGACCACATTAACTACTGATGAAAATAGTGCCGTTACCCTTGATGTGTTAGCAAATGATACTGACACAGAAAACGATACACTAAGTATTATACAAATACAAGGTCAAGACGTAAGTAGTGGGCAAACGGTTAATGTAACAAATAGTAATAATACCGTATTGGGAACAGCACAAGTAGTTGATGGAAAAATAGTATTCACACCAGGAGATGAGTTTGATAGTTTGGATATTGGAGAAGATCAAAATGTAACATTTGCTTATACAATAAGTGACGGTACAAGCACCGATACAGCGAATGTAACAGTAAATGTAACCGGACTTGATTCGCATGCTTCTACACCTACATTAGAAATAAGCCTAGGCGATGTACTTGCAACGACCTCTATCCAAGCTGCTGGACATTGGAAACTTGATGATAGTAGAAGTGGTGGGTTTGTGGATAGCAGTGGAAATGAACATACCGCAATATCTCATTTAGATAAAAGTGATGATGATAAAAGTGGTAAGTATGGCGATGCTGTTGAAATTGAATCAAATGATTATTTAGAAGTTCCTCATAGCGATGAACTAAAACCTGATTCTGGGACATTAACTATGTGGATAAATCCAGATAATGATAATGGAACTTATGGTTTAGCATCTTCTGATTCTTCTGGTTATGATGATGGAGGACACTTTACTTTAAGAATGGATGATGGTGAAATCAAACTTAGAATGCAAGATGGAGATACCAGTTATGAGTCTAATGGTGGAGATGTTCAAAGTGGCTGGAACCAAGTTACTGTTTCTTGGGGTGAAAATGGAATGCAAACCTACTTAAATGGTACGTTAGTGGGGTCTAACTCTTATACAGGTGGGTTAGAAGGAAATGAAAATCCTTGGGTATTTGGGGTTAACCAATGGGGAAGTGGTGACAATTTAGCAAATAATTTAAGTGAGTATTATCATGGTGATTTAGATGATATTGCTATTTTTACTGAACAGTTAAGTTCCGATGATATCGGTACTATGTATGATAATGGGGTTCAAAATTTAATTGATAATTCTCAAGATACCTATGAGTATCCATTAACAGTAACTGCAACATTAACAGATACAGACGGCAGTGAAACATTATCAAACTTGGATGTAAGTAGTTTACCAAGTGAAATTACAGATGTTAAAGTTGAAAACACCGAATACACTATTACAAATGGAAGTGTTTCTATTCCTGTTGACTCTGGAAGTGCAGTTGTTATTACATTTATTTCTTCAAGTGTATTAACAAACACTCAGTTAAATGATATACAAACAACGGTTACTTCTACAGAAGTTAATGGTGGTGATACTGCTTCTGTGACTGCAAATGTTGATACAATTGCAGTTGCCCCAACTTTAGATATAAGTATTGGAGATGAAACAATAGTTGAAAGTGCTGTAATAAATGTAGGGGATGAATATAGTGCTGGATCAACGCAGATTAAGGGTAGTAGTTCAAATGATATTATAGTTGCAGGAGATAACTGGGATAAAGTTGATGGCGGAGCTGGAAATGATTCCTTAGTACTTGATGGAAATATAAGTGATTATACTATTACTCAAAGTAACAGTGGTAAAATTGAATATTATGAAAAAGATGGTCATACCATTGAAGTTAAAAATGTTGAAACTATAGAGTTTAGTGATAACTCAGTTTTGGTTGATTCAGATACAAGTGACGTAAAATTAATCGGGGAGAGTGGAGATGATGATATTGTTCTAGGTGATAACTGGGATAATGTAGATGCTGGAAAAGGGGATGATTTTATTACTGTTGGAAACGCTGCTAGTGGATCAACTGAGTTAAAAGGTGGTAGTGGCAATGATACTATCATTGCAGGTGATAACTGGGATAAAATTGATGGAGGAAAAGGCACTGATACATTAGTATTAAAAGGAAGTGAAAGCGACTATACTATTACTCAAAGTAATAGTGGGAACAAAGAATATTATGAAAAAGATGGTCATAGTATTGAAGTTAAAAATTTTGAAACTATTGAATACAGTGATACTTCTACACTTGATGACTCAACGTCAACTTATACCTATCCTGCAAATTTAACGGCAACATTAAGTGATACAGATGGCAGTGAGAGTTTATCTGCAATTACAATCAGTAATTTACCAACAGGTGTAACCATTCAAGAAGGATCTAATGTAACAGATAATGGGGATGGAACTTATAATATAGCTGTTACTTCAGGGGTAGTTGAAAGTATTACCTTATTAAGTACTTCTTCTTTATCAAATTCTCAATTAAATGATATAACTGCAAGTGTAACATCTACTGAGTCTCATGATGGTGATACAATCACTGTTACTTCTAATGATAACTTAGTAGTTGAGGGGATAACTGTTAATGAAGCAGGTAATCTAAGCTCAGGTGAAACGTTAGCAGGAAGTGATACCGATGATACAATTAATCTTGCTGGAAATGTTCAAGATGGCGCATCTATAAATTTAGATGCAGGAAATGATACTTTAAATATTGCAGGAAATGTGGAAGGTAATGCTCAAATTGATGCAGGAACAGGAGATGATGCTGTAAATATTTCTGGAAATATTTCTGGAAGTTCACAAATAGATATGGGAACAGGTGATGATAGTTTAAGTGTATCTGGAAGTTTACAAGACACAGCAGCCGTTGACTTTGGAGTTGGTCTTGATACTTTGATTATTGAAGATGATATTGACTTTGATTTTGATAACATAACTTTAGATGGAAGTAGTAATAATCAAATTAGTAATCTTGAAGTCATTGATTTAGAAAATGGTTCAGGGACAAATACATTGGACAACTTAGAGTTATCAGATGTACTTAACATAACCGATGATGATAATATTTTAAAAATACTTGGGGATAATGGTGATGAAGTAGGGCTTAATATATCAGGTGATGATGCACAATGGACAAAATCAGATACTAAAGTAACCCAAGACGGAGAAGAATTTGATGTTTGGACTAGTAATAATAGCGATGTAAAAGTCTTTATTGATGATGATATCACGATTAATGACATATAAGAAGAAAGGGGGGAAAACCCTTTCTTCTAAACTAGCTTATATCCAATAAATCATACTAAATTATTTAACAGATATCTTACTTATGAATCTAAACATAAATTATAAATTAAATTTAAAGAGTTACATAAAAGTGATAAATAACTTTAAGCATAAGTAAAAACTTTTTTGACTATAATTCCCACTTCTTTGTGACCCCGTCGTCTAGTGGCCAAGGACATCAGGATTTCCTCCTGAGGACGTAGGTTCAAATCCTACTGGGGTCGCCAAACTAAAACTGCTGTTTTATTCGATTAAATAAACTCCTAAATTAATAATTTTTCAAAAGTTAAATTCTGAGCTTAATCTTTGTTACATTGGTTATTCATAATTTTTTGGAGTTACATGAATAAGTTTTTACTGATACTATGCCTTCTATCAATCAATACATACGCAAATAAAAATTGGATAAAAATAGATTCAATTAATAATGACAATGCCCCTTTAAAAATGTATAAACCTTCATCTTCATATAATTATAAAAAACACTCATCAAAATCAAAGTCAAAAATAAATCCTATTGATAAAGAACTACTTGATGCAATTAATAGTGTTCAGGGAATGGCTCGAAGATTTAAAAAGTTTCCAAAATTAATCAATAAAAACTAATTAAATATAGTCATTTTTGTACGAAATATAGTTTTTTGCATTTTGAAGTACGTCTTTTATTTCATCATCACTTAGTTGTCGAATAACTTTTGCTGGACTTCCCATGATTAAACTTCTTGGTGGGAATTTTTTATTTGCAGTAACGAGTGATTGCGCTCCAACGATTGAATATTCACCTATTTGTGCATCATCAAGTATTGTTGCACTCATTCCAATAAGACACCCATTACCAATTTTACAACCATGTAACATAACCTGATGTGCAATTGTTACATCATCACCTAGAATTGTGGGTTTACCATGGTGAACATGAATCATTGATAAATCTTGTATATTGGTTCTATTTCCAATTTTTACTTTTGCAACATCACCTCTGATTACACAGCCATACCATACAGATGAGTCTTTACCTATTTTTACTTTCCCAATTATATCAGCACTTGGGGCGATCCAAGCGCTTTTTTTAATTTTAGGTTTGAAGTTTTTAAAGTTATATATCATGTAGTTTCCTAGATTAAAGTTAAATTCGTCACAATTTTTTATTATTCTAGGGCTAATCATATCAAAATTACATGATTTTATAATGATATATTAAATTTTAAATCGAAGTTTAATATTTTCAAAAGTATTTTTATTTAAGTCTTCAATTTGCTTAAGCTGATTTATATTTTTAAAAGAGCCCAAATCTTCTTTTTTTAAAAATATTTTTCTTGCAAGTTTTTTGCCAACTCCTTTAACCTTTTGTAAATCTTTCTCGCTGGTATAATTTATGTTTATTCTCATATCCTCTATAACGTTAGTCCAATTGTCCAACATATTTATATCGATTGATTCAAGTTCCAATAAATCATAATTATCTGTAATTGTAGTATCTTTTGCAAAGTCAAAAATATCTGCTGCTGTTTGTTTGTCTATATTTTTTAAACTCATAATATCTTTAAGACTTGCACTATTAAAGTTGATTTTGTGATTAACACAAGTTCCCTCAAATGTATTATTCTCTTCAATGGGTGAATGTAAACTTAGCATCTTTTCTCCTTTACACTGTTAATCTATCAATCATATTTACAATTAAATCAATCTTTTTTTCGTTGAAATTCAATCCCAGTTTCTCTTGCTCTGGTGTTGCAAATGCTGGTATTCCATTTATTTCTAATACGGTGTAACACTCTTTTTCTCTATCGTAAATGATATCTACTCCTGCTATTTCTAATCCAGTTGTTTTAGTTGCATCAAGTGCTAATTGTACTACCTCATCATTTGGTTCACGTAAGAAAACACTTCCCCCACTACCAATGTTTGTTTTCCAACCGCCTGATTCTGCACGTCTGCCATAACAAGCTACAAATTCTCCATCAACGATATCAATTCGGTAATCTGTGTTATCATAATCAATATATTTTTCTATATATATATTCTTCATATTGATTTGATTGAGTACCAGGTTAATCGTCTCCATGCTGGCTTTACTGTCAATTTTGGTAAGTCCAACTCCTCCATATCCAGAAGTTGGTTTGCAGACCATTTGTGGCCATTTTTGAACAGTTGAGGCTATATGTTTTATGTCATCTTTATAACATAACTCATAATCAGCAGTTTGAATACCTGAGTTACGTAGTAAAAATGAAGTTTGAAATTTATCTTCTGTTAATACATGAGATTCATAATTGTTAATTAAAGGCATTACTTTACTTAATGCTTGGTACAAGTAGTTTTGGTAGGGTGAGCTTTCACTGGCATTATATGAAAACAACAAATCAATGTTTTTGTTTAAATTGCAAGTACAATTTCCTATTGTATCACAACAAATATTTCCATTACTGACAATTGCTTTTCCTAAATCTACTCCAGTAACTGCGTTGATTTCTCTCTCTTTTAGTTTTTGTACAATCTTGTTTTGAATTTTATCTCCACCACTATTTTGGTATAACCATAACCCCACTTGTCGATTGCTCATTTTTCGCCCCTAAACAATTTTTTTGTAGATTATTGTATTAAAATTATGTGGCAAAATTGTGGTAAAAAACTATATTTTAGAGAAATTTTAAAATATAGTTTTTATACGTCAGTTATATAAAAGTTATTTTACACTAATAACTTTAGGGATTATATTTTACTATGATGGGTTTTGAATAATTGGGTACTTCATCATATGTATATACAGCATAAAATTTTTCTATATCAGTAGCACCAAAACTATCATATGTGTATTTGTCTTTACCTGCATAAAGTTTTTGACCATCATTATTAGAAAAAGGTTCTCTAAAGGGATTTTTGATTACCTTAACTCCTGCAAAATCCTTATGTTCTGGGTTATCCCAGCTTAGTTTAATCTTCCCATTTTCTTTAAGAATTTTTAGATTTTTAACCTCACCAACTGAATTTCTTCTTTTTGGTATATATTCAATAATTAATTTTGGCGATAAATCATCATCTTCTGTTGCCCAATTTACAATGCTATTTTTAATGATTTTTTTAGAAGATGTTGGTTTAAGCACAAATGCAATATTTGATTTGTCTTGTAGCTTTTTATTAAGTTCAATCTCGGCAAAAGTATCAAACATAAAATACTGTTTTTGATTGTTTTTCAATTCATTAGCACTTACATCAAAGCCAATATTTTGGATAATATCTCTATTTGAAATTCCTTTATAGTTTTTGTCAATATCCTCATCTACAAATTCCAAGTGAAACCTAATATCATCTTTTATGTAGATTTTTGTAGAGTTTAGTTCAAAATACGCTTTAGTAATCATCGTATAATCATGAGGAGGTAAAGAGGATAAATCAAATTCAAAAGTGGAGTATATTTTTGATCCATTTTCATCGAACCCTGAGTAAATAGTATTTTCTTTTACTTCTTTTTTACAGATAGTATTGATACTTTTTGGATATAACGTGGCAATGGTTGGTTCAAGCGTAAAATTCAACTCCAAGTAAGGTCTATAGGATAATCCAAATCCAAAACGATCATAACCAATATCCCATTGCATCATTTGTGATTTTCTTCCTGTTCGAAGTTTTTTTGGACCTTCTACTCTAAGTACCAATTTATTATTTTTAACTTCATTGGTTAGAACTTTACATTCATTTCCTGATAACTCCCAAGTTCTCCAAATACCTTGAGTGAGCTGATGTGATTCTGTTGGACGACCTATATATCTTAATATTTCCATATTATCAACATCTTCAAAGTTTGTAATATCACCCATTGTCTCTTGATTAACTATACCTATATTCCACTCTCCATATTTTTCAATAGTAGTAGATACTCTGTTAATTGGATATAACGAAAAATTTGCTTTTTTAACTAATGCGTTATGTGGAATAGTTTTTAGGTCAATGGTAACAATAGCATAAGAGATACCTTTATTTTCATCTATTCCTACAAAAAGAGAGTTAATACCAAAATGTTTTGCATTGTTGTTAATATTACTTGCAACATAACCCGTTTGAGATGAGTTTGCATAATAAAGGCGGCTAAACTCATCATAATCTACTAATGTTCTAACACGTACTTGTGGTGTAAATGGAGACTTTACTGCAAGTTCTCTATGTACTGCTCGAATATTATAGTAATAATCTTTTCCACTTTGTAAGTTTTCATCATTAAACTCTAAGGCTTGTGTTCTGGTTATAAGATTAAAAGGTCTACAGTAGTTTTTATTTTTCCTACTTCTATATATTTCAAAATGAATATGCTCATTTGTCTCATAGTTCCATTTTAAACGAACATGATTTGAACCTACATCTTCTATGTTAAAGTTATCCACTCTTTTAAGTGAATTATTTTTATCGTAATTTGGTACTTCTTGCGCTGCTGCTAGAAGTGCTGGAATATGCTCTCTTATATTTTCAGACATATCATTGATATAATCACTGATGTTTCTTGTTCCTACTTCAACCACTGTACTTATTGCACCTTTTGAATAATAAAACTCTCTACCACTTCCTGAAATAAGTTTCGCAGGTGGTTTCCCTTGATGAATTCCATACTCTCTACCACTTACTTTTCTAATCTCTTCCGCCATATTTGCACATAATATATTCATATCTGTAGTATCAATTGTATCTTCATGTCTAAAATCATGTGCGGGGAAAAATACATTTCCTTGTGAGTGATAATCTAATGCAATAGAAATATTAGGATGTGCTTCAACAAAATCTCTTAATGCACAAGTTTCAGGCTCACTAAAAGGTTCAGGTCCTCCATATATATTTGAAGTTGTATTTGTACTTTTTATAAATCCAATTGGGAAGTTTCTATTCAAGTCAACACCAAAAGTTCCATCTGCATTTTGTCTTCTATTTTTTCTCCAAAATGAAAAGTGTTTTCTTGAATACTCAAATCCATCAGGATTTGCGCAAGGTACCATATACAAAGTTGCCTTGCTTAATATACTTTGTAATACAGGGTCAATTTCAATGTTTTCAACAATATATTTGACAAAATCAATTGCTAACTCATGTCCTATCCACTCCCTTGCATGAATGGTTCCTGTGAAAAATAGTGCAGGAAAAGAATCAGAAGTAGTAATATCACTTGAAATTGTAATAAGGTTAATTTCTCTTTTTTCCCATGTCCTACCTATTGACTCCACTTTAATAAGGTTGGGATAGACCTTTTCAAAGTTTTTAAATAAGTTGGTTGATTCTTCATATGAACGGTATAGTTGTTTCAAGTTTAAACCTTAAATCTCAGAGATAATTCGTCAAATTTTCTAAACCCAATTCCATCGATGTCTTTAAGTTGGTTAATATTATTAAAATCTCCAATATCTTTTTTATAGTTTAAAATTTGACTGGCTAATTTTTTACCTACACCTTTTATTGATATAAGAATATCAATATCTATACAATTTAAATCAATTCTCATATCTTCAATTGAATCATCCCAAGATTTTAGCATTTGAGAATTAATAGATTCTAGTTCTAATAAATCACTGCTATCAGTAATTGTTGTTTCTTTCGCAAAACTGTTTATTTCAAGTGCTAATTCTTCTTCCATTGCATACAGTGTCATCAAATCAGTTAAAGAGGCATTATTAAAATTAATCTTTTGAATTTTTAAGTTGTCTTCACTCTCTTTTGAGTTTAACTCTTCTATTTTCATTCTTTGTTTTAACATGTCAAATGAGAACTCCTCTGGTAAATCACTTATATGACTTAACTCAGCTTTCTGCATTGCAAATATTCCTTCTTTATCTTGTGTAAAATATGCGCCATCATAACTTGGCTGGTGTGAACTAAAACCAATATGTCTCATTGTTCTTAATAAATCTGAGTTTATCTTTCCTAATTCTTCCCAAGAAAAAAGCGGTACATGAGGTTTTGGAAAAAGTCCGTTTGAAAAATCCCACATTAAATATTGACAAATCCAATCTCTAATATAAGGGAATGCCGCAAAAGCAGTTGCACATTCCAAAATATATGGTTTATCAGTTTTTTTATCAATAGCAATATCACAAGCCCAGTATTCAGCTTTTGCAGCTTTTGATGCTTTAACTGCAAGTTCAAGTGAGGACATTGGAACATTTTCATAACTCATAGTTCCCCCTTGACTGGTGTTTGTTATCCATTCACCTTCTCCTGAAAATCTCCAAAAAGCACAAACGGGTTTATGCCCAATTAACATTACTCTTAAATCACCTGAATATTTTAAATCAATTCCATTTTGTGTATATATTGGATTGTATTTTTCTTTTTCAAGTAATGTTTTTGCTTCTTTAAAATTATCTACTTTATGCACATAGTATCCACCATAATTAGAGGGTCCATAACTTTTTTTAATTATTTGAGGATATGTTGCTTTGTTTTCTAAGTACTTATATCCCTCTTCTTTATCATAATAAATTTTTGTCTTAGGAATGGATAGATTATGCTTTTCACAAAAAAGAGTTACATTTTCTTTTGATTTATTCGGAAATTGTGTCTCAATAGAGGGAACAAATCTGACATCTGGTAATGCTTTTGCAATATCTCTAAATGTTTCATATGCAGTTGCTGGGATATTCCCTATAAGTATGTCTATTTTTTTGCTTTTAACTTCTTTAATAAATCTTTCTTTGTCATTTTTCCAGTGATATATTACTGTCTCAATTTTATTAGGCCAACCTTTAAAGTTTGAGTGATCAAAAAATCTTAATACATAGTCTAAATATAAAAAACCAAGTTTTGGTAAGGTGTCGTTTTGTTTGCTCATATTATTTCCTTCTATCTTTTTTTCGTCTTTCTTTTGTAACTTTTGATGTTCTTTTCTCGATTAAATCTACGATTAAATCAATTTTTTTTGTATTAAAGTCTAGTCCTAATTTTTCTTGAGAAGGAGTTGCAAATGCAGGAATTCCATTAACTTCTAATACAACATACTCTTCTTTTTTTCTGTCATATATAATATCAACACCTGCAATATCTA
>Ga0105351_1000986_pt1 | contig 13171 bp, 9 predicted proteins | sample EN4Hudsemesocosm_FD_83662 | JGI IMG/M metagenome (GOLD analysis project Ga0105351, IMG submission 83662) | Methane-oxidizing microbial communities from mesocosms in the Hudson Canyon - EN4B Hudson Canyon | ecosystem: Environmental > Aquatic > Marine > Cold seeps | place: Hudson Canyon | collected... | reverse complement strand
GTTGTTGCTGCTGTTGCAGTTCTTGTTAACCCGATAAAACCACTCAATTCACTCTAATTAGCCGCTAAAAGACTAAGCATTCAAAACAATCAATTCGCTACCTAACGTCCATTTTTATTTTTATTCGGTTGTTAGGCTATCCGCTTTATTATTTTTATTTGTGCAGTTTTATTTCGTTATTATTTTTATTTTACAGGGTTAGTAATAGCAGGTGTGATGCCATGTTTTTTAAATTCGTATAATATCAATGTGTTAGGTGTTTTTGGTTGGGGTGGGTAGTGTTTGGTAATGACTTATTGTTACTAAAAAAACACACAAGAGAGGCTGCCTGTTCCGCATGGTAACACTCGGTAACAGTCCGGTAGCAAATTGTATTTTTGAGACCTTGTGCTCAAAAATTTAGATGCTAAGTAATCAGCTTACATAGCATCCTTTGATGAAGTTATAGTTTGCGTAACTGAAAAACGCAAGTGGCTTGCCTTTAGTTTTAAGAGGAAGGCTTAGTCGCCTTTTTTACGTGGAATTCCAAGTCGCTGTCTGCGTTCCCAAAGGCTCTTACGACTGATACCTAATTTCTGAGCAAGTTCTGTTTCGCTCATTTGATCTTGGTGCTCCAGCACAAAATGCTGAAAATAATCTTCTAATGAAAGATCTTTAGGTTTGTCTTTGGCGGGCTTTGGTTTTGTAGTCTGTGAGCTGAACATTCCTTTAGGAATGGTGTATTCATCTATATCTCTTTCAATATCAAGGAGTTCAGCGGTAATCATGCTGTCTTCACATAATATAACGGCACGCTCAATGGCGTTTTCCATTTCGCGAACATTGCCTGGCCAGTTGTGTTCCTGAATTAGTTTCATTGCACTAGGGGAGAGGCTTAATCCTGTTTTACTGAGCTTCTTTGATACGATATTAAGCAGAAGTCTGGCTAGACCTAGAATGTCTTCTTCACGCTCTCTTAGCGGCGGAAGCTTAAGCTGCATTACGTTTAATCTGTAATATAGATCTTCGCGGAACTCACCTGTTTTGGATAAGGCTCTCAAATTACGGTGAGTGGCTGCAATTAGGCGAACGTCAACCTTAAGAGACTGGGTTGAGCCTACTCTGCGAATTTCACCTTCTTGTAATACGCGCAGTAAGCGAGCTTGTGCTTCTAAAGGGAGTTCACCAATTTCATCAAGAAATAAAGTGCCTTCATGAGCAGCTTCGACCAAACCGTTACGCGCACTGGCGGCACCGGTAAATGCGCCTTTTTCATGACCAAATAGTTCTGATTCTATAAGTGTTTCAGGAATCGCTGCACAGTTAACGCAAATGATGGGTTTTTTGTCTCTTTTGCTGAACTGGTGTAGCGCTCTTGCTGCAAGCTCTTTTCCTGTGCCGGATTCACCCTGAATGAGAACAGTAGTATCTGTGGGGGCTACTTTGGCAATGAGGTTGAACACTTTCTCCATTGCCTGGCATTGGCCATAGAGAATATCGTTGATCTGGGATATATCAGCGGGTTCGGTAGTATCCTTTTCCTGGCTTTCTGAGCCTGATCTGGATTCTTGTTTTTCCAGTATTTGGCTGACCGCTATTAGCATTTCATCATGGTCAAAAGGCTTGGCTATGTAGTCTATAGCACCCATTTTCATAGAGTCTACTGCAGAGCGAAGGCTGGCATAACTGGTCATGATTAATACGGGTTGATTAGGTGCCAGATCTATCAGATCGGTTCCGGGCCTTCCAGGAAGTCTCAGATCAGAAATAATCAGGTCAAACTCATCAAATTGATAATTATCGATGGCATCTTGTACTGATTCAGCCTGCTCCACCCCATAGCCACTATGGACCAGTAGTTTATGTAATGCGGTGCGAATTATTTCTTCGTCTTCAACAACGAGTATGTGTTTCATACGTTAAAAAACCGGTTCGTCTGTAGGGTTGCTAGTAGTCTTGTGTGTTGGCAGGTTAATTCTGACAATAGTGCCTCTGCCTGTTTGTTCATTTGCGGGGCTGACTACTTGAATATGCCCGTAATGCTCTTCAATAATGCTATAGACCAATGATAATCCGAGACCTGTACCCTTATCAGGATCTTTTGTTGTATAAAAGGGTTCAAATACATGTTCAAGCTGGTCTTTGGGGATTCCACTCCCTTGATCGCAAACCTCAATGATAGCGGAGTAACCGTCTGCTTTGCCAGTGATCTCTATCACGCTTCCGTCAGGTGAAGCATCTCTGGCATTAGAAAGTAGGTTAATAAATACCTGTACTAGCCTTTGAACGTCTCCAATAACAGTAAGATCTTCATCGCAGTGGTTGATATAAACGACCTCATTGGCTCGATCGCTAAGGGCTAAAAGGTTACTGGCCTCCTGTACACAACGATAGATACCTACTGATTCATGTACCGTGGAATGGGAATGATTCCCTGAGCGAGAAAAATTCATCAAGGACTGTAGTATGTTGGATATTCGTTTAGTCTGGTCGATAATTTGTTGAGCAGTGTTTAGTAGCTCTTTATCATCTGTTTCCAGTCTCATATTTTGCGCAAGGCAGGCGATACCTGTAACAGGGTTGCCTATTTCGTGAGCAACTCCAGCCGCAAAGCGACCTACAGTCGCTAGTCGACCGCTATGTATTAGTTCTTCTTCGAGTAGTTGTGTTTCAGTTTGGTCTTCGAGAAGAATAACAAGGCCGCCTTCACTATTCTGGGGGCCTGAAATTTGGGACTTATGCAGGTTAAACCAGTGGGGTTTTCCTGTTAAGTCGACACGCTTTTTATGGTGATGAGATTGAGTGCCCTGTGCAAACTCTGTTAATAGTTCTGACCATGGGTTGGGTATGGCGTTTAGTGCAGAGCCCACAACCTGATCTGATGAAATGTCAGTTAGGGTGGTCATTGCCTGATTCCACATCAGAATTTCAAAATCATTCCCCAGAGAGCAGGCTGCAATGGGTAGGCTCTGGAGCGTTTGACGGTGGTAGCGTCTAAGGCTATCTAATTCGGCTGCAAGGCCTGTTAGCCTAGACTGGTAGTCTTCCAGAGAGCGCTCGACAAAGTGTATGTCTTGTCCTGTTGTTCCTGGCGCAAGCTGTTTATAGCTTAAATTCCGCTTAACAATATCTTGTGCAATACTAGGCCCCATTAGGCCTGAAAGATTGGCTTCGATTTGGTCTCTTAATCGCCTGAGCGCATAGGGGCGGTATTCAATATCAGGAAGTTTTAATTCACTTAATGCCCGCTCAACCTCTCTGTTGGCCACTTGCTCTCCTAGTGGTTTGCTCAGGCACGCTTTAAACTCTTCTGAAGAGCTTGCGATTAGTTCTCTTCTTTGAGGTCGTGATAGTGTATCTACAGAGCAAGCTTGAGCCGCTGCTTCTTCAGCTTGTGATGTATTGGTTGCCATCGATACGAAGAAAAAGATGAAGGTGTTGACTGTTAGGGCAACAAACGTATAAACATGCCATGCATCACGCTGAAGGTTGTAATCGGTGAACCCGCTTAACAGTTCACTGAGGTCGTAGTTGAATAATAGCGGGCTGAGCATTGTTAGCCCCCATATTATGATGCCCGTCACCATGCCGCTGATTACACCATTTCTATTTGCCGCAGGCCAGTAGAGTGTGGCTAGAACGCCAGGAAGTAGTTGTAGCATCGCAGAAAATGCGAGTATACCTAGCAATGAAAGCGATATGCTATCACTGGTAATAATATAAAAAAGATAAGCGAGAAAAATAATCAAAGCGATTAGCGCTCGCTTCATCCATTTTAACCAGCTGTATATATTATCTGTTCCTTTGGGGGGATAAATAGGAAGAACGATATGGTTTAGTACCATGCCTGCCAAAGCTAACGTTGTCACAATAATCATGCCGCTGGCGGCGGAGAGCCCTCCGATGAATGCGACAATGCTCAGCCCTGGTGATTGTGCTGCCAGAGCCACACCTAGCGTGTAATACTCAGGAGTAGTGGGCGCATTAAGGTTAATGCCTGCCCATAGAATAGGGGGAATAGGCAGTGCAATTAATAGCAGATAAAGGGGAAGCCCCCAAGAAGCTTTGAAAATATTTTGAGGGTTTTGGTTCTCAGTGAATGACATATGAAACATATGAGGCATAACCAGTGCCGAGGCAAAAAATATGAGTAGTAACGCGCGCCAGGGGGCATCCTCAATGGTTTGTTCAAAGGCAGTTACTCGTGGCCCTTGTGTTTGTAGCCATTCATCCATTCCGCTAAACCCGCCAAACACTTCGTTGACGGAATAAAATCCAATAATAAGAAGTGCAACGAGCTTCACTATAGATTCGAAAGCAATTGAGACAACTAAACCTTCATTTTTTTCACCTGAAATACTGTCTCTTGCGCCAAATAAAAAGGCGAAGACAATAATCGCTAAGCAAAAAACAAAACCTAATAAGTTTTGTTGTGAGCCCGGAGCAAGAATCTGGATAGAGTTAGCAACCGCTTGTATTTGCAAGCTCAGTAGTGCCAGTGTTCCCATTAAGGTGAATACAGTAACGATGGTGCCTGCAGCTTGGCTTCGGTATCTAAATGCAAAAAGATCTGCCAGTGATGACAGTTGATAAGCTCTTGTGATGCGCAGGATGGGGCTTAACAAAACAGGTGCTAAGAGAAAGGCACCACAAACCCCCAGGTAATAAGCTAAAAAACCATAACCAAACTCATAGGCGAGACCGACCGAACCATAAAAAGCCCAGGCGCTAGCATATACGCCAAGAGATAGAACGTAAGTGATAGGGTGGCGAATCAGGCGTTTAGAGACAAACCCTCTTTCTGTGGCCCATGCTATGCCAAACAACAGCAGTAGATAGCTTATGCCAATAAGAAAGAGTTGAACCAGATTAAAGCTCATTTGGGCCTCGTTTTGATTCAAGCCAAATAGCAATGCCTATTAGCGCCAGCCAGATTAAGTAAGGGCGATACCAAGCGCTGCCAGGCTCAACCCACCAGTCGAGGACGACAGGAGAGAATATGTAAATGGAAACTACAAGCAGAAGAACGAGTCGATAGATATACATTTTTATTAGGTGTCTGTCTTTTTATAAAAGTTCTTGTATAAACATATATTAACTCAGGGCTTGTTCAGTGTCTCCATTCACGTGCTCTTCAATTACACTGCATCGCCCTGCTGTATCGCTAATGTCTTAGGAAGTTTATTGAGTGACCAGTTAAGAATGGCCCAATTAATGATGTCGTTAACGGGGGCTCTGTGTAGTTCTTTGGGAAGAGGATGGTTAAGTGAGAATAATGCTTTTTGCAGATTGAGACTTGCTGCTTTATTACAAATAGCTGGCGCTTGGTTTTGCTTGCTGAGCTTTTGCCCGGAAGCATTCACGATAACAGGAATATGGCCAAACTGAGGGGTTGGAGTATTTGCAGCCTGGTAGAGCGCTAATTGAGGAGGGGTTGAATCAAGCAGGTCGCTGCCACGAATAATATGGCTAATGTTCTGGTCAATATCATCACAGACTACGGCCATTTGGTAGGCATAAAATCCTTCTTTTCGCTTGATAACAAAGTCATCAATCCCTTCTTTTGCAGTATAAGATCGTTGGCCTAAAAGTAAATCTTTCCATGAGTAGCTTTTAGATTCTGTATTAAAGCGAATAGCTAGTTGCTGCGTATTCTTGGGGTGGGTGGGGCGACACTCCACGCTATGCGAACCGTTATTTTCAATCAGCGTCTTTCGACTACAGGGGCATAAGTAGGTGTGGTCGTTATTTCTGAGCTGTTCTATAAAAACTTCATAGGCATCGCTTTGCAGCGATTGGTAGCGTACCGACTCATCCCATAGTAAATGGTGTGCTTCCAGTGTCTGTAAAATATAGCTGCTGGCACCGGGTAACTCACGAAGTGGGTCAATATCTTCAATTCTTACTAGCCATTGACCATTATGTTTACGGGCATCAAGAAAGCTGGCTAACGCCGCAACAAGAGAACCAAAGTGCAGGGGGCCTGTGGGAGTAGGGGCGAATCGCCCTCGATAATCAGAAAGGGAATGCGTCATGGCATGGTTGTATATGAGTGACGCCTCTTACAACACTCTAGGAGTACTTCACTCATATACGGCTGTTTGCCATTATTTGACGCTTTAAATACCTGAGTGGCGTTCTTTGATTTCAGCAAGCGTTTTGCAGTCAATGCATAGCGACGCAGTAGGCCGTGCTTCTAATCGACGAACACCAATCTCAACACCACAAGAATCGCAGAAACCATAATCGTCATTTTCTATGCGATCAACGGTGCTGCCGATTTTCTTAATGAGCTTACGCTCACGGTCACGGGTACGTAGCTCCAGGCTAAACTCTTCTTCCTGGGTCGCACGATCACTCGGGTCCGCGTAGTTTGCAGCGTCTTCCTGCATGTGATGCATGGTACGATCAACCTCTTCCATTAGCTCTTGCTTCCAAGAAAGCAAAATATCACGGAAGTGATCTCTTTGTGGTTCATTCATGTACTCCTCACCGTCTTTTATCGGGTAAGGGGTAAAACCTGAGAATCCGTCTTTTTTCATGTTATTATCTGGCATATTTTCAGCCTCATCTTATTATTGATTCAACCCGTATCCGTGTACCGTAAATGGTTCGGGGAATTCACACATACCGTGCAATTTAGCCAGCGAAAAATATCAGAATAATGCTTCGTTGGCCAACTTTATCTTTTCTTTATGGCGTAAAAGTGGGAAATTTGCCACTTTTTTATGATTTATTTGAGAAAATACTAGGAGGTTTGGTTGAAATTTGATCAAAGACTGCAGTCTGGGACATTAATTAAACGCTATAAACGATTTTTGGCAGACATTGAAATTACCACCGATAAAGGCCTTTCCAAGACACTGACTATTCATTGTCCAAACACCGGAGCAATGACAGGTTGTAACGTTCCTGGAAGTCAGGTTTGGTTTAGCACCTCCGAGAACCCTAAGAGGAAATACCCTCATACATGGGAGATATTGCAAACGGCTGAAGGGTATAAGGCTTGTGTAAATACACTGCTCGCCAATAAATTGATTGAAGAAGCCATTGTTGATCAAAAAATTAGTGAGTTAAAAGGATATGCTTCCTTAGCGAGAGAAGTTCGTTATGGAGAAGAAAAAAGCCGAATTGATTTTCTCTTAAGTGATCATCCTGCTGACGCACGACCTTGTTATGTTGAAGTTAAAAGCGTGACGCTGTACACAGGCGGAGGGCATATAGGTATGTTCCCCGATGCAGTAAGTACTCGTGGACAAAAACACTTGCGAGAGCTCATAGCGATGGCTGAGGCAGGCTGTCGGTCGGTTCTTTTATTCTGCGTAAATCATACAGGCATCAAGAAAGTCCGTCCTGCAGACCATGTAGACCCCGAGTACGGCCGCCTTTTGCGCTTAGCGGACGAAAAAGGGGTAGAAATATTGGCTTATGGTGCTGATATGTCTGAATCAGAAATAACAATAACCTATGCGGTTCCTGTTGATTTGATGAGTAAAGACTTATAAAGCCGATTCGACCTGTTCACTTGCCCGACTATTCAGCTCTGTAATTTGTTGAGCCATGGTCGTAATCATCTGTAGACAGGTTTCGGGTTGTGACTTGATAAGATCAATAAACTGTTCTTTAGGTACAGTCATTACTGTGCAGTTCGAATGAGCTAATACTGAGGCATTACGAATGTTGCCTGTAATGGCTGCCAAGGCCCCAAATATCTCACCTTCTTTGATTATCCCAACTTGTTTGGACTTAGCCATAGCCAATGCTTCACCCTTCAATAGAGTATAAACATGCTCAGCGGACTCCCCTTCCTGAATGATGACTTCTCCAGCAGTATAGCGCTGAAAACCAGCCGAGGGACGGATTCCATGTTTGATGCTCGCACCATAGGCACTGGCAAAAATAGTACTCTGAATTAATAATAAATTATGCCAGTAGTACAGGTTCTGTTTGTTGGTGGTAAATAGTTCTAACAGAGCGTTGGTAGTGATATAGCGGATGGATGAGGGCTCTTCAGTCATATAAGATAAATGCTGATCTTCGCATGAATTGAAGTGAAATATGAAGTCACCTGGTTGAAGGATGAAAACCGTTTTTGCCCCCCAATTTACATAGATTAAACCACTTTCAACCCTAGCTAATTGCCCTGATGCCAAGGTATTACATGCATTGACGCCAGGTAAAAGGCTGATTTTATTTCCTTGCCATGATGCACTCTTATTTAAGGCGTCAACTGAACGATGGTATTGCTCAAGCAAAGCCTCAATGGCAATAGGGTGGTCGGCGGGAAGATACATCTCTAAACACCACTGCGCATTCGAGTGCCATGGTTAAGTGACATAACAATTTCGTCTGATCCTAATTCTTTAGGGAAGTAGCAGCCAGAAATTTTAGTCCCGGCAATACTGGCCCCCTCAAGTTGTGATGTTCTAAAGTCAATGCCTCTTAAGTCGGCACCTCTGAAATAGGCATTTCTTAAATCAAGCCCGCTAGCATCCATGCCTCTTAGATCTAGCCCTCTGAAGTCACAATATTCAAAGCTTGGCAGTGGTGATGTACTTGTCTTCGCTTTATTAAACGCGGCAATATTTTCATTTCTAAGTGCTTGATATAACGGATCATCAATAATTTTTATATTATCGGTCATTGCTGGGTTTATCCTGAATATAATTAATTTTATTTGCAGCGCAAATTTTAGTGGTAATAATGAGTATAGAATATATTTTTTGTCTTACCTGCAGATCGTACATACAAGTGTTAATTGCCTACTATACTGGTTAGATTCGTATTGAAATATTGACTTAAAGTATGTGTGGAGGACGTCCATCAAATGGGTGATCAGAAAATAATTATGTTAGTCGATGATAGCCGGGTTTCACGCTTGATGCTTAAGGCAATTATCGAAAATATATTTCCAGAATGGCACATTTTAGAGGCAGAAGATGCAGCTGGGGCTCTGAAGCTATCGCTATATGAAAATGAAAATATTGATTTAATTACATTAGATATGAATATGCCCGGTGTTGATGGTTTAACCGTCGCGCCTCGATTAAAAGAAAACTGTGTTAATGCAACCATTGCCTTATTAACCGCAAATTTTCAAGAGCAGGTTCAGAGCAAAGCTGCGAAGCAAGGGTTGATATTCATACCAAAGCCCATTACAGAAGATAAAATTATCGACTTCGTAAATACCTATCAGTAACCCGTAGCCGTGATGGAGTAAAGCGGAATCAAGGGGGTATAAGTTGTACCTAAATATTACAAACTAGAGGTGTGGCATTTAACCTCTTTTATCAGTGTAGTTAAATGGCCTTTTTGGTCAGTCTGAACGTGCAGTGTATATTTCAGCTCCGAATCTGATAATGCTTCCGCTGTTTGTTGTTGGTTTTTGAGTGTTTTAATACCCGCTTCGGAAGCATCTGATTTTTCCTTTGATCGTTTCTCAATTCTTTCTTTTAATACTTCATCTGCAGCACAACAAGAAATAATTAATAAGGGAACCGCATGAGACTCAGCTTCCTGTAAAAGTAGACCCCGCTGCCATTGTTTTAAATGAGTTGCATCAACAATAACCGGTAAGCCTCCCTCTAATAATGTAGCGGTTAATTTAACAATGCGATCATAGGTTCTTTGGGTGGCTTCTTCAGTATAAATTCCACCCTCTAAGGGGGACTCAGTACGGTCATTAGCCATGTAATTAAATAGACGTTTACGTTCGACATCTGAACGTATGCGGATTGCGCCTAATTGCTCAACCAGCGCATTACTGATCAAAGACTTACCTGAACCGGAGTAACCATGCATGAGTAGAATATAGCGATCAGGTATTGCTTCGTACTGGTCTGCAAGGCTTATATACTGTCGGTATTCTTTCATTAATGGGGCCCTGGCTCTTGCCGTGACCATTTCTTCTGTTATAGACAAAATAGCGACTTTAGCCCTAACCATAGCGCGATAAGATTTATAAAAATTCAGTAGAGCTATGCCTTCGTAATCACCTGTAAGCTCTGTATATGTATTACATAGCTGATTGGCGTAAGCGATTTGTCCTCTTTTTTCCAGATCCATCACGAGAAAGGCAAGGTCACTGATGACATCTACCCAGCGTAGTGATGGATTGAACTCAATACAATCAAAAATAATTAAGGCATTATTGAATAGTGTGATATTACCAAGGTGAAGATCGCCATGACATTCACGGATAAAACCCTGAGCTTTGCGTTCTTCAATAAGGGGGCGTAATCGCTGAAAGCTTGAAAGTGCCCACTCTTTAATTGAATGTAAGCTGCCAACGCATTCAAGGCCAAGTGTGCTGAGCCGAGATTGAATCTGGTGAAAATTTTCTTCAACGGGTGCAAATACTGAATCGGGTGTTCCATAGGTGCTAGTAACGGGGGCTATTTCAACACCTTGATGGAAGTTAGCTAACATGACTGATAGCTCGTTAATATGCGCTGAAGTAAGTGCTCGCTTTTTCTGTAAGGCGCTTAAAATACCTTCTTGTGGGAATTGAGTCATTTTTAATGCAAATTCAAAAGGGAGCGAGCTTTCATTGGTATCTGTTTTAGTATCTATTGCCGGGTGTGTTACGGAACCTGAAATAGGGACAACATCAAGGTAAAGAGAGGGAGCCAGTCGACGGTTTAGCTGTAGCTCCTGTTCGCAAAAATGTTTACGTTTTTCCAGTGAAGAAAAATCAAGAAATCCAAAGTTGACGGGCTTCTTTATTTTATAAGCATAGGGCCCTGTTAGAATAACCCAGGATATATGTGTTTCAAGCACCTTAAACCCTTCCGTAGGGTGGTCGTATAGCGTAGGATCCTGCAATGCTTTAATTAGCTCATTGCTCACAAGGCGCTCCTTTTATTTTTGAGATGCATTTTTTATATGCATTAACACTACACTAAACAACAGGTTAAAGGGAATAGGTATTTATTAGCCTTATGAGTCAGCGATCACCCACAAAATCCAGGTTGAAACCTAAATTAAAGCCTAAAAAATCGGCTCGTTCGTTCGGTATTAAGCGTTCTCTAATTGTGAAGCTCGCGATTGTGGTTCTGGTTATTGTTGCCAGTTGGGTTATTTACTTAGATGCAGTAGTGAGAGCTAAGTTTGAAGGGAAGCGTTGGGAAATACCTGCCCGTGTTTATGCCAGGCCTCTTGAAATATATAATGGATTAGCGCTGAATGCTGACAACCTCGAAATAGAGCTGACGACGCTGGGTTATAAAAAAACGCTTAAAGCGGAGTCTCCGGGCACCTATGCCCACCATGACAACCGTTTTGTAATATATTCCCGTAGTTTCCCCTTTCCTGAGGGTAAAGAGCATTCAAGGCGAGTGGCGTTCTCTCTTAATGGGGATGTTGTTCAGCGTTTTTATGTTGCAAAGGGGGAAAGGGGCGAAATTCTCAGGCTTGACCCTCTGCAGATAGGCGGAATTTACCCTGCACAGAAAGAAGATCGCTTACTTGTTAGCCTTAGCGAACTTCCCGAGGGGCTTTCCGAACTGCTGTTATTAACAGAAGATCGCAACTTTTATGATCATATGGGCGTGGCTCCCTTATCAATTATTCGTGCAATGCTTGCTAATATGCAGGCTGGGCGTGTGGTTCAAGGCGGTAGTACGTTAACCCAGCAGTTGGTGAAGAACTTTTATTTGAGTCGTGACAAAACCATTGTTAGAAAAGCAACAGAAGCCATTATGGCTTTGTTACTTGAGTTTCATTATGAAAAAGAAGATATTCGCGAAGCGTATATCAATGAAGTTTATCTTGGGCAAGCTGGAGCTCGAGCGATTCATGGATACGGTATGGCGAGCCAGTTCTATTTTGGCTTGCCCTTATCTGATTTAAAAATTGATCAGAGCGCATTGCTGGTCGCCTTAGTTAAAGGCCCTGCCTATTATGACCCTCGCAGGCATCCTGCTCGTGCCTTGGATCGTCGAAATTTAGTATTAACATTACTGGAGAGTGATAACGCGATCAGCGAAAATCAAGCCGATTTTGCTAGAGGGCGGCCATTAGGCGTGATTGAAAAACCATCGTATAGTACCAATAGATATCCCGCCTTTATTGATTTGGTAAAACGCCAATTAGCCAGAGACTACCAACAAGAAGACTTGCAGAGTGAAGGTCTTAAAATATATACCACCTTAGACCCTCAGCTTCAGGAGCGAGCTGAAAAAGCACTTAAATCGACATTAATTTCGTTTGGGAAAAGTAAAGGTAAGTCACCTTTGCAGGGTGCATTGGTTGTTACGGGTAGCGAGAGTGGTGAAGTGGTCGCCTTAGTCGGGGGCGCAGAACCTAAGTTTGCTGGTTTTAACCGGGTGCTGGATGCAGTTCGCCCAATAGGTTCTATCGTAAAGCCTGCTATTTATTTGGCTGCACTGGCTCAACCAGAAAAATATACCCTGGTGTCTGAATTAAAAGATGAATCTTTTGCTTTAGAGTTCCAAAATGGCGAGCGTTGGGCTCCGCGTAATTTTGATAAAAAGAGCCATGGCTTCGTGCCACTTTATCTAGCATTGAGTAAATCTTACAATCTATCAACAGCGCGATTAGGTTTAGACGTCGGTATCGATGCGGTTTCTGCAACACTGAGGCAGTTAGGTGTTGTAAGAGACCTGAGTATTTATCCTTCTTTATTTTTAGGGGCAACATCATTAGCCCCGATTGATGTAATTCAGATGTATCAAACAATAGCGGCTTCAGGCTTTAATACTCCCGTAAGAGCCATTCGTAGTGTGACCACGTCTGATGGCACTGAGTTAACACGGTATGCCTATGAAGTGGAGCAGGTGGTTGATTCTAAATCCATGCATCTACTACAGTATGGTTTGATTGGCGTGGCCAAAGAGGGAACTGCGCGCTCAGTTTATCGCTACGTGAATCCAAAGCTAACGGTTGCGGGAAAGACGGGAACAACCAATGGCTCAAGAGATAGCTGGTTTGCCGGGTTTTCTGGTGATTATCTTGGGGTGGTTTGGTTAGGTTATGATGATAACCGCTCTACGGGGTTAACGGGGAGTTCGGGAGCCTTAAGGGTATGGGGAAATTTAATGAAGCTTATACCTCAACGATCTTTTGACCCTATTACTCCATCAGGTATTGAATATTTATGGGTTGATGAAGAAAGTGCTCGTATAACTGGGGCGGGTTGCAAGGGGGCAAGGCTAGTGCCCTTTATAGAAGG
>Ga0105351_1000983_pt1 | contig 13204 bp, 13 predicted proteins | sample EN4Hudsemesocosm_FD_83662 | JGI IMG/M metagenome (GOLD analysis project Ga0105351, IMG submission 83662) | Methane-oxidizing microbial communities from mesocosms in the Hudson Canyon - EN4B Hudson Canyon | ecosystem: Environmental > Aquatic > Marine > Cold seeps | place: Hudson Canyon... | reverse complement strand
TCAAATAATTGATGCTCCAATTGCAAGGAATCCAAATAATAGACTTAAAAATTCAGTACTGCCTCATGGTAAAAAGGCGAAGTCCGCTTTTTTAAAACTAGAGTTAAGTAAGAATGAAAAACAAGAACTTATAAGTGCCAAACTATTTACAGGAAGAACACATCAAATCAGAGTTCATTTAGCTTCGATAAATAGGCATATTCTTGGGGATAATTTATATGGATTTAAGGGCGAATTAAATAAAATAAATCGAGTTTATTTGCATGCCTATAATTTGTACCTAAATCATCCAATAACAAATGAAAAAATGGATTTTACAGCTAATATTCCATGTGATATGACTGACTATTTAGAAAAACACTTCAACAAGGAAAATATAAATGAAAAAATCAATAAAGATTATATCGTTAATTCTTTTAGTTCTTTTTGTTAGTGGTTGTGACCAAAACAACCTTACCACACCAACAAAACCAAAAATTGACTTAACTTTAGAATCAGTTAATTCTGAATCTTTAAAATCAATTCCAGATATAAATTCGATTGCTTTTGAATGGCAAAAAGTCGATGATTCTAGAGTTGACAGGTATTTTTTATACAGAGCAAATATGCTAGAAGATGGTCAAAAATTAAAAAGAATAGAGACAATAAAAAACAGATATAGCACACACTTTAGTGATACAGATCTTGAACCAAACACGCAATACACTTATGCAATCGCTGCAGCAACACAAGATGGTGTTGAATCAAAACCAACAACTTCATATACAGTAAGTACACTTCCAAGACCAGCAGCGATTAGTTTTATACAAGCAATCAGTAATCTTCCAAGACAAATTAAAATTCTTTGGAGACCGCATGAAAATCAAAGAATTAAAAAATATACCGTTGAAAGAACAACACCTTCAACATCTAACTGGAAAAAACTCGAAACGATTTATGGAAGATTAAATATAGAATATATCGATGCAGATTTAGATGACAATGTGGTTTATATGTACAGAGTTATTGCTCATACATTTGACAGAATCAAATCAGAGCCAAGTGATATTGTTAAAGCTCAAACAAAAGCACTTCCACATGGTGTTGAGAACTTAACTGCAAGCAATAATCAACCTCGAAAAATTATGCTGAACTGGGAACCATCAAAATCAAGTGATATTATTAAGTACAAAGTTTATACAAATTCAACTGCCTCAGGTTATTTTAAAGAGTTGGCTGTTGTAGATACGCAAACATTAACGTATGATGATTTAATCAATGAAGATGGGAAAATTGTTTTTTATAAAGTAACTTCAATTGATAAAGATAATTTAGAAACAGCCTTAAACATGAATGCTGTTATGGGAAGTACTTTAGTTAAAATAAATAAACCAATCATAACATTGGCTCAAATTCAAGGTGAAAAAGCCATATTAAATTGGGCAAGTGGTGATGACAGGACAGCATCATACATCATTCATAAAAAAATAAAAGAAGATGTATGGAATACTAAAACTGTAAAATTTACGAATATTTCAGATGTAAGATTTGAAGATAAAGATGTTATTCGAGGTGCAGAGTATACATACACATTACAAGCAGTTGATGAATACGGTATTTTATCTGAAAAGACAAATGAAACAACATTGGTTTTACCAAAATTACAAGAGGCGAATTAATAAAATATGCCTCACATTCAATTTACTAAAAACGATTTAATAAAGACTCCTACACAACTTGATGGAGTCTGCTTTGACTTTTGCGCAAAGTCATATAACTTTACAGATAAACCAAGACATACAGAATATAAAATTGCTGTTAAAAATGACAATAGAGATTTTTTATTATCTCTTCGAGAAAAAGGAAACATTGATTTAATAAAAGCAGATAAGGTGACTCGAGTCACACCTGTTGAATTGGTCAAACAAGCCTTAAATACTTATGCAAAAGCTGTCGATGCAAATATAGAGTTTTCTAATACCAACACTTTTAATCAAAAAGTGGAACCTAAAAAAGAGTACATCAAAGATATAGAATATTTTGTTAATGATTTTAATCCTGATTGCGAAATTCAAATTGAAGTTGGCTTCGGTAGTGGTAGACATATTATACATCAAGCATTAAAAAATCCCGATGTATTGTTTATTGGTCTAGAAATTCATACCCCTTCAATAGAGCAATTGCTAAAACAAGTAAAAATACAAAATATCAAAAATATCTTAGCCATCAATTATGATGCAAGACTGTTTATGGAATTTATTAGCTCAAACAGTGTAGGTAAAATATTTGTTCATTTTCCTGTACCTTGGGATAAAAAACCACACAGACGTGTATACAGCAATGAATTTATCAATGAATCATTGAGAGTATTAAAAGTCGGTGGAAGTCTAGAATTACGAACAGACAGCAGAAAGTATTTTGATTATTGTACGCATTTACTTACAAATCTAAATAAAGGCAAAATAGTCATAGACATCAATAAAGATTTAGAAATCAGCAGTAAATATGAAGACCGTTGGAAAAAACAAGGGAAAAATATTTATGATGTTGTTTTAATGTGTGCACAAGAAGATGAAGAAAAAACAGTCACAGATACTTTTGATTTTGAAGATGAAGTTGATTTTGATGCCATTAAAGATACCATTGATACAAAACCAATTGTAAAAGAGGATTACTTTTTACATATTGAAGAGATATTTATAACTCCCGATAATAATATCTTTTTAATAAAACTCACCATTGGAAGTTTCAACCGCCCACTTAGCAAGTATATCATGATAAAAGATAAAAAAGTATCTTACTATCAAGGTAACCCAATACCAACCAGTTCTAATTTAAAAGCACATAAAGAACTTAAAAAGATTTTGGCAAATGATAACAGCTAACGAAATCTATTTATCTTATGATAAAAATAGATTTATAATAAAAAAAGGAAGCTTACATATAAGGGATAAAGAGTTCATCTTTATTGGTGGAAACAGTGGAAGTGGAAAATCAACACTCATTAAATCATTTTATGGTGATATTGGATTAAAACATGGTGAATTATTTGTAGATGGACACAAGATGAAAGATATTTCAGCTGCAGATTTACGAAAGTTACGACGAGATATCGGAATTATTTTTCAAGATTATAAACTTGTCAATGATTGGACCATTGAAGAAAATATCATGTTGCCTCTAAAAATAAATGGCTACTCAAATGACATTTCAAGAAAACAAGCATTAAACCTTTTATCACATGTAAAATTAGCACATAGAAAAGGGTTTAAACCCAATGAATTAAGTGGAGGAGAGCAACAAAGAGTTGCCGTAGCCAGGGCTCTTGCACACAATCCCAAAATTATCATAGCTGATGAACCTACAGGAAATCTTGATGATTATTCTGCTGAAGTGGTCTGGAATCTGCTCAGGGGTGCAAATGAACAACTGGGTATTACCGTTGTTGTTGTAACACACAGAGTTCCTAAAAACTTTGGAATAAAATTTAGACAATTATCAATTGAAGATGGGATCATTTATGAAGTCTCTTAAGAGCCTATTTTCTTTTGTCATACCTTTAACTGCAATGCTAATAACATTTGCTATTTTTTTATTTACTACAAAAGTTGTAGATGATTATAAATTAAAAATAGCAAATGACTATTCTATTGTTGTTGTCTCAAAAACTCCTCTTCAAAAAGATAATTTAAATGAATTTGCCAATATAAAAGTTAAAAATATTGTTACGTTAGAAAAAGACAAAATCATCAGTAACATGAAAGCAAATTTATCAACAAAATCAATTGAACTTCTAAAACAAAAACTGCCTCACTTCTACAAAATACATTTAGAAAAATACCCAACAACTACTGAACTAAATTTGATTAAACAAGAAATAAGTCAAATTTCAAGTGTAAAAAAAGTTGAAATCTTTTCAAAAAATCATAATCAAATTTACCTTCTTCTTTTACTGATTCAAAAAATATTAATCATCGTTTTTTTAGTGATGTTAATTTATGCAGTTATTATTATTTCCAAGCAAATTAAGATATGGTTTTATGAACATAATGAAAGAATAACTATTATGAGGTTTCATGGCGCTTCAATACTATACAGTGCAGGTTCAGTAATAAAACATGCCATAATGGGAGCAGTTGTTTCATTTATAATTGTTGCAATATTAGTATTGATTTTAAATGAAAACTTATCTCTAATATTTCCACCTGAATTGCAGTCTGTTGTTGGTATAAAACTCTCTATGAATCAAGAATTGATAAAGATTTTTCTGCTGTCATTGTTCATTTCAATTTTTACAATCATTGGAGTATTATTTAAATATAAATTAAAAAATGATTAGATTAATATTACCCGTAATTTTTTTTACCAGTTTATTATTTGCTTCGAGTAATAGTATACAAAAAAAAATACTTTCTAATAAAAAAATATTTTCTAAAAATAAATCAAAAGAAGCCTTAGCCTCTTTAAGAATAAGACTTTTAGCAAATGAAATCTCTAAACAAAGTAATGACTTAGAAAAACTCGATAACAAAATCTCTTTAATTAATAAAGATATTAATGAACATAAAGAAATTCTGGTGCAATCAAAGCAGATATTTAATAACCTATCTCAAACATCAACAAAACTTTTAAAAGAAAAAGTGAAAAGTGAAAAACAAATTGTTGATACTATCATAGATGAATTTTCAACATCAATTGCATTAAAACTTGCAAGTGAAAAATCACTTGAAGAATTAATAGACAGTGAGATTTATAAACTGCTTTCAAAACATTCAAAAGATGAAATATTAAGAATCAACAATAATTACACCATAATCAATAAAAATAAAAAAAACAATGAAAAAACAATAGCCAAAACAAAACATTACATTACACAAAGGGAAAAGAAGAAAAAGTTATTAAATAATTTAAAGAATAAACAAAAAAAGGCAATAAAGTCTTTAGAAAATAAACACGCTGTTTATCAAAAAGAGTTAAAAAGAACCCTAAATAAACAACAAAACTTAGCAAAATTACTTGGGAAGCTAAATATCCTCAAAAAAGAAGAGCTAACAAAAGAGAGACGGCGAAGAGCAAAAGAAAAGAAAAGGTTAATCGCGCTCAAAGAAAAGAAAAGATTAATCGCACTTAAAAAGAAAAAAAGACAGCAGAAATATCAAAAAAATAGAACAAAAAGAGTAACGAAGAAAAAACAATATAAAAAAACAGCAACGGAAAAGTATACTAAAAACGTTGATATCGATGTTAGAGTCCTGGGTTCTTCAACCAAAGGTGTAAAAATATCCAAATACAGAGGAAGAAAAACAATTTCGCCTCTTAAATCATTTAAGGTCATTAAAAAATTTGGTAAGTACTTTGACCCAGTATATAAAATTAAACTTTTTAATGAGTCTGTAGTGTTAAAATCAAACAAACCTAAAGCAAAGGTATACAGTATTTTAAATGGCAAAGTAGTATACGCCAAAAAGAATGCGGGGATGCTTGAAAATGTTGTTATTATTCAACATAAAGGTGGTTTACACACAATATATTCACACTTAGATAGAATTTCTCCCACACTTAAAGTAGGAAAATGGATTAAAAAAGGTTATGTTGTTGGAAGAGTTGATGAAACTCTCACCTTTCAAGCGACTAAAAACAGTGCCCATATAAACCCAAAGGACTTGTTTTAAACTCTATTTTCGATACAATAATATAAAACACTCACAAAATCTTAATAAAAAGAGAAACATATGTTTGCAGTATACAACGATGGAAGATTAAGTACCAGAGGTCCAGTTGAAACACTTTATAATGTAAAAAAAATCGACAGAGTCAATCCAACCAATAATGAAAATAGCGAAAATCCTCCTGAAAAATTCATAATACCAAATTACGATCATATAACAAAAGAAGCCAGTGATGCATACAAAAAAAGTTCCAACTTAGACACAAGAGAGATTATCTATCATGTCAGTCAAATTATGAATAAAGAGGTTTTATTTGTAAGAGAAGATACCACCATTGAAGAAACATATTCAATTTTACATGATCAAAATATCAGACAACTTCCTATTGTTGACAAAATAGGAAAAATTAAAGGTGTCATTACTCAGAAAAATATTTTAGACTTAATTGTGGGGGATTTAGACAATACAAATCATTCTATGAGAAAAATTCTTAATACTCTTGATTTACCAGAGGTCATAACTGCTGATCCCATTGCGGATATCAGAAGAGTAGCTAAAGTAATGGTTGATTTTAACTTAAATGCCATGCCTATTGTCAATGAAGATGATTTATTAGTTGGTATTGTTACTAGAACTGATATATTAAGAACCGTAGCTTCTGTACCACCTATGCAACTTTGGGCCTAGTGTAGTTATCTTCACTTAAAATATAAAGTTTCATATTTGATAGGTACTTATTTTAGTAAAAAAGGCATATCTCGCATTAAGGACGCTAATAAATCTTCATTAATAAAAAAATTTGAATACTCATTTTTGTCATTTTTGTAGGCATGTGCACAAACATATCTATTTCTTCTTATTAATAGCATTGGTTCTTCCAAAAAAGGTTGAAAAAATGTGTTCTCATTATAATATTCATATATTTCCAACAAATCTTCATCTTGAATAATGTCTTTTAACATGACAACATTATCTTCAAAGAATTCAATAACATTGTCTTCATCATCATTAATATGGATAAAGGCTTCTTTAATATCACGAAATGTCATATCAAATTTGATGCCTTGTAAAAGAAGTTGTTGTGCGCAATCTAAATTATTGTTTTGAAAGTAATATTGTAAAAGCAACATAAGGTAATGTTCTTTTACGTCTGCAGCTACACTGGATAGTTTTTCTTCTATTAAGTCTATGTTATTAATAATGCCTGTATTTAAATTGACTTCATGTATTACTACACATTGAGCCATAATTTCATGTAATCTGTCTTTCAAAGTAACTCCAAAAAATATTAGTTATTTAATTTTAACTCTTCAGGTTTTCCAAAATAATAACCTTGAGAGAAATCAATTCCTATTTCATTTAAAATATTAAAAATGGTTTCATTTTCAACAAATTCTGCAACTGTTTTTATATTTTGTTTTTTAGAAAAAATTGCAATTGTTTCAATCACATTTCTTGAAAAGGTATCTGTTTCTATGTTTTTGACTAATGAACCATCTATTTTAATAATATCAGGGTCAAATTCTAATAGTCGCTCGAAGCTGGAATATCCAGAACCAAAATCATCTATGGCTATTTTAACACCCATTTTTTTCACTTTACGTATAAATTTTTTAATAATACTAAAGTCTTTAACTCTTTCATCTTCAAGTAATTCAAAAATTATTTTTCCCGCATTTGATTTGTATTTTTCTAAAAGATAAAACAGCATATTTCTGGTTTCGTCTCGTTCAATATCCAAAATAGATAAATTAATTGATATATCTGTATTAATTTCATTTAGAATTTTAAAAGAGTTTTTTAAAACTCTGTTGGTAATCTTATTGTAATAACCACTGTCTTTTGCAATTTGCAGAAAATCATAAGGAACCAATACATTATCTTTTTCATCTATTAATCGCACTAAAGATTCGTATTTTTCAATTTCTTTTGTTTTGTTATTGATAATGGGTTGGAAATAAGAAACAATGTTATAATTATCTAATGCAATTTTAACCATTTTTACAACTTCCATATTTTTCTTTGCAAACTTTTGTCCTCTTAAAGACGCGTCATTAGAAGAATACATACTCTTATTGGCTAAGACGGCTTCATCTAAACCTTGTTTTGCATCTTCATATAAAAGATGTTTTCCATAAGAAAAAGACAATAAGATATTTAAATCATATTCGAATCCATCAATAATCATCACTGATTTATTGACTTTTTTAACAAACTCATCAAACAGACTGTTGATATTTTTATTGATATTAATATAACTGTAAAAATTACCCAATAGTGCAAATCGTCCATACCCAAGACTGTATACTCTTTTAAAAATATTTATTTTGGGCAAATACGACAGCAGTGAGTCTGCAAATTCTTTTTCAATTTTATTAATCAAGGTATCGTTATAAAATTTTTCCAACATCTTATAATCTTCAATTTGTATTAATGCTAGAATAGATAAATCATTATTTTCAATTTCATCCAATAACATTTTTTTATCACTTAAAATATCAGAAATATTTATTCTAAAAGCAATAAATTCAGTAATATTGTTATTTTTATCAAAGATAGGAGTAATAGCTGTTTTAAAATAAATACTTTTGCCCTCTTTTGATATGTTTTTAATGGTCCCTTCCCAAGTACTTCTTTCTTCTTTTATGGTTCTCCACATATCACTAAACAGGTCTTTTGTATTGTCTGGGTGTTTTATTATATTGTGATTTTTTCCAATAAGTTCTTCTCTTTCATATCCATGAACTTCACAAAATCGATCACTCACAAATGTTATCATCCCATTTATATCTGTTTTTGAAACAATAATACTTTCATTAGCAAGATTAAAGTACTGACCAAATATTTCACCACTTTTTTTAACATTGTATTTTTGAATGGGTTTATCAATAAGTACATCTAAGTCAGAATCATTATTACTCTCAAGTAAATATCCATCAAGTTTGATATCAATACCTTTTAAAAGTTCATCTGTATTTAAATAGTTTGCAGCAAAAAATGTTAGAATTTTTTCATTTGATTCTTTAATTTCTTCGACAATATTAAAAGAGTTTTCAATACTGTTATTAAATAAGATAATATCTATTTGATTATTGTTGATAATTTTAATGGTTTCATCAATATCTTTTGCTTTAAATATATTTTTAAAATTATGAGTAAAGTACTTTTCAACTTTTGAGTTTTCATACTCTCCAACAATTAAAACAAATAAAAAGTCATGGTTTTTTGTCATATCATCTCGTATTAATTAATTTATTTATTATATATAGAATAAGCTTAAAGACATTTGTATTAAAAAACTAATTTTTGCAAAAAGTACAAAATGAAGGCATAAAATCAGAAGAAAGAAGAAAATAAAACTGCCTCTATAAAGAAGCAGTTTTATTTATGAATATTAATGTAAATCAGCGTTTAGTTTTACTTCTCTAGTACTTCTCATAGCAATGATTTGACCATTTACTGAGTTTTGTCTAAAGTGAACACCATTAACACCAATAAAGTCCATACCTCTCATTAAAGGTTTGATCTCTTTTTCTGGGTTAGATTGAGCAAGTGCTGTAACTGCTTTTTCAGAAAGTGTAATTTTTGTTCCTGGAAGGATTGTAATACCTGCATCTAAAATACAACCATCACCAATAGCTGTACCTGTACAAGAGTTAGCACCTAATAATGTGTTTTCACCAATAGAAACTGGAACACCATCAGTACCTGATAATACACCAAGGATTGAAGCACCACCACCAACATCTGAACCTGCTCCTACAACAGCAGATGAACTGATTCTTCCTTCAACCATAACAGAACCTTCAGTTCCTGCATTAAAGTTAATATATGAAGCACCTGGCATTACTGTAGTTCCGGCAGCTAATTGAGCACCAAATCTAACTTTAGAAGTTTCTAAGATTCTTGTATTATCTTGTGGAATAACATGAGATAAGAATCTAGGAAATTTATCAACCATAGTAATTTCTGGGTATTTACCACTTAATTTAAGTGCTATTTCATTTTCTCTTAACCAATCTAATTCAATTGGAGTAGAACCACTCCATGCACAATTGTGTAACTTACCAAAGGCACCATTTAAATTAAGACTTCTCAATGCTGCTTTACCAGTTGATAATGCATACAGTTTTAAATATGCAGCTTCAGCAGACTCAAGAGCTTCATCTTCAAATATAAATACCATTTTAAAATTAGAAGCTGTTAAACCACTGTCTTTTGGTAATGTAGAAAGTTGAGACATTACTTGTACATTTTTATGCTCTGCACCTTTTGCTTCAGGAATATATGGTCTAAACGACTCAATACATTTTGTTAAAAAAACATCATTTACATCACAAACTAATTCACTTCCTGTTGTATCAACAGCAATTCCAGCCTCTTTTAATGCATTTAAAAAAATTGCAGCACTTCCATAGTTTTCTTCCCAGTTTACAACAGGAAAAGTTGCTTGTAAAATCTTTTCAGGGTTTAATTGTCCTCTATCAACTCGTGCAAGTCCAAAACCAATAGGGTTTCTGTACCAGCTTTGAGATTGAATGTTTTCAACTAAAGATTTAAATTCTTCTTTTGTATATGCCATGTTATATCCTAATAAATTTTTCGCGATTATACTATAAGTTTGTTGATAATATCTTAAGATTGCCAATTAAATAATATTTAGATGTAGTTCTAAAAGAATCTATCGAATGGTATCCATATCAATAACTGCTAGTGGAGAGTCAATATTATGTAAAGCATTTAAAAGCGCATTAGCACTGGATGATCGAATAATTATTTCATATCTGTATTTATTGGCTATTTTAAAGATTCCACATTCACCAAAACCTACAACTTCAATTTTCTCATTGCGTTTTAAAAGTGTAATATATTTATCTAGCTCTTGTTTTACTTTATACCCATTGGTATGAGCAAATACTATTTTGGCCATTCTTAGATAAGGAGGGTATAACTCTTCTCTGAATTCGAGTTCATCTTTTAAAAAATCTTCATAATCACTGCTGCTTAGATAGTAGTCAAAGAAATCTTCATTTTTAGTTTGGATTATAACTTCACCAAATCCCTTACGTCCACTTCGTCCAGCTATTTGAATAAGTAAAGACAAGGCTTGTTCTCTTGCTTTATAACTGTTCATATTTAGAACTGAGTCCATCCCAAGTACGACTGCTAGCGTTACATTGTGGTAATCATGTCCTTTAGAAAGCATTTGAGTACCCACTAAAATATCTATTTTTTTATCGTTAAATTCATTCAGAACTTTTTTGAGTTTAGTATCTGTAGTTATTTCATCTCTGTCAAACCGAACAATTTTTCTGTCATAATAGATTTCTTTCAATTCTTCTTCAATTTGAGCAGTACCCACTCTTAAATTATGAATGATTCCATGCTTACAACTGGGACACGATGAGGGTATTTGTTGTGCATATCCACAGTAATGACATTTTAAAGCCAGAGCATTTTTATGTAAACTCATAGAAACTGAACAATAAGGGCATTGGACAGATTTACCACAAGAAGTACAGATTTGATATTTAAAATTCGCACGTGTGGGTAAAAAAATGATAACTTGATTGTCATTTTTTATTGTTTGTGTGATTTTATTAAGAACCATTGGACTTAATGCAGTATCACTGTCAAAATAATCAATTTTTTTGTTGGATTCAAAAAAAGTCTCTTTCAATCTAAAATAAGGTAATTTAAAAAATGAACCCGTTGAGGGTGTTGCACTTCCAAGTATGATTTGGATTTCTTGAGACTTGGCAATATATAACGCCAAATCTTTGGTATGAAATCTTGGCTTTTGATCACTTTTATAAGATTCATCATGTTCTTCATCAACAACAATTAGTCCAAGGTCAGAAAAAGGAAGAAATAAAGATGATCTTGCCCCTGCGATTAATTTTACTTTTCCGCATAGTAAATCTTCAATAATTTTTTCTTTTTTCTTCTTACTTACTTTTGAATGCCAAATGGCCACACTGTCTTCAAATACTTCTTCTAATCTTATTTGCATTTGAGGAGTTAATGAAATTTCAGGCATAAGCAAAAGTGCCTGTTTTCCAAGGTTTAACTGCTTTTCTATACTTTTAATATAGATCTCTGTTTTTCCACTTCCTGTATTCGCAAACAACAGACCTGCCCTATTTTTTTGCAAAAATTCATATGCTTCATTTTGTTTATCTGATAAGCTTATATTTGAATCAAATTTTCTATCTTCTGATTCTACTTCACTTATATAAAATGGCGTAAAAACACTTAATGCCTCACCCAAAGAACAGACATAATACAGTGAAATAAACTTTGCAGTCTCTGTCATTTTGCTGTCATAATATTTATTCGTAACAAGTGCAATTTCTACGCATTTAAATGTTGGTTTTTCTACAGATTCTACTACAACAGCCAAAGAGTTGTTTTTTCTGTTTCGTAGGGGTACTTCTACTAGAGTCCCCGTTTTTATCTCTTGAGTACTTTTATATGTCAGATTAGATAAAGGAGATTTTAACAAACACACTTCATAAAAGTATTCCATTATTTGTTAAAGTCCTGACATAATTCTTCTTCATAATCACAATCAAAAGTCCCTTTTGTTGAATCATATATAAATTCAATAAACTCTAGTTTACTCACAAATATGATATAGTGATTCTTGGATGTTTTTATCCATTTACTGATTTCTTTATCTTCATTGCTTGATGAGAGAATAGGATATTTGAGTAAAACCTCGTCATTAAGACCAATGAACAGTTTTTCATTGGCTACATTTATTTTCGCATCATCTAAATAAGCAGTGTATGCTTCGCCTTTTCCGCTTATAATATTTTGATTTTGGTTATAAACAATGGCACTTCTAATTAAAGAAACGTCTGATTGTATTTTTACATAAGAAGCATTTGTAATATTTAAAAAAAGTTTAGGAAATGCAATAACACTTATTATTGAAATCAGTAAGATGACAACTATAATTTCAAGTAAAGAAAATGCTCTTTTCATAAAAACTTTTATACAGAAGGAAGTTTATTTGAGATTTCTTCTATTTCTTTTCTAAAGCGAGAAAATTCTTGCGTTTTTTTTATATATGCTAATAAAAGTTCTTGAGTGGTTACATTTTTATTTTGAGGTAAAAATGTAGCCAAATCTTCTTCAAGATCTGCATCAACATTAATTGAATATGCCATATTATTTATGTGAAATGTCAGTTTCTTCTTCACCTGCAACCTTTGCTAAAGTTAATGTGCTGTCTATTTTTAAAAGCATGTCTTGATTATTTCTGACTATTTCATCATTTTTATTTTTCATATTATCAAGTTTGATTTTTAAAGAATCATTTTCAAATTGTAATAATTCATAATCATGTGTGAGTTTATCAACTTGTGCGTTTAACTTTTTTATTAAATCCATAAAGGATTCTATCAAAAACTATATAAATTGATACATAAAGCCTCCTTTCATTTTATAAATTCATATAGATTTTGATAAAATTCAACCATGAAAATATTACTGATTACCACATCTTATAATGGATTATGCCAAAGAATGCATGATGAACTACTATTACT
>Ga0105351_1000978_pt1 | contig 13223 bp, 7 predicted proteins | sample EN4Hudsemesocosm_FD_83662 | JGI IMG/M metagenome (GOLD analysis project Ga0105351, IMG submission 83662) | Methane-oxidizing microbial communities from mesocosms in the Hudson Canyon - EN4B Hudson Canyon | ecosystem: Environmental > Aquatic > Marine > Cold seeps | place: Hudson Canyon | collected... | reverse complement strand
GGGGTTATTTGCTCTTGTAAGCGAATCAACTCTTCCTGTTTTTTCTGTTTAAATGAAATTAAAAAATCATTAGCTTTACTGTCTAACCTCGCTTGCCTCTGCATTTCTTTTATAAGATCGCCTTCTAATTCAGCCTGTAATTTAGCAATCTCAGTTAATATCTTTTGATTCTGCTTAGCCACCGTTGCATTGCTACAATCTTCAAGATATTTAAACCAGCGAAAAAACAACTCAAAATCAGCTGCTCCATTCAGTGCCTTATCGTAGCCATCAAATTTACCCCAACTATTTTCTTCAGAAATTTCATCAAATGGTTGTGTATCTTTTTTGGTTATCTCATTGGCTCGCTCAATTGAATAATAAGCCATAATAGGGAAATTAAATTGAGTATCCCTAAAATTTGCTAATTTATAAATTTCGGCAAGCTGCTTTATCTCTTGGTAAGAGCCTTTTCGAATATTCTTATCATTTCTCTTTGCTGTAGACAGCAAAAGCGTACAACTAAACCCCGAAACAATCGTATATTTACTGACTATAGAAGCATAACCAGCGTCACTACTATTATTAATATCTGATTTTTCAATAAGCTCACCAGTACCACTATCACGCTGATTAAGTATGCTTTTAGTAATCCAGCTTAAACTTTTTTTAATGGCGTCTAACAGTGATGTTTTACCCGCTCCATTATTACCAATAATAACGGTTAAATTAGAGTTGTCTTTATTGGTAAAATCAATCGAAATACTTTCAAACCCACGAAAATCAGCTAATTTAAGGGATGATATCTGCAACGACTGTGCCTTAAACAGCGTTAATACTCGGGCAAAATAGACATCTGCTTGCTCCAAGTCTTTTTCAACATCCTTTCCTTCTTTATAGTATTGAGCCAATTGAAACAAAGCATTAATATCATCCTTACGTGCTTTATTTTCCCATCCTCTAATCGTAGAACTTTTTTTCATCATCTCACCTTAACGCAGTGATTATTTTATTAATTGTTTCAAGGGAATATTTCTTAATCATTCTCTGTTTAAAAACAGGTTCTATATCACAAGCAAAAGCGAATAACCCTTGCAAATATCGTCTATCTTCATCGGGTAATTGATTAAGGCTAAATTGATGTATTAAAGATGAAATATACCTTTTTCTTTCTCGGCCTATAGATAGTTCACCCTCATTAGTAATCGTTACCCCTGTTACATGCCTATTATGCGACATTGAAGAAAAAACCGTCTTACTTTCATTAATAGTGATTTGCCCTGAAAAATGTTTTACCAAAAGGTGCTTAACCACAAGAGGAAATTCAAACAACTGGTTTTTAATATTGGTAGAGAAAGTTATATCATCCGCATATCGCGTATAAATAATCCCCTGGTTTTTACAAACCTCATATAAGGCTTGGTCAAAAAAGAATAGTACAACATTTGAAATTAATGGCGAACTTGGTGCACCAATACTAAGAATTAATTTACCTCCCGTACGTTTACTGGGGCAAAAGAACAGAATTTGTTCCAACAGGTACTTATCATCCTTAGTCAATTCAACATTGTGTTGTTTTACAATGGAAAAAAATAATTCAGGCGTAATACTATGAAAAAAGTTCTGAAAATCCATTTTCAATAAATATCTGGATTTTTGATGTTTCTGAGCATTTTGTTTAATGCCTATATTTTTTTTATAGGCAAAAGCTGCATCATGCACTGGTAACAATGGTTCAAGCTGACCAATTAGAGCTCTTTGGTACTCTTTTAATTTCTTTGCAGGGTGAGCAATAACTCTTTTACCCGAGGTTCTTTTAGGAATAGTGTAAATTTTATACTTTTTGGGTGCTGACAATACAAAATCACTTATTTCTTGCTTCGAAGCTGAAAACTCCTTACATAAAAATTGATAAAGTTGCATTAATCACCCTAATATAATGAAAAACCCCTAAACATAACAAATGCTTAGGGGTTTTAAACTCTTTACAAGATTAAGCGGAATGTATTTTTCACGCTCCTGGCACGAAGTAGAAGGAGCGTGAAAAATACATTCCGCGCCCCTAAAACTACCCAATAAATTTGAGTCTGGCTAAACGCCCGACTAGACTGAAAAACTAAATAGTCCAAAACGCTAAAGAGTTACTTCATTATTCTATATAAAGCCCATCAAATCAACAATAACTAAAGAAACTGTGGAGCCATTTTTTTAATAGCTAACAGACCGTTTAAATTGAGAAAAATCATCCATTGCCTCAATCATAGTCCAGACATGCCAGCCATGTGATCGTGCGACAACGGCATCATCAGGCCTAATAACTATGCAGTTCTTGCTCTTAGGCCAAGCTAACTCTAATTCAGCAATAATTTCATCCATATCACCCATCATCTCATAAGCAACAACAGGCTTTATTACTCGATTATGTTCACATTTAGCTAACAAACCATGTAATGCAGCATCTGCAAATTCAAAAACATCTCTCCAATTCCCTTGCTTTAACTGCCCTTGTTCACGCCTTAGATGATTAATCATCACCATATCTTCATGGTGAACAAATAAATGCCCATGATTAGCCTGTTTACGGTGACAATCTATACAAAGTGCCTGTAGATTGGTGGTTTTATTATTAGTTTTAACACCGCTTTTATGATGCGTATGTAGTAGTTGTTTATTCTTTGATAAATCAACTCCACAAGATTCACAAGCATAATTTTTACTAGCACGATATTTAGCTGAAATCATTTGCCAGTCATCTGTGTACGAGCCATCCTCTTCGCCTGAAAAACGAGAAGGCAAGCTTGCAAAGAAAGAACTATAAGTAGCAAAGAATTCTGAAATACTGAATTTATTAAAAATATCAAAATCACGGCTGTAATTCTTATAATTCAACGACTTTAAACAATTTTTACAAACTTGAAGTTCTACTGTTGCCGACTCATTTTTCCTAGTTCTCCAATCTTTACCAGTAATAAAAAATTGATTACTTAAATCATTCGTCATCACATATCGTTCAAATGTCCCATCAGCTCTTTTTTTCTGCAAAGTAGAGCAATCAGCCACATGAAACTTCCGTCTTTTTTCAATATCATAAATAGCAGTTCCAATACCTCCGCCATGATCTTGAATATATAATAATACTTGTTGAGCAACACCGCGTTCATCAACAAAACTCAATAAACCTTGAGTACTACCAATATCCTTTAAATCAATTTCCTTTTTGATTGGCACCCATTCAGGTCGATCAAGTCCTTGACTCGCATTGGGAGCAGTAACCACATTATCCTTAACAATAGTTGCCCCCATTTGCTCAGCACAAGCAAACAAATCAGAAAAATCCACCTTGATTTTTATCATTGTACGCCTTCGATAATCTGCCTTATCTGGGTTTCTGCATTAGTAATTGCACGAAAAGTCACTCGACGTGAACGCTCATGATTTTCCACACCATTTTCTATAATCACTTTAGAAGAAGAAAAACCTACCGCAGCAATATGTTGTTTAACCCAATCCTTATGTGCACCGATAGTTTTCAGCAAATAAACATGCTGCAATACTGAACGCGTTCTACCTTGTGATAACCACATATTTTTAAAATACGCACCATCATCCGTTGTACCACCATTCCATATACTACTAGTATGCCCTTCGATGCGTACCTCATTAATTGAATCAGCAAACTTCAGCAAAACTTCAAGATAACGCGGGAAAAAGTCATTTAAAATGACTTTAAACTGAGGCCGAATAGAAATATCCCCGCGAGCAAACAAAACATCGGGTGATTTAAAAACAAATGACAAGGTATCCTTATCAATTTCAGCGCCCCATTTATCCAAATCAGGTTCAAACTCACTCATTAGTTCGTCAAAAATTGCCACTTGATTCTCTTGATAGGCAACAGCAATTTCTTTTATTTTATCTTTTTCAATCTGTACCTTATCGCGTTCTAAAAAAGCATTTCGCATTAAAGCGATGGAAATAAACAAAAACACCATCATTAAACCTGCCATCAAATCAGAGACAGAAAGCCAATGCACCTCTTCATCAGCATGAGATTTTGTTTTTAAGAAAGATGATTTATCATGACTCATTTAACGACCTTGATTATCAACAATAGCTGACATTGCATTCACTAACTTACTATAGTCTGTAGTGAATTTCTGAGAAATTGATAATAAAGCACGCCCCATCTCATTCATCACCGTATTAATTTGTTGAGCCGTTGCATCCTCAATATTTTTAATCTGCTCATCAACAGCATTCCCCGTATTGCCCACTGCATTTTTCATTTCTTCTTCTAAAGCATCAAAAGTTTTCTTCACTTCTCGGGTTTGCGCCTGAAATATTTCCTCTAAAATATTTTCAAAGCGTTTTTGCATACGTTCAACACTATCAACAACTATTTGCTGTACTTGAGAAATGTCTGTCACAGTTTGTTTATTCGCATCCTGTAAAGTTGAGCTTAATGCTTTAGACTCATCAACCACTTTTGCAGCCATATCACGTACATTAGCATTCAGCTCCGTTACCGTGTCTTGCAAATGCTCACGAATAACCCCTGTTTGTTTACCAATTTCATTAGACGTATTCAACAGGCTATCATTAGTATCATGCACAACTGATTTAAATTCAGTTGCTCCATCTTTGATAACAGCCATAAATTCCTTAGAGCTATCATTTAATCCTTCTGCCATTTTTGCTGTTCCAGTTTCAAGACCTGCTTTTACAACATCAATTCCTGCCTGCATTTGTTCACTATAATTAGCTAACAACTCTTTAGTTACCTTATCATGCTGCATCAGATGTTGATTAATGAACGAATCTGTTTTGACTAATAACTCTTTATAATGCTCTGTAGCGGCATCAGAACTACGAGAAATCTCCTCACGCATTGCCTCGTTCTGCTTGCCTATTTCATCAGAAGTTCCCGTTAAACTTTGATTGGTTTCCTTAACCGCTTTATTAAAGTCAGTTGTACTTTCAACAAATCCCGTTTTAACCGTATCAACCGCTTGCCCAATATCACTCACAATAACTTTCACTTGATCATGTATCTCAGGAACAGATTTGATAGCATGATCACGCATCTCTTTAAAAGCACCTAAATGCCCTCCCAATGTTTCCACTTGCTCCTGATTAACCTTCATAATTTCTTGCAGATTACTCATGGTTTCAGGAATATGAGCAGACTTCTCACTGATAATACTGACCGAATCTTTTGTTTGGTTAATTGCAGAGACACCTAAAGTATATTGAGCAACCATTTGTTCAATTTGCAGAGCATAATTTTCCTGCCATACCACTAGCTTTTTAACTGATTCATCAAGTGCCTTAAAATTATCCCCAAATTGCTCAATCAAATTATTATTAAAATCTGTAATCACATCCTTCAAAGCCTTGATCACTTCTTCAGTGGCAGATTTAGCAATCGTATCCGCTACATCTTGCAGTCTAAGCCATAATTTATCGGAAAACTGTTGAAAGGCTTGCTGCTGTTCAGTACTCACTGTTTGAATGACAGCTAAACGTTCATCTATCGCCTTAGCTGTTTTATGGTTATCATTCATATCACCACGTAACAACTTCACCTGACTGACTAAAGTATCGTCCTCACTACCCACAATAGCCCTTTTTAAATCAGCTAATAACTCCTGCTGAATAAGGGAGGATTCAAGCATTAAACGCCCTTGCTCATTAATAGCTCGATACACATCATCAGCCCCAACATCTTGTAAATCAGCTTCTTCAGTTTGATTAAAGACACTAATCGCCCCAGTAACTTTAAAAATAATTGAGGCTGACATTCCCACTAAACTAGTAATAAAGGCTGTTTTAAGCCCTTTTAATAAATCACCAATACTGCCATCAATATCATTTGCATTAAAATCTAGTAAACCCACCACAATCCCGATAAAGGTTCCTAAGATTCCTAAAGAGGTTAATAATGTAGCTGAATAATTAACATACCCTTGTGCTTTTCCTGTTTTTCGAAACCAAACAGCTAACACCAAGCTGATAATGATAAGCCAGAAAAAAAACTCTGTGATAGAGCTTGCCTCAGCTCCTTTTAATAACGACTCCAAAAATGCAGACATTTACTTCCCTTATATTTTTCTTGAAATTACTTGATTTAGAAAGGATTAGCTTTACTTAACTGCTGTTCCAACATCTACCGAACGCTTTAGTACGCCTGTTCTCAGCAGAAAATCTAACAGCCAGTATATAGTGTATTATTTTGAATACTAGTGAAACTCTGTAAAACCTTTATTCAAGGCAAATGATACAAATGCTTTCTCCCATCTCTAACTATCAACGCTTCATCAACTAGAATCGACAACCACTTGGTTATCCCCTGTTTGCTTAACTCTGGATATTTATTTTGTAAATCTTCCAAACTAATCTGATTGTTATCTTTGCAATATCTAACAATATCTTGATAAAACAAATTCAATAGTGATCCATATTCTTGCAAACTTATAGATTCAATTTCCTCACTATTTTTCTCAGTTGATGAAACTAAGTTTTCGCTATTATCTTTCTGCTCTATATTAAATACATCAGTCTCCACAGCTGTAGACTTAGTTATTGACTGATTTTCTGGCGTTGCAGTAAATGAAATATCAGACAAATTATGCACATCGTTGTTAGCATAAGCACTACTAATTTCAGCTTCATTTGGTTCTTTAGATGATGATTCATCAGTACTTTCGGAATCAATAGAAAACAAATCCACCTGAGTATCTGACTCAACTGTATTTACATTTAATTCGACCTGTTCAACATCACTACCAGTCCCAAATTCTCGATTAAAATCATTAAATGCATCATCTATTGCATAACCACCCAATTTAATTAATTCTTGATTGCCTGCATACTCATTATTTCTTACCAATGGTACAGACCAACCTTTCTTCAAATTTTCTTTCGCACCAGCCCAAGTCCCACCCTTATTAAAATCAGACTTAACAACCACCACAGCCTTGGAAAGAATATAAATATACTTATTACGTGCCATTGCATTACCCGTATTAAATCCTGCTTCAGGATAAAAAGGAGATACAAGGACCAGCTGCTGATTAGCAAGAAACTCTCTATAAACTTTACTAGCAGAAGAACGAAACAAACTATCAGCAAGCACGCCAATACAATCGCCACCTGCTTTTAAAGCAGACAGCATAGAAACTTGATCGACTCCTTTTGCACCACCTGATACGACCGTATATTTTTGTTTAACAGCCAACTGGGCTTTAGCTTCAGTAAAGACTTCATCCTCATTATCAATAGTACGGGACCCAACAAACCCAATACCAATAGTATTTAATAACGCTTTATTACCCGCACCAAATAAGACAGGCGGTGCTAAATCTTTTAGTTTATTTTTTAGTAAGCGAGGGTAATCAGAATCTGCCCGAGAGATAACCCACACACCTGCCTTAGACCATTTTTCCAGTGCAAACCCCATACTCGCACCACGAGAAATCAGGCCTTCAATACGCTCACTAGAAACCTTAGCTTTTGGGTCTACCCACAATTCTAAAACTTCTTTTCTTCTTTGTAATAAATCAGCGGGATTAAATTTATTTTCATACAGCCACCGTGAGAATCGACCATACTCGGTAGGCGTTAATGGTTTAAATTTACCAACTTCATTTTTATTAAAATAACAACTCAACAATAAAGTTGCCTGCAAGGTATCATTAATTAACATGGTTTCATCCATTATTACTTGTACTGGTTAAGGCAATTGGGATAACTGCCCCTGCCCCATTTTTCCTTAATAATGCAGCAACAACCGTAAAAGTCCACCTTGAATCAACCGCATCGTCCAGCAAAAATACTGAATCTCCAAGGACTTGATCAGACTGAATACCAAATGCCCCGTCTAAGTTTTGACTCTGATAAAAACTATTAGTCATCATTTTTTGTTGTGGTTTCTCATTGTCAACAAAGACACAATCAGTACAATGAATTTTTAATGTTGCAGCTAACTTATAAGCAAAATTCTTAACTAAATCAGGATGCCTAGGTGAAGGTACATAAGCTATCCAAGTAGGTTGCAATTCTAAAGCCATTGAACGAATCATTTTAACCATCGGCTCTAATAAGTCATCACTAAAATGATTGTTTTTCTTACCCTCTGCAACTAACTCACCCCATGCACCATCACGCCATTTAGACAATGCTAATCCTTGTTCAGCCTGCAAGTTACTATCCCTATAAGCAAAGCCATATAATGGAAATGCCTCTCGAACTAAATCACCCGATTTACCAAATATTTTTCTAGGCTCAACCTTAATATAAAGGTGCTTTAAATACTCTGCTGCTTCTAATACAAGCTCCCGCTCAATCAAAATATTTAATTTATTATCAGGAGTACAGTTAGCACATTTGCCACAGTTTTCAGAACTGTCATCATCTAACTCATTAGCCAAAAAATGCATTAGGCAAGTCTCAGAGCCATGGTAGTCTTTTAAAGTATTCCATTCTTTTATTTTAATGCTAGATAATCGTTCAATGCGCTCATGAGGCAATTGATAATCACTCGCTGTTCGATAATACTTAGAGCCATCTTTTAAAATAGGTGATGGGTTTTCAACGCTCAAAAATTTCAATATCTTATTTATATTGCCATTAGACAGATTGGCATACTTTTCAATCTCCGCTTCTTTTAAACCGTCATGACTAGCCAATAACGCTAATAGCTCATTCACATCCGTTTCACTATGGAATGCATTATTGATAAAAAAACTTTGGATCCTTTCATCTTCATGTCCAAACATCAGTATGCCCAATGCACGATCAATTCCTCGCCCAGCACGACCCACTTGTTGATAATACTCAATCACATTACCTGGTGCCTGATAATGGATAACAAAACTAATATCAGGCTTATCAAACCCCATACCTAATGCAGACGTAGCTACCAACACTTTTAAACGATTATGAATTAAATCATCCTCTAATTGCTTGCGCTCGTCTGAATTCACACCGCCATAATAAGCTCTAGCATCAATGCCTTTCGATTGCAGCCATTGAGCGACTGTTTCACAATCTTTGGTGGTTTTTGCATAAATAATGCCCGTCCCCTCAAGACTTAACAACGCCAGGCTTAGCCATGCTAAGCGTTCAGTTTTATGAGGAAGTACCAAATTTTGTAACTGCAAAGCCTCTCTCAGCAAAGGGCCTCTGCGTATTTTAAGCTGGCCACCTAATTGCTGTTTAACATCTTCAACCACCCGATTATTAGCCGTTGCAGTCGTTGCCAGTACAGGCATATTGCTTGGCATAAATTGAAGAATACGCACAATACGACGATAATCGGGTCTAAAATCATGCCCCCAATCTGAAATGCAGTGCGCCTCATCCACAACAAACAAGCCAACTTGAGATAAGATATTTTGTAGTACGTTTTCTACAAATTTATCATTCGCCAACTGCTCTGGTGAAATAATCACCGCATCAGCATGACCTGCTAAAAGCTGGCTTTCATTTGCAGTTCGCTCCCCTGGCGATAAAGAAGAATTAATTGTGACAACATTCAAACCTAATTTTTCTGCACTCTCAATCTGGTTACGCATTAAGGAAATCAGAGGCGAAATAATAATGCTAAGACCCGCTCCCTGCTGACGCAGTATTTTGGTTGAAATAAAATACACCGCACTTTTACCCCAGCCCGTTTTTTGCACCACCAGCACCCTATCTTTTTGTACCACCAACTCTTCTATTGATTCCCATTGATCAGAATGAAAGGAGGCATTTATATTATTTGTCATTTCCCTAAGATATTCTAATGCGAGTTGTTTCATTTTTTACCCTAATAGTCTCTGCGTTTTTTGGAGATAATTTGTATTGTTAGATAATATTTTTACAAAATGCCTAAATCTCCATATTCACCACTCAACCCACGCCAAAATACCAGCACTTCTTCTAGCATTGGGATAGAGTCGGTAATTAAACCCGTACCGATAGAGCCATTATATTTTTCTACATAATTACGTGTTGCATGATAAGCCAGAGTTTGTGCAGCTTCTTCAGTATTTAATAAACAAGCAACTAACAACTCTAAAGTTAACAAATCATTGTTTTTAACAATTCTAACCGTTGTCGATTTTACCTTTTTAGTCTCGTTCTGATAGTCTGCTAATTGACGATATAGCATCCGTAATAAATCTATTGATGCGGGCAAGGAAAGCTCGTCCACACTAAATTTAACTACTGCTCTAATAGCGGATGCTATGGACTGTAGTTGGGTACTTGGTGACTTATCATGGAGGTCGTTTAACAATCGCTCAGCGACTAAATTAAATAAATAGCAACAATATTGCTGACGCACCCGCTCATCTTTACATAAACTTTTAATACTGATTAATTTAGTGATGGAAAAGTAGTTTTTTTCACCCGATATTAACTGGTCAAATGCTTCTTCCAGTTTGTTAATCTTTTTTTGATCTGCTTTGGATAATAAATTAATCATCTGTTAAGCCCTTTAATCGCTGTTCAAAATGCTGCCAGACGGTTTGATAGTCTTGTTCTCGGCTGCATAGATCGAACGGGGCGACGTACTGGATTATGCGTTCTATCGGGCCGTTGGGTACTGTGTCGTCTTGGATGATGCGTTCGATAATTGCGTGATCTAGGGTTTGTACGTCTTCCCAGCCGATGACTTTGGATTCTGTTTGCCAGTTATCTGTGTTAATAAAGAATTGACCGTTTTTATCACTGATATTATCTGCACACCAGTCTAACCAATGGTCTTTAATCTCGGCGGGTGGGTTTTTGATTTGGCAGAGGGTATCGCCTTTTTTGGCTTTACGCGCTAAACCGACACCGACTAGCCCTTTGGATATGGTGAATACAATACGGCCTGCGCGGTCATACCATGTATCTTTTTCATATTGACGCATCACGGGGAATTGTACGCGGTAGATGGTTTGTAGTTCATCTAAGGTTAAGTCTAATGCCATTGCTGCGAGTACATCTATTTCGACTAAGGCTTGACGACGGTTGTAGTCGGTACGTAGAGCGCAGTTACGTTGCCAGTCCGAGGTGAATTGTTGGAAAAATTGATTGGGTAAGCGTAGGTCATATTTTGCCCAGTGGTCTTGTTTAAATTGTGACTGGTAGGTAGATTGCCAGAGTTCAGAGTAGTGTGTTGTTAAACAATTTAAGTTTAGTGCTCTTAACACCAAAGAACTTTTAAAATCAAAGTCTTTTATAAATGGATAATCATCTAGCATTTGATGTAAATTTGTTCTTCCTGATAACTTTACAAAGAAATCCCAAACCAAACTAAAACAAAAGGAACCAAAATAAACAGTATGGTTAATATCACGAAATATATAAGTTCTAACTCCATTGGTATGCGCGGTGTTTTTAGGGACAATAGAAGAAACCAATCCTTTTTCAGCACCTATACTAATCATCGCTCTACAATTTAACCGATAATATTCAGTTACTCGCTTTGGTAACAATGGACCAATCTCACTAGGCTCCGACCACGACACTCGAGGTACACGACGCTGATACTCAGCAAAATCACAGGCAACAATGTAATTAGTGCGCGGTAAATAGTTATCTGATAAAACCATCAAATCCAGCACATCATAATCACCTTTTTCAGCACACACTACTCGAGGTGTCTTATACATTGGAGTACCAATATAAAAATGCGGCCCTGATAAAATCCATTGTTTGGTATCGTTGATAAACTTGGTCTGTCGTTTAATTGTGCCATCTTTTACTGCATTTGTTTCATGCCACATTTCTAGTGAATAATAACTTCCCTGTAAATCACCTACACGTAGAGGCTGTGCAGCAAACTTTTCTAAAACATTAACTAATTGCTTACTATGTAAAACAGGTAAATGGGCTTGTGAAGTAGGGGTTCCTGCTTTATCGTATAAAGCAGAAAATAAAGCTAACTGTTTTGTCTGTATTTTCAAAACCCTATACTTATGCCCAATAATATCCCATTCACCTATATCATTTTTTATACCACCAACCATGTCATCCCCATCATGTTGATAACAATAATCAATTGTTTTAGGTAAAAATAAATTAGCAATTGAATCGAACTTTACTTCACCAGAAGGCTTATAAATATTAATGCTATATTTATTTCGATGTCCTATCGGAAACAACATGTATTGATTCTGAAACTGATAATGCCCTTTTAGTCTCGGGTAAATCGCTGCCCTCAATAAGCCACCATTTGGGTCATCATAAACGCCTTCAGGATGTAAAAATCCGCTTACCGCACTACTATTCCCTGCTTGCCATGCTTGAGGTAAAAAACATTTAAACAAGTTAGTTTGTATACCTTTTAGCAAAGGATAATTCACAAAACCATTGAGAAAATTCTGCGTTCCCTCCGCTTGTTCATATTCACTATAATAATCTGCTTTCAGTTTAGGGTATTGTTCAAAGCTTTCTTCACGCAAATAATTCAAGTCACTGGCGGTGGTTTTTTTCAAAACAAATAAAGGATTGGCATCACCTAATATACCCGCCTCCTTCCATTCCACTTTTAACCAAGGTGGATTTCCCAAAATCAAATCAAAACCACCGTTCTCGGCAAATAAATCCGCAAATTCCAATTCCCAATGAAAAAAACGATGAACACCCACCAAACGATTAGCAATTTTTAAGCGCGGATTTTCACGAATGATTTTATCGACATAGAGTTGTCCAAATCGGTCATTAAAATCCAGACTGCTTTGTTGTGGCAAAGTATCAGGAAACAATTCTGCTGTTTGCCCTGTTTTGGTAATGGGCTCCATTACTCCACCCATTAACAACCAGTTAAGATCAAAAAAATATTGGCTGCGACTGGGTAATTGTTCGGCATCACTAATCGGCCAAAACCATAAGCTACACCAATAATCCATCACCAGTTTTAAGCGCCGATAGGGTGAGGAGTTTTTCAGGTTTTTGGATTCACGTTCTTGCTCTAAAATTCGGTCTTTTTGTGCTAATCCGCTGCTTTGATGTTGTACATCGTCACCCTGTCCCCAGATATTAAACGGGTCGGTGGTTTTATCGCGCATTTTGGCTTGTTCTTGGGTATGCGCTTGCCAAAGTTGATCTATTTTTTCTGAGTAGATTTGCAGTTGTTTTATTTCTGCTGGGCTAAAGGGTTTACAGAAGTCTTTACGCCAGTCTGTGATTTTTTTAATTCGCTCTGTTTCCAGCTTTTTAACTACTTTATCCTTGTAGTTTGCCATATTGGGATCTGGCAATAAAAAGTG
>Ga0105351_1000972_pt1 | contig 13268 bp, 13 predicted proteins | sample EN4Hudsemesocosm_FD_83662 | JGI IMG/M metagenome (GOLD analysis project Ga0105351, IMG submission 83662) | Methane-oxidizing microbial communities from mesocosms in the Hudson Canyon - EN4B Hudson Canyon | ecosystem: Environmental > Aquatic > Marine > Cold seeps | place: Hudson Canyon... | reverse complement strand
TTATTATGTCACTTTAAAAGGAAATAGATGCAAATATCAGTATATATAGCGACAAGTCTAGATGGATTTATATCTCGCAAAAATGGAGACATTGATTGGTTGATGAATGCGTATGATGAAAAAGATGAAGAAGATTATGGATATGAAGAATTTATGAAAGAGGTGACATGTTTAGTTATGGGTAGAAATACATATGAAAAAATTATCTCTTTTTCTCAATGGCCATATAATACAAAGAGAGTTATTGTTCTAAGCCATACAAATAGTATTGTCCCTGATTTTATAAAAGGAAATGTTGAATTTTTCAATGGGACTGCAAAAGTATTGGTTAAAAAACTGCAACAAGAAAATGAAAAAAAAGTTTATGTAGATGGTGGAATTACGATTCAATCTTTTATAAAAGAAGGTTTGGTTGATGATTTTACAATTACAACTATTCCTGTTGTAATAGGTGAGGGAAGACCTTTGTTTAGTATATTGAAAAAAGATTTAAAACTAGAACTTATTCAATCTAAATCATACAATAATCATTTTGTACAATCAAAATATAAATGTATTAGATAAAACAGTAAGAAATGAAAAGAATAAAACTTGGTAAATCTTATTTGCTAAGTTTTATTGGTTATGAATATTTATTAAAATTTACCTTTTGACTTAACTTTCACTTCCTTTTCTAAATAGTTTATAACATCATCTTTATCTTCTAACCTTTTTTTTAATCGTTCATTATCATTTTGAAGCTCAATGATTTTATTCTGTGACATATTAAGTCTTTGTTTTATGGAGTCTAAATCATTATTAAAAGCTCTAGAATCTGCGCTGAGTTTTTTATTTGTTACACTTATTTTTGTAAGGATTTTTCTCTCTTGTACTATTTTATTTTTCCAATGTTGAATCTCTTTATTTTTCTCTTGTGTTGTGTCTATTAATTTATTTTCAGCCCGAGATCTTTTACTCGTCTGTTTTTTGGCATTATCTCGCTCTAAATTTAGGGCAAGCTCTAAATTCTCAAACTCTTTATTAATTGTAAGTTTTGCTTTTTGTGTAGATTCTTCATATATTTTCGAATAATTTAGTTTTGTTTTTTTGAGCATTTCTTTTGCCTTATTATTTAGATTAATATGTTGTGTTATATCTTGCCTAAAGCTAATATATTCAATGATGTTTTCTTCATCATCTTTTATGGGGAATATTTTTGCCTCGACATAATAGGAAGCTCCATCTTTTGCCATGTTTTGGACAGTACCACTCCATATATCACCTCTTTTAATAGTCATCCAAAGTTCGGCAAAGATATCTTTAGACATTTTAGGGTGCCTTACTATATTGTGTGGTTTACCTAAAAGTTCATCTAAATTATAACCCGATATATCACAAAACTTATCATTAGCATACGTAATAATACCTTCAAGATTTGTTTTTGAAACAAGAAGTTGACTGTTTGCAGATTGTTTATAAATATCTAATTCTTGGTTCATTAAATGAATTAGTTTATACTCATAAATTGGTTTTAGAACTTTTATTAAGATTCCTAGGTGTGTATTGTGTTTTACAGGTTTTATTAAATAATCAGAAGTTCCTAACTTTAAACATTTTAGTAAAACAGAGTCTTCTGTGTTACATGTTGTAAATATTACTTGATGTTTATAGCCGTACTCTTTTCTTATTTTTGTTATCATTTCGATACCAGATATTTTAGCTAAATTGATATCAGTTATGATGAGGTCTATATGGAGGTGATTTTGTTTGAAGTTTTCAAATCCATCTTCTCCATTATTTTCATAAAATACTTCTTTGAATAAGGCATGATATAATCTCAACATCTCAGAAGCAATATCTTTATCACTTTCTATATATAAAATGGAGCATTGTTTGATTTGTTTTATTGCTTTTTGCATGAGTTACTTAATGTGAATAATTTAATTAACATAGGATTAATAAGAAGTACAAATTCCTTTTACTTTATATTTTCCAGAACGAAAATCCAAAACCTTTTTTGTAGTAAAACTTTTGCCTTCTTTTCTGCATTCTAATCTTTGAGTTTTTATATCTTTTTTAGAACACCCATTAAAAAAAATAAGTAGGCATAAAAAAGTTAAAGTTAATTTCATATTAATTTCCTAATTTAACTATAATTTAAGTATATCAAAAAAAAGCTTTGTTTTTTATTTGATAAAACCTTGAAAATAAATATAATAATAATATGTGATAAATTAATAATATTAAATATTTTTATAAACTTGATAGTAAAATTATTATATTTCCCAATTTATCGATTAAAAGTAGAAATACTAAACAAGAGATTATTACAATTTATTTTAAATAATTAAAAATGGCTAATATTAAGTAAATAATAATTAAAAATATTGCTTTAATAAAATAGAAGGTTTTGGATGATTTTTTATTTGAAAATGAGAAGCTTAAAAGCTTTCCCATTCGTCAATTGTATTCTTAGATGTAACAGTAGTAGGACTTTCATTAATAGGTTGTTTTGATGTAGTAGTTGTTGCTGAATTTTTTGAAACTTTTTTTGGTGTTTCATTTGTAAAATCTTTTGCCTTTACGTCATTTTTACCATGAAATTCTTTTTCATTTGCACTTTGAACGACCAGTTTTGCAATAGAGTCTGTTTGTGTTGCAACTTCATGTGTTTTATTTGATATAACAGTATTTTCTTGTGTTTGTTTATCTAATGAACTAATAGATTCATTGATTTGTTCAATACCCGTTTGTTGCTCTTTACTTGCAACTTCTACATCTGAAATTAAGGTAATTGTCTTAGAAATATTTTCATTAAGTACTAAATACCCTTTTATCATTTTTGTTGCAATTGTTTTTCCATCATTTGCTTTTTTAGTTGCATTCTCAACCAATGATTTAATTTCATTGGCAGCTTCTGAACTTCTTGATGCTAAGTTTCGCACTTCTTGAGCAACTACTGCAAAACCTTTTCCTGCTTCACCAGCAGTGGCTGCTTCAACTGCTGCATTAAGAGAAAGAATATTTGTTTGAAATGCAATCTGATCAATTATAGAAATGGCATCGTTAATTGAATTAACTTGTTCATCAATGTCTGTCATTGCTTTTGTAGTCTCTTGTGCTAATACTTCACCTTCATTAACAGATGTATTTAACTCCTTAGCATACTGAGCCATTTTGACAACATTGTGGGTATTATTCGAAATATTAGTTGTAACTTCAACAAGTGCCGCTGCTGTTTCTTCTAGTGCTGCTGCTGATTGAATTGAATTATTGTTTAAAATTGCTACGTTTTCTAATAAAATATCACTGCTTTTATCCAGCGTTAATCCATTGGTTTTATTCTCTACTAACATTTCATTAATTATCGCAGCAAGTGCATTTAAACCTTGTGCGGTTTGACCTGTTTGGTTTTCAATTCTATGAGTAAAGTCAAGTTTTTGATAACTTTGCAGAGCATCTTGAATTGTGTTTAAATCCTCTGTTACATTACTTGACATAACTTCTAACATTTCATTAAATATTATTTTGAGTTCTTCCAAACTATCATTTTTTGTTGATTTTATTACTTCTTGTTTTATCTTTCCTTCTTTTACAAGAGAAACTACTCTTTTAACGTCATTTATTAAATCTACATCTTGATCTATCAAAGATTTTGTTTTTGTGATGTTGTCATTTACAACACTTGACATAATTCCAATCTCATCTGTACTTGTAATTGTTAATAATTCAACGTCTTTAGTCTCTTTATTTAAGTACTTGAAAAAATCTAAAAGTCCATTTTGAAAGTTGTCTAAAGGTTTAATAACAGCTTTTAATATTAAAGCCATGCTGAGTAACGCAATTAAAGTTGCAATTACCAGTAAAGTAATTATTCCAGTAGTTGTAAATGAAACAACACTTTTAGCTGTTTGATCTGCTTGTGTGCTCAAATTATCAGATATTTTTCCAATTGCTTTTAAAGAGTTATTCATTTTCTTTCCATAAACGTCTGCTGCATCCATAGCTTTATTGGCTGCATACTCTGCGTTAAGAAGTTGCGCATATGCATCAAAAACTCCATTTTTGTCATGGACAAATTTTTCTAAAGAAGTAACATTTTTAACAATTTCTTCTCCCCCTTCTCCATTTGAAATACGACCTTTGTATTTTTCAAATTGCTCAGTGATTTTTTCAAACTCTTCTTTTAACGTCGACAAGTTAGTGGGGTTTGTTTCGTAGATATATTTTCTAGCGGATTCTGCAGCTGAAACAACTAGAACATTAAATTTTATAGCATCTTCAGCATAAATTATATTTGCTTTTGCAAACTTTTTTAATCCTTTATCCGCTTTTTTAAATACTTCATTAAAATTATTCATAAGCTCAAGAACGCGATTACTCTTTTCCAGCTCAATAATATGTAAATCAAACATCTTTGATGCATCTTGAGCAAATAAGGTATGATTACTTTTTATTTCTTTTAATTTTTTATACATATTTTCTTCAGTTTGTTTGTCAATCAAAGAAGTGAGGTTTTTGATATTTTTCTTAAAAAGTAATTCAAGAGCAGAAAACTCTTGTTTAAAGCCGTTTACTTTTTCAATATTTTTATTACTTAGTGCTTCTTGTGCAACTTTATTTGCTTCCCAAGCGCCAGCTGTTAAATCATCTGTGATTTCAATAATGGGACTGGTATGATCAGTAACGATATTTAAACTTTTTTCAATTGATTTGATTTGTACTATTCCAAATATACCTACACTAATAAGTAATACTATAACAACACTGAAACCTACAATTAGTTTTGATTTGATTGTCTGATTTTTCATTTATTTTCCTCGATTATGTTTAATGTTTTGTAAACATAAAAGTTATTTTCTAATTTATGAAACAATTATAATAAATTAAAGTGAGCTTTAAGTGAGTTTAGTAAAAGAAAAATGAAATAATTATGAAATTTTTTTAATGAAGTGTAAGCCCACTACTTGGCTATTTTTTGATATAATTTTACTTAAAATTTTAAATTAAATTTAAAGATGTTAATTTAATACTTGATAAAAGTAGGAGCACTTTTGTAAGAAATAGTGTTAGTCTAAAAGTCTAAAAATTATTATTAATTTCTAAGTTATTTTGACTTTGCTTTTTATGGGATGTTTTAGTTAATTTGTAAACAGAATAAACTTCTTAAAAAATTATTTATACAAAAACTTTAATAGATTTTACGTATGTATTTCACTTAATGATAAACTTCAAGATAATAAAAATGAAAATTTTATTAAAAAGTTACTACATCGTTACAATAAATAATTATTTTTTGGAAGTTTGGCTTAATAATGTTTCCTTTTAGTAATTTTATGTAACAATACTTATAAAAAAATTGGGAGTTAATATGAAAAGTTTATTTCATCTAGCATACAATGTAACAGATTTAGAAGAAACAAGAACATTTTATAAAAATGTACTTGGTTGTAAAGAAGGACGCAGTACCCAAACATGGATAGATTTTGATTTTTTTGGTCATCAAATTTCTCTTCATTTGGGAGAACCTTTTAAAACAAAAGCAACTGGAAAAGTGGGAGAACACATGGTTCTGATGCCACATTTGGGTATTATCCTAGAACTACCTATGTGGAGAGAATTAGCGCAACAGCTAGAAAATGCAAATGTTGAGTTTATAATAGAACCTACACTTCGTTTTAAGGGAATGCCAGGAGAACAATATACAATGTTTTTTAAAGATCCTTCAGGTAATCCTATTGAAGCTAAAGGGTTTGAAAATTTAGACAGTGTATATGATTCATGAAAAAAATAATTCCTTTTATTTGTCAAGTTGATATAACTATACAAGAAAATTGGCTTAACGTTTTAAAAAAAGAGTTAACTAATTATGAGGTTATTTTACATACCAAATTAACAAATGAACAGTTGTTTGAGTGTGAAGTTGCAATTGTAGCCAATCCACATCCTGAAGTTTTTTCTAAAATGCCAAAACTTAAATGGGTGCAAAGTTTATGGGCTGGCGTTGAGAGGCTTTTATTAGAAGTGCCCGCCTCGAAGTTTGAAATTGTACGAATGGCAGATCTTTCACTTGCTAATACCATGGCACAATCTGTACTAGCATGGACTTTTTACTTATATAAAAATATGCCTTTGTATCAAAAACAACAAAGCCAAAAAGTGTGGAAAGAACATATTTTGGAGCAACCTGAAGATAAAAATATTGTAATTTTAGGCTTGGGAAATTTGGGAAAAAAATCTGCGCTTAAACTTTTAGAGAACGATTTTAATGTTTTTGGGTGGAGTAGAAGTAAAAAAGAGATAGAAGGTATTAAAACATACTGTGGCAATGATGGATTAGAGCAAGTCTTGAAAATTGCGGATATCGTTGTTTGTTTATTACCACTTACTAAAGAAACTACAAATCTTATAGATTCTTCAAAATTGAAACTTCTTAAAAAAGGGTCTAGCATAATTAATTTTGCTCGTGAACCAATAATTGATTATGATGCTTTAGTTAAAAGTATTCAAGACAGTCATATATCACATGCTGTATTAGATGTATTTAAAGAAGAACCATTAAATGAAAACAGTGCACTTTGGGATAATCCAAATATTACAATTCTCCCTCATATATCTGCACCTACAAATATGAAAACAGCAGCAAAACTGGCAGCTTCAAATATAAGTGATTATTTTTATAGTGGAAAACTACCAACTTTTGTTGATAAAAAGTCCGGATATTAGTTATTAAAACAGTTAGTTTTAATAACTAATCGTTACTTCCATTTGAATATTTGTTAATTTTATATCTGAAAATTTGATAATTTTTTTTCCTTTATATTTTGCAATATTGTTATATCCTATTAATTGTTCAGATATAGTTGATGTAGATTTTTTTACACATTTTTTCACACTATGATACTTAGGTATTTCATTTTCTTGAGCTTTTGATAAGTTATCACCTACAACTGTACCTATAATTGCTCCTCCAATGGTAGCTGCTGTTTTGCCACTTCCTCCACCTACTTGATTCCCTAAAATTCCACCTGTAATACCGCCTAAAAGTTTCCCTATTCCATTAGAAGTATTTGATGTTTGTGTTAATACTTGTTCATCCCAACACTCCTCATAAGGGATGATTGTTGTTATAGTTTTATACACTGGAATACTTTCAATGACATTAACTTTTTGTTGAATACTAAAGTTATCCGCACAAAGAGTAATTGTTGTTATTCCTATACCTAATATTAGTTTTTTCATCATTTTCCTTTTTTTTATTATTCTCAGATTGTAGTAAAGGGAAGTTTCTTTTTGGTGTTATGAAATTTGTATTTGTGTGTTTATTTTAATTTAGTTTAAATTCTTTTGTTATGTATTTTTGTAAAGAGGGGTTATATTAGATTTTGAGATAATAATACATTAATATGCTTTATAAAAGGTAGATCAATGTATTTTAATATTTTTACAACATACTTGAAATTTGTATTTTTTCTTTTTATTGTTACATCCTTTATTCCTTCAAATGCTAATGCTAGTAATACTTTGAGTGCAGAAAAAATAAAATCAGGATTGGGTATTCCTTGGGGAATGGATTTTATAAATAGCAGTGAGCTTTTAGTGGCCCAAAAAGATGGAGAAATTTTTATTCTAAATATCAAAAATAAAAAGATGTCAATAGTTAGTGGAGGACCTGTTGTTTTAAATGAGGGGCAGGGTGGGCTTTTAGATGTTGCTGTTTCGCCTACTTTTAAAACCACCTCCATAGTTTATTTTACCTATGTTAAAGATTATAAGGAAAAAGCAGTCACTACTTTGGCAAGTGCAAAACTCATAAATAAAAAACTCGTAAATTTTAAAGATATTTTTATAAGTCATTCTGGTACAAGTACCTCAAGACATTTTGGAAGTCGTATTACTTTTGATGAAAAAGGACATCTTTTTTTAAGTATTGGGGATAGAGGGGTGAGAGAAAATGCCCAAGATTTATCCAATCATGCAGGTTCTATCATTCGTTTAAACTTAGATGGTTCAATTCCCAATGACAATCCTTTTATAAATACAAAAAATTCTTTAAGTGAAATATACAGTTACGGACATAGAAATCCACAAGGTTTATTTTTTGATAAAAATACACAAAGGTTATGGGCAATTGAACATGGACCAAGAGGTGGAGATGAAATTAACTTGATACAAAGAGGAAAAAATTATGGCTGGCCTATTGTGTCACATGGAAAAGAGTATTGGGCTCCTCTTGCCGTTGGTGAGGGCACACATAAAAAAGGGATGCAAGCACCTATAAAAGTTTATATTCCCTCTATTGCTCCAAGTAGTTTACTTGTGTATTCTGGAAAAATATACCCTAAATATGAAGGTGTTTTAGTAAGTGGCGCATTAAAACTTAGACATATAAATTTTATAACACTTGATAAAGAGTTATATGTATTAAAAGAAGAACGACTTTTTGAAGATTTAGATCAAAGAATACGTGATGTGATTGAAAGTGATGAGGGGTATATCTACTTTTCAACAGACCAAGGCAATATTTTTAAAGTAATCAATAAGTAAAACGTCACATAAGTTGTGCAATTTTATACAAGACCTTATTTATGAAATAAGATATAATTACTTTAAAACTAAATTTATTGGAGCAAAAAGGTATGAGTGAATATGCTAAATTATGGAGAAATAAAGAGTACAAAAGTATTGAACTGTTAAGTGCTTCTTTTAAAGATTTCTCATTTTCTAAACATTGGCATGATGAACTCTCTATTGGTTTGATTGAAAAAGGGGTTGAGACAGTTGAATATCGTGGTTCAAAAATAGATATTCCTCAAGGAAATATTATTGCTATAAATCCAAGTGAAATACATACAGGATTTTCTGGTAGTAGTGAAGGGTGGACATATCGCATGTTTTATTTCGATGTTGAATTAATACAAAATATACTTTCTCAACACTTTAAAGATTTTTCTGTGATTGTTAAAGAACCTGTTATCAATGACCCTTTGTTATTTCAAAAACTTTTAAAACTACATATTACATTAGAGCAAAATAGCTTTTGTTTAACAAAAGAATCTTTGCTTATACTGTCTATTATTGAGTTGTTTTCAAATCATGGAGACTTAAAACAACAAGAATCATTAGTTTATAAAGATTTTAAAGTCAACCAACTTGTAAAAGAGTATTTAATTGAAAACTGCAGTGAAAATATCAGTTTGGATGAATTGTCAAATTTAACTCAAAGAGACAAATATCAAATAATAAGAAATTTTAAAAAACAATATAACATAACACCACACCAATTTTTGGTACTACTTAAAACAAAAAAAGCAAAAGTTTTACTTGAAAAAGGATTTGATATTACAAACAGTGCCCTGGAATGTGGCTTTGTAGACCAGAGTCATTTTACTAAAAATTTTAAATGTTTATATGGGACTACTCCTGGTATGTATATAAATTCATTTAAATAAAGTCAATTCTACAATTTTATACAAGACAAATAAAAAAATAAATATTAAACTGTCATAAAAAAAGGATTTTTATGACACTTAGTTTTATTTTAACATGGTTAGCTGTTATGTTACCACTTATTTCAAGCCCAGGACCTGCAAATATAGTATTTGCAGCATCTGGCGCTAATTTTGGAGTAAAAAACTCAATACCTTTGATGTTAGGGGTTGAAGTGGTATTTTTTTCAAAATCAATATTAATTTGGTTTGGATTAGGTACATTACTTGAAAATAACAGTTCTTCTCTTTTATATTTACAACTTTTAGGTGCTGCTTATTTGTTTTATTTAGGATATGGTTTTATTAAACCTGCATTGAAAAATGAAATAAAGCAGATTAAAAAATTAGGTTTTATTGATGGAGTTATCCTTCAGTTTTTTAATGTAAAAGGCTGGATTTTGTTGTTATTGATGTTTTCATTGTTTAGCTCAAACGTACAATTAGTTGGCGAAAATGCTACTATTGTTACTTTGATTTTGATATTGAGTGTATTAAGTATGAGTGTTCATCTTTTGTGGATATCGTCTAGTGCCTTTTTAGTTAAAAAATTTTTTAAAAAACAAAATCAAAAACTTCAGGGACTTTTATTTGGTGGTAGTTTAATAGGTGTTGGTATTTGGTTTATTGTTGATAGTAGACTTTTTACAAATTAATACATTACATTAGGATAACAGGGATAATTAGAGTATCTCTGTTATTGAAATCTTAAATGGAAACAGTTGTGATAAGTGTATTCACATGAAGTTTAATATTCCCATCTTTACTGAGTTTTTTAATATCATTTAAATGATTTTGTTTAAACTCCAAAAGTTCTTCTTTTCCTAGTTTATTTAATAATGTTTTATATCCCGCACTGTTGAGTAACTCCCACCATTGCATAATTGTAATATTGTATGCAATTTCTACTTCTTCTACTGTATGTGAATAATCATTGATATTGTTCACTAAAAGTTTGATATCCTCATTAGTATTTAGAAGTCCAGATTCTTTTATTGGACGTTGCATTTTATAATCATTTTCAAGTCTATCAAAAAAAAGCTCACTATAAGGAGCAAAAGCATCTTTGGTAAAAGAAGAGAAAATGAATTTCCCATCTTCTTTTATCATTTGGCATAAAGTATTAAATGTTTCACTCATATTTGGATAGAAAAACAACCCAAACCCGCAGGTTATAAGGTCAAAGTGATGGTTTGGGTATTGTAGTTTTTCTACATCATGGTGTTTAAAAATTATATTATCATAGTTTAGCTCTAGTGCTTTGTTTTTTGCAATATCTAACATACCTTTTGAAATATCTACAGCATGAATATTAATATGTGGATGTTTATTAAGTAGCTCAAAAATCACAGTTCCCGTGCCTGTTGATACATCAAGAACGCTCATATTATCTTTTGAGTTAAAACTTTTGGCCATGTGCTCAGCGGTTATTTTAAAAAATAAATTTGTATCATATTTTGTAGATACTTCATTAAAAGTATTTTCAATTAATTTTTTTATCTCTTTATGCGTATTGTTTTTTGACATATATTTCCTTTTTTCTTATATGATTTTATGAAATAATCGTATGATTATGTACTATTTTTGTGATTTCTTTTCCAAGTTCATGTGATTTTTCTAGTGTTAATCTCTCTTTAGTTCCAGATATTCCTACTGAAGCAATGAGTATATTTTCATTGTTAAAAAGAGGAACTGCTACACATCTCATAGCATCTTGATACTCTTTATCATCAATTGCATAGCCATTATCTCTGATGCCACTTAATGTTTTTTCTAAGTTGTTTATACTTGTGATGGTATTATTTGTATAAGAATTGAACTTGATTTTATCTAAATTGTAGTTGCCATATGCCAAAATGGATTTACCAAGTGCATTGGTATGTAGTGGGGCTTGAAGGCCTATATTATTTCTATTTTTTAGTTTTCGCTGTGAGTTATCTACTTGATTTAAATATAATACTTTGTAGTTGTCAAATATTCCTATATAAGCACACTCATTAGTTTTAATATGAATTTCTTCTAAGAGGCTTTTGGTTTTTTTAACAATAAGTTCTATTTTGGTTTTTTTGTTTGTAGTATCATTGAAATCGTTTGCAATAATTTCATTTGATTGCTCTAAATAACTAATAAAACCTTCATCTTTTAGTGTTTGCAAAACCCTAGACATAGTACTTTTATCTATATCTAATCTTTCACATAACTGTTTTGCTAAAATAGGCTTATCAAAAGAGATAATCTCTTTATAAACTTGCAACCCTTTTCCTAAAGATTTAATTGTAGCCATAAGAACTCTTTTTTTGCTTATTATATCAAATAAAGAAGAACTACAAGTGTAGTTCTTCTTTGATTATAATAATTCGTTAAATTTTGCCAACCATTGTGGATGTGCAGGCCAAGCAGCAGCAGTTACCAAGTTCCCATCAACATGAGCATTTTCATATCCTATGTCTATCCATGAAGCTCCATTTGTCTCTAAATCAGGGGCACAAGCTGGATAACAAGAACAGGTTTTGCCTTTTACAATTTTTGCAGCAACTAGTACCTGTATTCCGTGACAAATAGATGCAATGGGTTTATTTTTAGTGTTAAAATCTTTTACAATACTAATAACACGTTGATTTAATCGGATGTACTCAGGAGCACGTCCCCCTGGAATAACAAGGGCATCATAACTTGACTCGTCAATTTCATCAAAAGAGGCGTTAAGTGTAAAATTATGACCAGGCTTTTCTGTATACGTTTGGTCCCCTTCAAAGTCATGAATGGCTGTTTTAATTTGTTCCCCTTCTTTTTTATTGGGGCAAATCACATCAACAGTATGACCTAACATAAGTAAACACTGATAAGGAACCATTATCTCGTAATCCTCAACAAAATCTCCTGCAATTATTAAAATTTTTTTAGACATATACTCTCCTTTTTTATATTGAAGAAATAGTATATGAATTCAATTTAAGACAGAATTTAATTTTTTTTTAGTTTTAAACAGTTTCACATAGTGAGACTAAAAGAAGAAGATAAAAAAGAATAGAAGTTGTTTTTACAAATGAGAAAGTTTAAAAACTTTCCCATTCATCATCGTTGTTAGTTGAGTTTATTGTTTGAGCAGGTTTTGTTTGTCTAGATAGTATATTCTTAGATGAAACTTTTTTTGTAACAATATTTGGTCTTGATATTGGCTTTTGAACCAATGACACTTCTTTTTTTTCTACTAGTGTTTCATCGAATTTTTTAGCTTGAACGTTTTGTTTTCCTGGAAACTCTTTCTCATCTGCACTTTGTACAACCAATTTTGCAATGGTATCAGTTTGCACTGCAACTTCATGAGTTTTATTAGAAATTGAGGCATTTTCTTGCGTTTGTCTGTCTAGGGAATTAATAGCATCATTAATTTGCTCAATGCCTGTTTTTTGTTCCTTGCTGGCTGTTTCAACATCTGCAATCAAATCAAGTGTTTTGGAAATATTTTCATTTAGTCCTGCATACCCTTTTATCATCTCTTGTGCAATTGCTTTTCCATCGTTTGCTTTTTTGGTTGCATTTTCAACCAGATTTTTAATCTCGCTTGCAGCTTCGGCACTTCTGCTTGCAAGGTTTCTTACTTCTTGAGCAACTACAGCAAATCCTTTACCTGCTTCACCAGCAGTTGCAGCTTCAACTGCTGCATTAAGAGATAAAATATTTGTTTGAAATGCAATTTGGTCAATAATACTTATTGAATCATTAATAGCATTAACTTGGTCATCAATATCAGACATAGAGGTAGTTGTATTTTGAGCCAACTCTTTACCTGAGTTTGCA
>Ga0105351_1000960_pt1 | contig 13350 bp, 10 predicted proteins | sample EN4Hudsemesocosm_FD_83662 | JGI IMG/M metagenome (GOLD analysis project Ga0105351, IMG submission 83662) | Methane-oxidizing microbial communities from mesocosms in the Hudson Canyon - EN4B Hudson Canyon | ecosystem: Environmental > Aquatic > Marine > Cold seeps | place: Hudson Canyon... | reverse complement strand
GGTCAATTGGGTGAATTCAAAACGGGTTTTGAACGTTGTATCGAAGATGTTGATGGCATTATTTTACCTTTTTACCTTCACGGTTTATGGGGCAGTCGATTTTCTCGTTCAAGTGATAATTTACAATCACTGCGCCAAACAAATAGTCTTCGTAGAGACATCATTGTTGCCTTTGGTCGCCCTCTTCGCGTTAACTCCTCAGCATCGTCGGTAAAAAGTGCCGTTTTTGATTTATCTATAGATACTTGGCAAAGTTACACCAATACTTTAGATCCTATTGCTCATGCTTGGATTGAACGTGTTAAACAAAATGGACAAGCAGACTGTTTAACAGATATTCAAACAAATAGTACCTTGTCTCGCCGTAAAGCGCTGACAGCAGCTCTGCTATTCTCTCGCCGGTTCAAACAACAAAGTCCAGAACAGAATATTGGTTTATTACTACCCACGAGTAGTGCTGGTTTACTGGCCAATATGGGGGCATTTATTAGTGGTAAAACAGTCATTAATCTAAATTTCACCAGTAATATTGCTTCATTGTTATCAGCCATTACTAAGGCTGAAATAAAAACGATTTACACCTCACGTAAATTTATTAAAAAACTGGCCCAGAAAGGTGTTGAACTTGATGATCTTTTTGCTCTAGCAAGACCTATTTATCTAGAAGATATTCACCAAAAAATCACTAAGCCTGAACAAGCTATAACACTGCTATCAACATATTTCTTACCCAGCTCATGGCTTATTAATATATTCGGCGAATCAGTGAGCATTCACTCACCCGCTGCTATTTTATTCTCTAGTGGCAGTGAAGGAGAGCCTAAAGGTGTCGTACTGAGCCATCAGAATATTATGGGTAATATCAAACAAGTGTCCGATGTATTAGATACTCGTAATGATGACGTCATGGTTGCTAGCCTACCGTTATTTCATGCCTTTGGTTTAACCGTCACCGGCTTATTGCCAATGGTTGAAGGTGTACCAGCAATATGTCATCCAGATCCAACCGATGTACTGAATATCGCTAAAGGTATAAGCCAACATCAGGCGACTATTTTCTGTGCCACCTCGACATTCTTGCGTTTATTTAACAAAAACCGCCGTATTCATCCCTTAATGCTAGATTCATTACGTATTATCGTAGCTGGTGCTGAACGCCTCACCCCAGAAATACAAGATAGTTTCAGCCTCAAGTTTGGCAAAACAATTTATGAAGGTTATGGCACGACAGAAACAACGCCAGTGGCAACTGTAAACATTCCTGATCGTCTTGCCGCTGACTGGCGTGTGCAAACCGGTGACAAAAAAGGCACCGTTGGCTTACCGTTACCAGGCAGTAGTGTTCGCATCGTTGACCCTGTCAGCATGGAAAGTTTAGCGACTGGAGAAGATGGTTTAATTCTGATTGGCGGCACCCAAGTGATGCAGGGTTACTTAAATGATCCAGATAAAACAGCTGAAGTCATTATCGAGCTAGATAGCCAACGTTGGTATAAAACGGGAGATAAAGGTCATATAGATAAAGACGGTTTCTTAGTTATTGTTGATCGCTACTCTCGCTTTGCCAAGATTGGTGGTGAAATGATTAGTTTGGGCGCCATCGAAGCAGTTATTAATCCAACTCTCCCAGAAGATATTGAAATATTAACCACAACCGTACCCGATGACAAAAAAGGTGAAAAAGTAGTGTTACTTTATGCCGGTCATATTGAAGAGGCCGCTCTTAAACAGAACATCTCAGACTCTGGTCTCATCAGCCTAATGGTTCCGGCACGATTAATTCAGGTGAATGAAATCCCTAAATTAGGCAGCGGTAAGAGTGACTTTAATGCGGCAAAGAAAATTGCTTTAGAAGCCACAAATAAGATCTAAAAAGTAACTATCATGGTTCACACATCTAAACCTTATTCTGTTACATGCAGGCTGCAATTAATAGCACAACATAAAATGAAGCAATCCAAATGAACTTACTAAAATATTTTTATTCATGACAATACTAAGCTCAGCTCAAGCTCACTCAAATGGATGTGTCATTTTATTGCATGGTTTAGCAAGAAGTGACCGTTCAATGGAAACCTTATCACTGGCACTCAATGAGGCAGGCTACAACACTATTAATATAGCTTACCCCTCCACGAAACACCCTATTGAGAAGTTAGCTAATGATGCCATCGTAAAAGCTATTGATACCTGCCCTAAAGACGCAAAGATCCATTTTGTTACACATTCAATGGGGGGTATTTTAGTCAGGCAATATTTAAGTAAAAACAAGATTGAAAATATGGGCCGTGTTGTTATGCTTGGCCCACCTAATAAAGGTTCACAGATTGTCGACAAATTAGGCAGTATGCCAGGGTTTAAATTAATCAATGGTCCCGCTGGGATGCAGCTTGGTACAGCGCAGAAAAGTGTTCCCAATAGTCTAGGGGCCGTAGACTTTGAATTAGGTATTATTGCTGGAACACGCAGTTTCAACCCTATTCTTTCCTCTATACTAGCAAAACCAAATGATGGTAAAGTCTCTGTTGAAAGTAGCAAGATAGAAGGAATGTCAGATCATATTGAATTACCTGTTACACATACTTTCATGATGAATAGCAAAGTAGTTATTGACCATGTTCTTCATTTCCTAGCAAAAGGGGTTTTCTGAACTTCATCACAAAATTCACGGAAACCCATTTACATCACTTATAAGTGAGCGTAACTTTTGAGGCATTCAATTGTCATATACAATACCTGTTTATTTTAGATTCCAAGGACGTTTACAGTGACCAGACAATCTTCCTATCCTCCATTTTACAATGAAGAAGTCCCACAGGCTGCTGAAAACCTCCGGCTAGCATTGCCTTTAATTAACAAACACAAGGCTGCCGTCAACCCCGTTAATTATGCCCTTTGGTATGAATATGTCTCAGGAGAGAATATAGCGCTATCAGATGCTATTGATACCATTTTAATCAACACCGATGTTATCAGCGCTGAAATAGCACAGCATCTCTACGAAAAATATGTGTTGATGGACATGCCTGATAGACTGGAGAACACTAATAATGGTATCAAGATTGTTGTAGATAACACTTTAAGTAATATCAATAATGTTGAATCAACAACTAATCAATGTCTATCTGGTTTTAATGATTCTCAAATGGCATTAGAAGATTGTAAGGATATCGATGGTCTAAAAATATTAATCGGTAATATTCTTGCTGATACACAAACAATGTCTGAAACGAGTAATGACTTAAAACAAAGTTTAGAACAATCATCACAAGAAATAACCCAGCTCAAACAAGAGCTTGAAGCGGTTAAAGAATCTGCACGAACAGACGCATTAACAGGTTTATTAAACCGCGGCGCATTCAATCATGAGCTAAATGAAGTCTGCCAAAATACAAATACTGATACCGCTCTTCTTTTGTTTGACCTCGATCATTTTAAAAATATAAATGACAGCTATGGTCATCTTGTAGGAGATAAAGTCATTCAATTTTTTGCCGAGTTATTAAAAAAATACTCTGGGGAACATTGCATGTCAGCCCGCTATGGTGGCGAAGAAATGGCCTTATTAATCACAAACACATCAGAACAAAAAGCAGTCAAAATTGCTGATACTATTAGAGTTCACCTAGCAAATAGCCGCATTAAGAGAAGAGGTCATGATGAAGTTATCGACCAAGTTACCGTATCAGTCGGCATTAGCATGAAAAACAAACATGATTTACCCGCAGGTATTATTGATCGTGCAGATAAAGCCTTATACCAATCGAAAGAAAATGGTCGCAATCAAATAAGTATTCAATAAAACGTTATATACCAAAGTGGAATCACAAGCAGGTTCTACTTATCCGCTCACGATGAATTTCATTTCTCCGTTCATGGTGAGTCTGTCGAACCATAAGGCAAGCTGTTGAGTAATATAGAATTCACCACAGAGACACGAAGGACACAGAGAGAAGCTATAAAAACTCCGTGAACTCTGTGGCTCTGTGGTGAAATAAGTTAAATCACAAGCAGGTTCTACATTTTAACCATTATTGGCTTGTAGATTAGCAACCCGCAAAGTAGCCGGTGGATGTGAATCATAAATAGCTGAGACTAATGGGTCAGGCGTTAACGTACTTGCATTTTCTTGATATAAAGCCACTAAGGCCTGAATCAAATGATCACTACTTGAAACCGATGCTGCATAGGCATCTGCTTCATATTCATACTTACGTGAAAGCGCGGTCATCATAGGGTGTAAGAAAAAACTAAAGACCGGAATGACCAACATAAAGAGTACTAAAGCCATTGCACTTCCTTGAGAGCTTAGCCCTAAACCAGTATAAAACCATGTCTCTGCCGAGGCCCAGCCTAATGCTCCTAGGCCAATCAAACTGAGTAACGACATTACCACCATGTTTTTAACAACATGCTTACGTCGGAAATGGCCTAACTCGTGTGCTAATACAGCTTCAATTTGATCTTCATCCAAAGTATTCAATAAAGTATCAAAAAATACGATACGTTTATTGTTACCAAGCCCCGTAAAGTAAGCGTTACCATGACCGCTTCGGCGTGAACCATCCATGACATAAATGCCTTGACTCTTAAAACCACATCTGGCTAATAAACCTTCAACACGTGCTTTTAATTGCTCATCTTTTAATGGTGTGAACTTGTTAAATAAGGGCGCAATAAACGCAGGGTATGCCCACATCATCACTAAAGCAAAAACCATCCATGCTGCCCACAAATACAACCACCAATATTCACCTGTTGTTTCCATTAAGGTTAGTGCGCCCCATATTAAAGGTGCTCCAATTAACAACATTAATACTGTCTGTTTGGCTATATCAGCTAAAAATAAAGCTGGCGTATTATTGTTAAAGCCAAAACGGTCTTCTAAAACAAATGTTTTGTACCAAGAAAATGGCAAGTCGATAAGTGTACCAATGACAAAAAAACTTAGCATGAACACGATACCTGTTGTCATTTCTGACCAAGCCAATGCACTCCAAGCATCTGATAATAATGCAAGGCCGCCTCCTAAGGTCCATGCGAGCAATATTACCGCAGCAAAAATATTTTCTACTCGGTTAAATTTCCCCTTAGCCACTGTATATTTAGCCGCTTTTTGATGTGCTGCCAATTCAACTTGCTCTTTAAATGCTTCGGGCACATCATTCCTATGTGCATGTACATAGCGACTTTGCCTTAATGATAACCAAAGTTCAATGCCCGTCATCAATGAGAGAGCAGCTAGAAATATCCATGTAAATTCATTCATATTGTTGTCCGGCTAAATTATTTAAATACGCTTATAACCATGATACTTTAAATTGCATGGATATATTAAGCTAGCCTTTGATACAATCAGAGGCAAGAAGTTCATTTTAAATAATACAAATTAAAGATATCTATTATGGCTAAGAGTAAAAAAAACCTGATTTGGATCGACCTAGAGATGACTGGTCTAGATACCAATAACGACTATATTATTGAGATTGCCACTATTGTAACCGATGGTGATTTAAATGTTATTGCAGAAGGTCCTATGATTGCCATTCATCAGTCAGATGAAATTCTTGATGCCATGGATGAATGGAATACCCGTCAGCATGGTGGTTCTGGATTAGTCGATCGCATAAAAGCAACACGTGTCACTGAAGCGGAAGCGGAACAACAAACATTAGACTTTCTAAAAGAACATGTACCTGCCGGTGTATCGCCTATGTGCGGCAACAGTATTTGTCAGGATCGTCGATTTATGGCCCGTATCATGCCCGAGCTAGAAGCTTACTTCCATTACCGTAACCTTGATGTAAGCTCACTTAAAGAGCTCGCTCGTCGTTGGGCACCTAAAGTCGAAAAGAGTTTTAAAAAGAAATCATCTCATCTAGCTATGGATGATGTGAAAGACTCCATTCGCGAGTTACAACATTACCGTGAGTTATTTATTAAATTACCTTAAATTAATAAGGCCGTCATAATGGAATATGATGATAAACAAATACAATTACTACACGAAACCCGCGATAATTAATTGCAGCAGTTGAAGTCACAATCAGAATCACTCGACATTCAGAAAAAGCAGTTTGAACTTTATTCAGGGCAACTGAAGCAATCAGAAAAGTTACATGACAGAGTGGAAGGGAATCTAGTCAACAACGAAGTAGTGATTAAAATTAAGGAGTCACTGTCCAAACGAGTCAGCATTGATGGTTACTGGCGTGAGTGTAGGTATCGCCGTTTATCCTGATGATGGTGAAAGTATTGATACCTTAATGTCGGTATCAGATTTCAAAATGTATGCTGATAAAAATACTCAAAAAATCACTATTAACTAAGTCCCAATAATACCACCATCATTTTTAGTAATTAAAACAGTGGCAGAACGAGGCCGACCATTGGCGTGCTTATCAGGCCAGTTACTCGCCGCATTGGGTTTTGCTGGTGACTTCTTAACCCCTGCTTGTTTGAGAGTCTCAGGAACCTCGCCAGGATGCTGAATATTGACCCACATCGTTTTAAGATCTGGCGTCATAGTCACTCCCGTCACTTCACAACCAATAGGGCCGGTTAAAAACCGCCGTGTTTCACCACTATAAGGATCCACTGCTAACATTTGATTATTACCAAACTGGGCATATTCACCGGTGTTTAAATGACTACTACTCATATCCGTTTGAAGCCACATCACACCACGGTAATCAATCATTAAACCATCAGGATTCGCATAAAGATCTCCGTTAATTGTCCCCTGGTTATCTTCATCACCGGCGAGCACAAATACATCCCAGTTAAATGATGTGCTGCTTGCATCATCTTCAACCAGCTTCACAAGATGTCCAAATTTATTGTTATCTCGCGGGTTAGCTGCATCGCTATCAGCATGGTTCTTTTTACCTCGATTACTATTATTTGTCATCGAAATATAAACATCATAAGTATCAGGATCTGTCGTAATCCACTCTGGTCTATCCATTGGCGTAGCACCAAGCATATCTGCCGCTTTTCGAGCATGGACTAATACATCCGCTTGATTCTCGAAACCACTTTCTTGTGTCAAACCAGCTTGACCAAAGACTAATGGCAACCACTGTCCAGAACCATCTTCATCAAATCTAGCGACATGCAATACGCCATCATCTAATAGCTGACCATTATGCGATCCTTGTGTCCCATCCCAAGCATGTGTAGTAATAAATTTATAGACATATTCAAATTTTGCATCATCACCAGAATAAAAAGCAATACGGCCATCGTCGCCAATATTATGTGCCACATTTTCATGTGAAAACCTACCCAATGCTGTTCGTTTTATAGGCTTACTTTGCGGGTCATAAGGATTAAACTCTACAATCCAGCCAAAACGATTTGGTTCATTGGGATGCAAGCTTGCATCAAAACGCTCATCATTATTATGCCAGCCGTAATAACTATGCTTAATGTCATAACGTTTAAAAGCTTTCTTCTGTCTGTCACTTAAGTCTTTTTTTGTCGGCAGATCAAAATAATCATTGAAGTTTTCTTCACATGTTAAATACGTTCCCCATGGCGTCATACCATTTGAACAATTATTAAATGTACCTAAAATTTCTTTGCCTTCAGGATCAGCTTTAGTTTGAATATATTTTGACCCTGCCACCGGCCCGGAAACCGACATTGGCGTGGTTGCTGTTAGTCGTCGAGCATAATGTGACGGACGAACGATCTTCCAGCCATCACTCTCATGACGCACCTCAATAACGGATACGCCATGTGCATTTTGTTCTTTTAGGGTCTTTTCTAAGGTGTAATTATCTGGTGCATCAAACACACCACCATCAGGATGTAATATCTGTGCATCAATATATTCATGATTCATTACCAATAAGCCATGTTCAGCATGGCACCCTCCCTGAGGGAGTGGATAAAACTGCAATGCATCATGATGCATGCCTGCTTGCTGAGCTTGTTCTTGTGCAGTATTGGATCCATCCATCTTAAAATCAGGTCCATCTGAAATAGGATCACCCCAGCGATAAAACACCTCGGCATGATAGCCTTCCGGTACAACGACTTCATCAATCAACTGTGCAATGGGAATAGATTTAAATCCTAATAATGATCGTATTCCTTGGCTAACTTGTTGGCTCACTTTCGTTTCTGCGAACGATTTAGGACAAGCAGCGGAAAGGATCGCGCCCACCCCATATTGCATTACTTGTCGTCGTGATAATCGTGCATCAATTAATGCACTTATATCCTTAGCCATCTTTTCACCTTATTGTTGATGTTGCTCTAGAGCCCATTTTACATGCTCCTTCACCAAGTCAGATGTGTCATTTAACCGCTCTCTAAGTGCTATAACAATTTCAGGGCTTGATTTTGCATTGCCTAAGGCCACGGCAATATTTCGCAACCAACTTTCATGACCTATACGTCTGATTGGACTGCCTTCTAACTTTGATAAAAAGTCTTGCTCAGTCCAAGCAAATAAATCTAATAATTCAGGAGCATCTAAACCATGTCGAGGTAAATAATCAGACTCGACTGTCGCTTGAGCAAACTTATTCCATGGGCAAATTAGCTGGCAATCATCACAGCCGTAAATACGGTTGCCCATCATGGAGCGAAACTCAACTGGAATAGCACCTTTTAACTCAATGGTTAAATATGAAATGCATCGCCTCGCATCCACCTTATAAGGTTCAACAATCGCTTGTGTAGGGCACACGTCAATACATGCCGTACATGAACCACAATGGTCTGACGTTGGCTCTGTCACCGGCAAGGGTAAGTCTGTATAAATCTCACCTAAGAAGAAATAAGAACCATGCTCACGATTTAAAACATTACTGTGTTTGCCAACCCAACCTAAGCCAGATTTTTCAGCCAGTGCTTTTTCCATCACTGGTGCACTATCACAAAATACGCGAAAGCCCATTTCACCGATTTCTTGCTCAATTTCTTTACCTAGAGCAACTAAGCGCTTTCGCATTAACTTATGGTAGTCTCGCCCCAAGGCATAACGAGAAATAAAACCTAATTGGTCATTGTTTATAACAGACCAAGATTCTGCCGCACTTTTAGGCAAATAATCCATTCGTAGCGTTATAACTCGGATTGTTTTAGGTTCTAACTCATCAGGACGACTTCGTTTAGTACCATGCCGAGCCATATAACCCATTTCACCGTGAAAACCAGCATCCAACCATGATACAAGACGTGATTCTGATTTAGACAAATCAATATCACTCACACCAAGTTGTTGAAAACCCAATGATTCTGCTAATTCTTGCAGTTTAGTTTGCAATTTATTCATCGCCAAAGCTGTATTTATTTCTGTCATGCAGGCTATTATAGGCGACACATCTGTATTTACGTTGGAATAAATATGCTTAATTTGCCCCATGATCTCTATACTGCAAAACAAACTCGTGAACTAGATAGTCTTGTTACTGAACAACATAATGTCTCAACTGCCAAATTAATGGCTAGAGCGGGTTCTGCCGCATTATCATCAATAAAAAATAATTGGCCTCAAGCAGAACGATTACTTATTGTTAGCGGTACTGGCAATAATGGGGGCGATGGTTTTGAACTCGCTCGTCAAGCAACAGAGTCAAACTATCGTGTCGTTGTATTTCAAGTAGGCGATGATGAAATGAGCACTGAGACTGCAGCTGCTCGTGAGGCATTATTAGCAACAGGTACTCAAATCCAGAAATTTGAAGGCACACTTCCTTCTACTGATGTCATCATTGATGCTTTGTTAGGCACGGGCTTAAACCGCCCTATAGATGGTGACTATAAAGCAGCCATTGAAGCAATTAATAAAAATAAGCGTGCGCCTGTTTTGTCATTAGATGTGCCGTCAGGGCTTCATGCCGATACAGGTAGCGCAATGGATATTGCGGTAAAAGCAACAACCTGCCTGAGCTTCATAGGTCTAAATAAAGGTTTATTTATTGGTGAAGGACCAAACTACAGTGGCTCGGTTTGTTTTGATTCATTAGATGTTCCATCAGCACTTTATAAACAATTCCCCCCTATTGCTCGTCGAGTAAGTTTAGAAAATGATGGAGCACGATTAGCCCCCAGAGAGCGTACGGGCCATAAAGGCCTCTACGGTCACCTACTTATTATTGGTGGTGACCACGGTATGCCGGGTGCTGCACGTGTTGCTGCCGAAGCTGGCGCTCGCGTTGGTTCGGGTTTAGTTAGCATCGCAACCCGAGAAGTGCATAGCCCAATATTGAACCAAGCCCGCCCTGAATTGATGTGTTATGGCGTTGAAGACACTAATGATGTTACTCCTTTAATTGAACGTGCTAATTCATTAACTGTAGGTCCAGGTTTAGGTCAATGCACTTGGGGTGAAGAACTATTCCAAAAAGCCATTAAAAGTAACTTACCGATGGTAGTTGATGCGGATGCTCTCAATATGTTGAGTAAAAATCCTCAAAAATACGATAATTGGGTATTAACACCACATCCAGGCGAAGCAGCTCGATTATTAAACTGTAGTTCGGCAGAAATCCAAGCAGATCGCTTCAAAGCGGTTCGAGAACTTCAAAATCGTTATGGTGGTGTTGCCGTATTAAAAGGGTCAGGCACACTCATTTATAATGGTTCGGAACCTACTCGCCTATCAACATGGGGTAACCCAGGAATGGGCAGTGGTGGTATGGGTGATGTCCTTGCTGGCGTTATCGGTGGTTTATTAGCCCAAGGCTTTCCTCTAATGGATGCAGCATGTGTCGGTGTCACATTACACGGTATGGCAGCAGATAAAGCTGCTGAACAAGATGGAGAGCGTGGTATGTTAGCAATGGATCTTATTCCTCACCTTAGACATTTAGCTAACCTTATCTATTAATAACTAAACAACTTCCATTATGCAGTTATTTTTGGAAAATGAGTCCGATACATTAAAGCTGGGCGCTAACATCGCCCAGCTTTGTCCTCCTCAGCAATTTACCATTCATCTTGAAGGTGATCTTGGTGCAGGGAAAACGACATTTACTCGGGGCCTACTTCGGGCTCTTGGCCATACGGGTAATGTTAAAAGCCCAACCTACACGCTTGTAGAACAATATTTACTCTCTGACCGACCTATTTTTCATTTTGACTTGTATCGATTGATAGATCCTGAAGAACTAGATTACCTTGGTTTAGATGACTATCTAAGCCATAACTCACTTTGTATCATTGAGTGGGCAAGTCAAGGAGGAAGCTTTCTACCTGATCCCGATCTCATTATTACCCTCAGCTATAACAATCATTCCCGTGACACCGAACTGACAGCTGTCTCTCCTCAAGGCAGAATAGTATGCGATGCACTTCAGCAATAGTTCATAATTATTAACTTAGACTTGATTTTTATACGTGGGAATAACACACTACCCCCTGCATTTTGATAGGAAAAAAACATGCTCCGACTTTTTCTGAGCCTATTATTACTCACTGTCTCACTGACAACATGGTCAGCGACAATTGAAGGACTGCGACTATCGCAATCTAAAGACAATACACGCCTCGTTTTTGACCTTAATAGCAGCATAAAATACAACACTTTTACACTGAGTAACCCTGAGAGAATCGTTATTGATCTTCTTCATACCTCTCAACCTCACCAGCTGAAAATCCCCGACTTAAGCAACTCACCTATTCGCACTATCCGTCATGCTGTTTGGGATAAAAATACACTTCGGGTTGTCCTCGATCTCAAACAAACACTAAAATATGAAAGCCAAACCCTACAACCAAATCAGGGGTTCCCCCATCGTTTAGTGATTGATCTTAAAAGTCTAAGCAGTGCCTCTAAACCAGCAGTAACCACCGTGATACCTGAGCCAGTAGCTCAAATAACAGAGAAACCTGAAAAAATAGTTGTCGCACAACCGGCTCTTATACCTATTGCGACCAAGACAATTCCGTCTATGGCTAAACGTAAGATTATTATTGCCATTGATGCAGGACATGGCGGGCAAGACTCTGGTGCATTAGGTAAACATGGCACTAAAGAAAAAACAGTTGTACTGGCCATCGCCAAACGTTTGGCAAAACTAGTTAATAAAGAACCGGGTATGCGCGCTTATTTAACTCGTGATAGAGATATATTTATTACCCTCCGCCAGCGTATAAAAAGAGCCCGAAACAATAATGCCGATATGTTTATATCAATCCATGCTGATGCGTTTAAGAACACTAAAGCCCGAGGTGCATCCGTATTTGTATTATCTGAACGAGGCGCCAGTAGTGAGGCGGCTCAATTATTGGCTGATAAAGAAAATGCGGCCGATTTAGCAGGTGGCATTAGCTTAGAAGATAAAGATGCACTACTTGCTTCAGTATTACTCGATTTATCGCAAACTGCGAGCCTAGAGGCAAGTTTAGAAGTCGCCAATACCGTATTATCTGGTTTGAAACGCGTTGGTAATGTCCATAAGAAATATGTTGAATCGGCCTCTTTTGTTGTATTGAAATCACCAGATATTCCATCAGTTTTAGTTGAAACAGCTTTTATTTCTAATCCAGCAGAAGAACGTAAACTCAAAAGTGCGAGCCACCAAAACAAATTGGCTCGAGCAATGATGTCTGGCATTAGAAATTATTTTCAACGCAATCCCCTATCAAACCTTGAGTCAATACAGCAACATACGGTTAGTCGTGGTGAATCCTTAAGCATTATTGCTCGACGCTACCAAGTCAGCATGAATCAATTAAAAAATAAGAACAATCTAAGAAGTTCTGCAATAAAAATTGGCGATATTTTACTTATACCTTAATCTTTGCCCACGACTAAAATAATCCCTATGACAGCCAATCATCGTATTCATGCCCTTCCATTACACCTAGCAAACCAAATCGCTGCAGGTGAGGTAATCGAACGACCTGCATCCGTCGTCAAAGAGTTGGTAGAAAACAGTATTGATGCGGGTGCAACACAAATAGATATCGATATTGAAGGCGCAGGCAATCAGCTAATTCGTGTCCGTGATAATGGCCAGGGTATCCACGCTGATGACCTCATGCTTGCCCTCAGTCGTCATGCCACAAGTAAGCTACATTCCAGCGAGCAATTAAGTCATATCTCTAGCCTAGGCTTCCGTGGTGAAGCCTTGCCAAGTATTACCTCTATATCTCGCCTAACAATCACTTCTCGCCAGGCTGATAGTGATTGTGCATGGCAAATTATTGGTGACAGTACCGAAGCAATTCCCGCGGCACACCCACTCGGTACCACGCTTGAAATTCGTGACTTGTTTTTCAACCTACCGGCTAGACGTCATTTTCTGAAAAGTAACAAAACAGAGCAGCATCATATTTTAACAACGTTGCACCGTCTTGCTTTGAGTCAGTTTAATGTTGGCTTCCACT
>Ga0105351_1000952_pt1 | contig 13412 bp, 13 predicted proteins | sample EN4Hudsemesocosm_FD_83662 | JGI IMG/M metagenome (GOLD analysis project Ga0105351, IMG submission 83662) | Methane-oxidizing microbial communities from mesocosms in the Hudson Canyon - EN4B Hudson Canyon | ecosystem: Environmental > Aquatic > Marine > Cold seeps | place: Hudson Canyon... | reverse complement strand
AGAAGTTGGGCTACGTATAAAGCTGTTGAAATATTAACTATAAGACTAAAAAAATACATAGATTTAAATTATAATTCTCATATACTTCACTATAAAGAGTTATATAGTATTTCTGCATACACTAATCCTGATAGTATTAAATTAAGTTCTTAATACTATGGGCTTTAGTATTATTTATATTTTAAAATAGATGTAATTTTATTTTTTAAAACGAATTTTTACATCTAAATTTCTACCATTATACATTCCTATAAATGAAACTTTTTTTGAAAAAACTGATCTTTTATATTTTGGTGTTAAGACAATTGCAGGTTTATTTAAGTAGGTTATTTTACTAAAATAATCATTATTATCTAAAATATATGATGATGTTCTATATTGTTTATGTGCTTTTACTCCAATATACAGACCCAAATTTTGATATGTAACCCATATATAATGATGAACTGTATTGTATTGTAAGTCATATACTGGTATTTTTTTCACTTCATGTTTCAATATTTCAAATGTAGAGATGTGATACCTATTTTTCATATGTTTGAAATTTCCATTTGTTATGCTTACTATCATTTTATTATCAAATTCATTTTCTTTAAAATCATCTTCATAATCTGACTTTTGATACGCTTGTTTTTCCCATAAATATAATTTTTGTTTTTTTGTAAGAGAAAAATACTCTTCTGCATTTAGATTAAATGGATATATAGAACAATTGGCGTTTAAAACCAGCGAAATAAATATTATGATAAAATATCTCATGGAAACTCCTTATGATCGGATTTTGCAATAAAAAAATGCACTCATTGTGTAATAAAGATAAAAATAATGAATAGTACGGAATATACTCCAATAGATTGTCACTTTTATGACGAATTAGAAGCTGCTTCTGTGAAAAAAATAGACTCTACACTTCTATATTTAAATGAAGATGAAGAAGAAAAAGTTTGCAAAGGCTTAATTATCAATTTTATTCATATTAACAAAGCTGAGTACTTAGTATTAAATGACGGTTTTAAATTGAGGCTAGATAAAATAATCTCTTTAAATAATAAAATAGCACCTAAAACAAATTGTATTATAAATGAGTGAAAATAAAAAAATAATTTCTATATTAGGTGGGGGATGGATAGGTTTTGACCTTGCACTTAGTTTTTTAAAGAAAAACAGCACATGTATTAAAATAAGTACAACTACACGGGAAAAAATGGATCACTTTATAAAAAATAAGATGACACCTTTTTTAATTAATTCAAGTAATAAAAATTTTGACAACAAAATATTATCAGAATTTCTAATTTGTGATACTCTAGTAATCGCAATACCACCAAAAAAAGATAATCCTAATTACTTAGATTTTTTAGAAAAAATCTCTTCTCATGAAAATACTAAATTCATAAAACAAGTTATTTTTATAAGTTCAAGTTCTGTTTACCCAAATGTTGAAAAAACCTTTACAGAAAAGGAGATAATTACTACTGATAATAGCTCAAAAAGTATCGTTTATAAAGCAGAAAAGATATTTTTAGATTCTAAATTAAATTCTATAATTCTTAGGTGTGCAGGATTAATGGGTTATGACCGCATTGCAGGAAAGTATTTTGCCAATAAAATTTTAGATTGCAAGGAGGCAAAAGTAAACTATGTACATAAAGACGATGTAATTGCGATCATCAACCTACTTGTACAAAAGAAAGCTAACTCAGCTGTATATAATTTATGTTCTTCTCTACATCCAACAAAAGAGGAAGTATATTTATCAAATGCCCTTAAACATCATTTTGAAAAGCCAATATTTAAAGAATCCAAAAAATATAAGACAAGAATTATAGATGGTTCTAAGGTTACAAAAGAGTTAGGATATATTTATAAATATCATAATCCGTTAGATTACGATTAAAGAAGAAGTGATTCTGGAGATATTGTCATTTATCTAAAATAACAATATCTCCGATATTAATAAAATATTAGATATCTAGTTCAAAAAAACCTTCATCTATTTTTTCATATTTCGTAACTGAACATGTAATTTTAATAGCATTATTGTAATCTTTAAAGTAATCTACAAATAGTTTTTGTAATTTTTCAATATCAGCTGATCGAAGAATGAAATAACATACAATATCATTTCCTCTTGAGCCTGGTTTTTCAACACCATAACTATCAAAGTTCCAATCTATTCCTCTCATAAAATAGAATATTTCAGCAATTTTTTTATCTATTTCTTCTCTTACAGAATTATTAAACTCATTAATATGGACATAAAAAGCCACGTTTGTATTGTATTTATCTTGTACTAGTTTTTTTTCAAACTTTGTTTGTGCAACTGGTTTCATATCGTTATTCATAAGTTCTCCCATTATTTTTTAAAAATACATTATATACAATTCGAAATAAAACTTTGCTATTAAAGGGTGTTAAATTTCATATTTCATTTGATTTACCCACTTTTGAGGAATGATGTCATTACCATAAGCAGCAACCATTATCATAGCAACTATCATGCCACGAGCACTAGAATCACCACCAGCTTTTGCATTTTGTATTAATGCTGTTTCAAAATCTTTTCCATACTTATTTAACAAATAAATTGCACCTTGGAACCCACCATTTGTTGAACATGCAGGTCCAAATTCATTAATAGCTTCAATACTATCTTTTTCATTTGTTAATCCACTTTTTACATAATTTTGCAATCTTGCAGAGTATATCACCTTAGCATTTGTAATACTTTGCATTACACTTTCTCCTTGGAGAACGCCCCAAAGTACCTTCGCAAAAAAATCTGCTGCTTCTAAAACTTCTTCACTATCATGTGTTAAACTTACAAATTCATTCACATTTCTAAGAAAGGTAGGTTCATCTTTACTAACGAGCAACAAAGGCGAAATTCTTCCAATGATGGACAAATCATGCGATAAGGAACCACAAGGTATATTTAGATTGTTAATCAAGTTTTTTATAGTTTCTGTTGTTGAGCCATCTTTATACCCTGAATAAGTATCCATGAAAATCTTCCAACTTCTAATATAATTTGTTGCGTCAAATTTATTAGATTTTTTTATAAACTCATATAAACAAACAGTTTGATCCCCATAATGTGTGAAATCACCTTTTTGTTTAGGATTATGCCAAGAAGCAAGTGGTGCATTTAAATTGTCCCAATCTAAATTACTATTTTGCAGTTCTTCAGGAGAATAAATCCAATGAGCCCCTAAACTATAACTATCAGCAACCAAAGAAGCCAAAACAATGTCTGTAATTTTATTATTCATATTAAGCCCTTTTCTTTTACAATACTATATTTTATTATTATATTTTATTATTTATATAAACTACATTGATATTCTTTGTTTGTTATAAATTTAATTATTTTTAAACAAATTTAAAAAGAAAAAAACAAGAATCTTCTTAGAATTATCAATGACAAATAAGAATATCTTATGTTAGAGACTTTTTCATAAATACAGAACTTGCTGGGCAGATAGAACTAAACTCTACAGTATTTTTAATACAAGAAGGTGCTTCATCTTTATTGACTATATTAAAACCTTTTTTTATAAAATATGTACTTGCAGTTGTGGTTAATAAATACAGTGAGTTAATGCCATTTTTTAATGCAAAATCATTTATAAACTTCAAAAGTTTTGAGCCAACTCCTGAAGATTTTTTATCTCCAACAGCAAGTGATCTCAATAATGCTACATCATCATATATTTCAAGTCCTACAATTGCTTCAAGAGAATCATTATCAAAATATCCAAAGAAATTCTTTAAGTTATCTTCTTTGATATCACTATATGGCAACTTATTTTTTTTTAACAAATTAATAGTTTCTTCCAATGATGGGTGTTTTATTTTATACATTTTAACTCCTAAAATTTATTGATAATTATATCATTAATAAATTTAAAATTACTATAATTCTAGAAATATAGTAATTTATCTTAATAAAATTTAAACCACTTTTTTGCCACATTATTCTAATAACATTAAAGATATACATTAGGAGAATAGAATGTCTCAAGAAAATCAACACTTAGATCAAATTATTAAACTTAAAAGTAATATCAGCATTTTTAAAAACTTAGATGACATTATAATTGAAGAGATAGTGACAGATGTAAGGTTTTTACAATTTGATATGCATGAACCAATTATAATACTAGGAGAAGAAAAAAGTGACATTTATATATTACTTGATGGAGAATGTAGAGTCATGATTGATAATAATAAAACCGTTGGAGTATTAAAGAAAAATCAGGTATTTGGGGAGTTTTCACCTATTACAAATACGCCAAGAAGCGCAACCGTCAAAGCAAATGTCCCTTCAACCGTATTGGCATTTAAAATTAACTTTGAACTATTAGATAACAAACTTAATGGCTATGGAGTTGTTTATCATAATTTTGTCAAAGAATTAATAAAAAAATTGAACTTAATTAATTGGGAAAAAAGAAAAGGAACTTTGTAAATATCTTTGTGCAAAATCTACATACTTTTAAACTTTTTTATAAGAAGTCACATAATTACAACTTCGTGAAACAAAATCAAGTTTACTTATTGTAAAATAATTTATTATATTTTTGAAAGAGCATAATGGATATTGAAAAAAAGCAGAAAATTGAGACATTTGTCAACAACTACTTTATACTTATACTTATATTCTGGTCTACCCTACTTTTCATATCTTTATGGTTTAATATTTCAAGTCAAAAAACTAAAACAATAGATATCGTAACCAATATCGCACAATCTAACTTTAACAAAGATTTAGCTTTTAGATTATGGGCAACTTCTCATGGAGGAGTTTATGTTCAACCCTCAGAAACAACACCTCCTAGTCCTTGGCTTTCTCATTTAAAAGACCGTGATGTGGTTACCACTGATGGCAAAAAACTCACACTTATGAATCCAGCTTATATGTTAAGGCAAATGATGGATGGATATTCAAAACTATATGGAATAAAGGGAAAAATTGCAGGAATTGTATATCTAAATCCACAAAATGAAGCCAACAAATATGAAGCAGCTGTCATTCGTAAATTTGAAAAAGGAATTAAAGAAGTCAGTGAATTATCAGGTGAAGGGGATGGAGAATTTTTCAATCTGTCCTTACCCCTATTTATGGAAGAAGGCTGTCAAAAATGTCATGGGCATTTGGGCTTTAAAAATGGTGAAGTAAGAGGAAGTGTTGGTATAACAGTTCCAATGTTACCGTATAGAGATATTGAATTTGATCTAATTCAAAGAATAAGTATCACGCACTTTTTTGTCTGGTTTTTTGGTCTTTTTGGCCTATTGTTTGTAAAAAATAAAACAAAAATTAGTTTAATTGAAAAAGAGGAATATCTAAAAGAAATAGAAATTTCCTCCTTAGTATTTGATGATACCATTGATGCTATTTTAATAACCAATAAGCTTGGTGTTATAATAAGAGTAAATAATGCTTTTACTAAACTAACTGGCTATTCAAGTAAAGAAGCCATTGGGGAAATGCCAAATTTACTAAAATCGGAACATCATTCCGAAAAATTTTACGAACTTTTTTGGGCTACGATTTTAACTAAAGGATTGTGGCAAGGTGAAATATGGAATAAGAAAAAAACAGGTGAAATCTTTGTCTCAAAAGAGAGTATTTCTACTGTAAAAGATGAAAATGGCAACATTTTATATATGATTGCAATTTTGCATGATATTACCAGACAAAAAGAACATGAAGAGACAATAGAAAATTTTAATAAAGAACTACATGTTAAAGTAGCTGAGAGAACAAGTGAGTTAGAACAAACGATTCTTAATCTTAAACAAACGCAAAATAAACTTGTAGAATCAGAGAAAATGGCAAGTTTAGGGGGATTGGTTGCAGGAATTGCACATGAAATCAATACACCTGTAGGCATAGGAATAACAGGAATTAGTCATTTTCTTGATATTACAAACAAAATCTCAGAGGATTATAATGCAAATAACATTAGTCAAAATGAATTTGAGTTGTACCTAAACTCTTCAAAAGAATTAGCAACCATTATTGATACTAATCTACATAGAACAGCAGATTTAGTTAGAAGTTTTAAACAAATTTCAATTGATCAATCCAGTGAAGAAAAAAGAATTTTTTATTTTAAAGAGTACCTAGAGACCATTTTACTTAGTATCAGTAATATTACAAAAAAAACAAACCTTACTATAAATGTTACGTGTAAAGAAGATATTAAAATAAATTGTTACCCAGGAATTTTCTCTCAAATATTCACCAACTTAATTATAAATTCAATTAATCATGGCTATGCAGAAAAAGAAGCAGGAAATATTACAATTGAAATTTTTCAACAGAACAATCATATTACTATATTTTATAAAGATGATGGAAAAGGAATTAGTCAAGATAATTTGCAAAAAATATTTGACCCATTTTTCACTACAAACAGGCACAATGGTGGAACAGGACTTGGTTTAAATGTGATATACAATATCGTTACCAATAATTTAAACGGAAATATTACTTGTTCAAGTGAAGAAGGTCAAGGAGTTTTATTTGAAATTATGTTTGATGTTTAATAAGATGTTATTCAAATATATTCTTTTAGTATTGGTTTCCTTTAGCATATCTTCTGCCAATGAAGCAGATGTACTTTTTGTGAATGTTACTTGTCATAAAAAAAATACGACTTGTGATTTTGCTGTTACTATTAAACATGACGATACTGGATGGAAACACTATGCAAATGCTTTTGAAGTAATTACTCCTGATAAAAAAGTACTTGGGAAAAGAATATTACATCATCCACACGTTAAAGAGCAGCCTTTTACAAGAAGTCTTTTAAGAGTTTCTATTCCAAAAGGTGTAAACAAAGTTGTTGTTAGAGCACATGATTTGGTGCATAAATATGGAGGAGATGAAGTTATTGTTGATTTGCAAAGGGATTAAATACTAATCCCTTTTTTTATTTGAGTTTAAATTTCAATATACTTGTCATTTTATCTTTATTTAGTTCAACATAAAAATCACCATCTTTGTAAATAGCTCTGCATTTCTTTTTGTTATTTTTTTTGGGAAAGTGGCAAATCATATTATTTTCAACTATCCATTTACCTGCAATCTTTTTTTTACCATTGGCAACTGTACCATCATATGTACCATTACTATGATAGTTTTGAATACACTCTTTATTAAACTTTAAATTTTCTCCAACAATAGAATTTCCTCCTTTAAATATCTTAGAAATTTCTTCATTGTTTAGAAGTTCTAATGCACTAATATCCCCTACTTTTGGATAACCTTTGCCAGCATATGCATTTAAGCTTAACATTGCAACCATAACCAATACTATTAATGTAACTTTTCTCATTTATCCCCCTTCTAAGAATAATTAAAATTATATTAACAATATTGTTCTTAGATAAATATAAAAATTATTTTAACTTCTAATTTGTTTGGAATAAAAGGATAAAGATTGTGTAAGAAACTCTCCTTTATATTATAAGATCTAAGACTGGTTGGACAAAAAATATTGGCTGCTATTTATTTCCTTTAGCATATCTTCTGCCAATGAAGCAGATGTACTTTTTGTGAATGTTACTTGTCATAAAAAAATACGACCTGTGATTTTGCTGTTACTATTAAACATGACGATACTGGATGGAAACACTATGCAAATGCTTTTGAAGTAATTACTCTTGACAATAAAATACTGGGGAAAAGAATATTACATCATCCACACGTTAAAGAACAGCCTTTTACAAGAAGTCTTTTAAGTGTTTCTATTCCAAAAGGTGTAAACAAAGTTGTTGTTAGAGCACATGATTTGGTGCATAAATATGGAGGGGATGAAGTTATTGTTGATTTAAAGAAGTAATTTCATAACTTTCTTATTCTTTTTTGATGGCAAAAAAAAGAAATAAAAAATGTATTTAATGATGAATATTTGTGCTAAGGTCAAGGCGGTAATTTTAATTTATTGAGGAGCTTACATCAAGTAAGTGACTCAATAAATTTGAAGTGCCAACGTGGAGATTAGCAAAAAGAAAAATTAGTAAATATTTTTTTAAAAATCGTCGAAGTCTATTGAACCTTTACTGTAGTTAACAACATTCCCTTCAAAAAAGTTCGTTCTTTGGTCATTAAATGAGCTGTATCCATCTACCCATGGTATTGGATGAGATACACCAAATTCTGCTGCGTAACCAACGGCTTGTAATCTTTGGTCACCAAGGTATTGAATATATTGTTTTATTAGACCATCTGTAAACCCAAGAATTTGTCCTTGTGTTATATATGATCCCCATTCAGATTCAATTTCAACTGCATCTCTTACCATTTTCCGTACTTGTTCTTCAAGTTCTGCTGTGAAAAGTTCAGGTCTCTCTTTTCTTGTAGAGTTAATCATATTTTGAAAAAGTAAAAGGTGTGTTACTTCATCTCTTTGTATAAACCTGATCATTTGTGAAGAACCTAGCATTTTTCCTGATTTTCCAAGTGCATACATAGCTGCAAAACCTGCATAAAAGTACATACCCTCTAAGATTTGGTTACCAAACATTCCTAAAACCATTTGTTGGTCTTCTGAAAACTCTGGAAATCCTCTCATGAAAATATCTGCGATAAATTTATTTTTCTTTTGAAGTTGCATATCTGTTTTCCACATATCATAAATATCATCTGTGTTATCCGAAATTGACTCAATCATAACTGCGTACGATTTAGAGTGATTTGCTTCTTCATAAGATTGTCGAGATAAAATAGCGTTAATTTCTGGTGCTGTGATATAAGGATTCATATTATCCATTATATTATTTGTTTGTAATGAGTCCATAAATGTCAATTGACTTAATACCAAATCATACATTCTTTTTTCAGCTGGCGCTAAGAACTTATAGTCTTTAGCATCCCCTGTCATTTGCACTTCTTTAGGAAACCAAGTGTTTCCTTCCATTGTGTCCCATAGATTTAATGCCCACTCATATTTTGCTTTTGTAAAGTTCATCATTCCATCTGGATTTCCGCCAAATATTCTTCTCTCATTTAGAGTCTCTTTAGACTCTGGATTGTATATAATTTTACTTTTCACTGTTTTCCTTTTTTATTGACAACCAGAGCACTCAAGACTTCTGTCTTCTACATCTGTAACTGCTTCAGGAGATTGACTTCTCAAGTAATATGTTGATTTTAATCCTAACTGCCATGCTAGTGTATAAATTTCGTGTAAATATCGTCCACTTGCTTTATCTAAACTCATAAAGATATTTGTACTTTGGCCTTGATCTATCCATTTTTGTCGTACAGCTGCTGCTTTGATAATGTCTTTTTGTTCAACTTCATAAGCTGGTGTGTAATAAGCCCATGTATCAGGACTTAATTTTGGTACAACTACAGGTATTAACCCAGATAAATTTTCTTCATACCACTTTCTTTTATATACAGGTTCAATTGCTTGAGTTGTTCCAACAAGGATTGAAATAGATGAAGTGGGAGCGATTGCCATAAGGTAACCATTTCTCATTCCATTTTCTTTAACCTCTTCTCTTAGCGCATCCCAATCATATCCAGTATCAAATAGATCTTTTTCAACTAAAGCATTTGCAGCTTGTGGTGCATTGTCATGAGGCATAATACCTTTACTCCAGTTTGAACCTTTATATGTTGGATAAATACCTTTTTCAGCTGCAAGTTTTGAAGAAGCTTTAATAGCATTATATGAAATTGATTCCATTATTAAATCAATTTTTTTAAGGTGATCATTACTTCCCCAAACTAAAGCTTGTTCAGCTAACATTTGAGATTCACCCATAACACCCAATCCTACTGCTCTTGTTTGAAGGTTTGTAGCTTTAACTTTTCGTAAAGGATAAAAGTTTAAATCAATAACATTATCAAGCATTCTCATTGCAATTGGAACAACTCTTTCAATATCTTCTTTGGTATTTATTTTACTTAAATTCACCGATGCCAAGTTACACACAGCAGTTTGTCCATCTATTTTTTCTTTTTCAACAATAAATATTCTTTTACCATTTAAGCTATCAAGTGCTGTAATTTTATTTGCTTTTTTAGAAATCCCACTATCAACTACTAATATCTCTTCTTCTTCATATGTTTCAATTGTTCCATCTTCAAATTCAAACTTAATCAAATAATGGTTTGGTGAAGTATTTTGAAAAATTTCTGTACATAAATTACTACTTCTAATAATTCCATTATGTGGATTAGGGTTAGATCTATTTGCAGTATCTTTAAAACCTAAAAATGGGCTACCTGACTCAAAATAAGAGGTTAAAACTTTTTTCCATAAGTCTTTTGCTTTCATTTGGTCTTTTGTTTTAGAATCGTCATTTTCATATTCTACATATCTTTTTTCAAACGCTGCACCATTTAGTTCACTTAAGTCTCTTACTTCATAAGGATCAAACAGCGTCCAATGGGCATCATCTAAAACTCTTTGCATAAATAAGTCAGAAATCCAAAGTGCAGGAAATAAGTCATGTGCTCTTCTTCTTTCTTCTCCTGAGTTTTTCTTTAAGTCAATAAAGTCAACTACATCCATGTGCCATGGCTCTAAATAAACAGCAATAGCACCTTTTCTTGTACCTAACTGATCAACAGCAAGTGCAATGTCATTGGTGATTTTTAAAAATGGAACAGTCCCACCTGCTGCACTTTTATGATCATCAATTACTCCACCAAGACTTCGAATAGAATTCCAATCCCAGCCAATTCCACCACCATATTTAGATAACAGTGCCATCTCTTTATATCCATCAAAGATTCCTTCAATGTTATCAGGACTAGATCCAATATAACAAGAACTAAGCTGATGTCTATTTGTTCTTGCATTTGATAATGTAGGAGTTGCTAACATCACTTCAAATTGAGAGATTAAGTCATAAAACTCTTTTGCACTTTTTTGCTTATCTTTTTCATCTTGAGCTAAAAACATTGCAATTCCCATAAACATTTGTTGTGGAAGTTCAATTGGGTTGGCATCTTTGTTTTTAATCAAATATCTATCATATAATGTTTTAATTCCAAGATAGTTAAACAAATAATCACGATCTGGTTTTAAGTGAGCATCTAAATCATCAAGGTCAAATTTATCTCCAAGACCTGGAATAATTCTTCCAGCTTCTTGTCCATATCTTATGTAGTCTTTTAAATGGCAATATGGCTTTCCTTTTATACCATGAGTTACTTTTCCAACTCTATGGTATAAATCAAATAGAAAAAGTCTTGAAGCGACAAATGTCCAGTTTGGAACATCTATATCAATCTTCTCAACTGCTGTTTTAATTAGTGCATCTTGAATATCAGCGGAACTCATTCCATCAATAAATTTAATTTGAGAGTCAAGTTCTAAATCACTTTGACTCACCCCAGCAAGGTCTCTGGTTGCAGCTATTGTATTTTTTTGGATTTTACTAATATCTAAAATCTCTTTTCTGCCGTTTCTTTTTTGAATCATTATTGCCATTAATATCCGCCTTTTTGAATTTGTTTAAAAATTATTATTGATTTATTTTTTTTTATTTAAATACTCTTTTGAAAATAGCATCAACATTTTTAGTATAATAATCATAGTTAAAACACTCTCTGATTTGCTCTTCACTTAAAAAGCTTCTTAATTCTTCATCTGCAAGTAAGTGTCCAAGATATAAAGACTCTCCTTGTTCATTTGTAGTTGGTTTGCCTTGTTTAATCTCATCCCAAACTTTCATAGCATTTCTTTGAACAATTCTGTATGCATCTTCTCTTGAAACACCTTTAATTGGAAGTTCTAAAAGAACACGTTGTGAAAAGACAAGTCCACCCGTAAGGTTTAAGTTTTTCATCATATTTTCTGGCATTACTGTTAAGTTTGCAATTACATTGTTCATTCTATGTAACATAAAGTTAGATGTAATAAACGCATCTGGTAACCAAAATCGCTCAGTAGAAGAGTGAGAAATATCTCGTTCATGCCAAAGTGCAACATTTTCCATCGCTGGGTTTACGTACGCTCTAATCATTCTTGCTAATCCAGTAATATTTTCTGTTAAAATTGGATTTCTTTTATGTGGCATTGCAGAAGAACCTTTTTGACCTTTTGCAAAATACTCTTCCGCTTCATAAACTTCAGTTCTTTGTAAATGTCTAACTTGTACTGCAAATTTTTCAATAGTTGAAGCCATTATTCCTAAAGCAGATGCAAGTCTAGCATATCTATCTCTATGCACTACTTGATTTGAACAAAGTTCTGGTTTTAAACCTAATTCAGCCATTGCATATTCTTCAAGTTCTAATGGAGCATGAGCAAAGTTACCCATAGCACCTGAGATTTGTCCAACAGAAATAACTTCCATAGTTTGTTCTAAGTTTAGTAAGTGTCTGGCCATTTCGTCATACCAAACCGCCAACGTTAGACCAAAAGTAATAGGTTCCCCATGAATACCGTGGCTACGACCTACCATTAGAGTCATTTTATGCTCTAATGCTCTTTTTTTAATAGACTCCATTAACATTTTTACATCAGCAATAATAATTTCAAGTGAATCTTTCATTTGAAGAGCAACACCTGTATCAACAGCATCTGAGCTTGTCATACCGTAGTGAAACCATCTTGACTCATCTCCAAGACTTTCACTAACACTTGTATTAAAAGCAATTAAATCATGTTTAGTAACAGCTTCAATTTCTTCTATTCTTTCAACTGAAAAAGTAGCATTTTTAACAATCTTTTTTGCATCTTCGTCTGGAATTAATCCAATTTTATTCCAAGCTTTTACAGCTGCCTTTTCTACTTCTAGCCAAGCTGCGTATCTTGCTTGTTGAGTCCATTTTGAACTCATTTCTTCTCTGGCGTATCTTTCAACCATTTAATAATCCCTTATATTCGTTTATTGTTAATATTTATGAAGTTTTTCTCTTTTTTTATGTATGATATGCTATCTAAAGTAGCCAAAAGATTTGTTTAATTTTGGTTAAATTTTTACTTAATTTTAGGAATTACATTGCCATTTGTTTTAAAAAAATATGCTGCCATAAAAGGCAAAAAAATACAGATATCGTTACTTCAAGATTTGAAGTTAACAACCAGTTTTTCACAAAGAATGATTAGCCGTGGACGAATTTTCGATGAAAATCAGAAAGCCTATAAAAATGGGGATTTAGTGCGTGGTGAGAACATTTATATTGCCAAATTCGAAGGACATACTCGCGGTTTAAAACCTATGATAGTTTTTAATGACTTTGCTTTGTTTGACAAACCTTCCCATTTGATGATTCACCCAAACTCTAAAAAAACTGCCTATAGTCTTTTAGATGAAATTCGATACCACTTTGGAGAAGATGCCAATCAAATACACAGAATTGATGCTGAAACTTCAGGACTATTATTAGTGGGACTCAATGAAAAAGCCATAAAAGCACTTGGCATTATGTT
>Ga0105351_1000951_pt1 | contig 13435 bp, 10 predicted proteins | sample EN4Hudsemesocosm_FD_83662 | JGI IMG/M metagenome (GOLD analysis project Ga0105351, IMG submission 83662) | Methane-oxidizing microbial communities from mesocosms in the Hudson Canyon - EN4B Hudson Canyon | ecosystem: Environmental > Aquatic > Marine > Cold seeps | place: Hudson Canyon... | reverse complement strand
TCAAATTCAAATTACTTCTTACAGATGCTTACCATTGCTGGTCTAAGTAAACGTTCTTTATACTTGTACCCTTTTTGCATTACTTGAACAATTTCACCCTCTTCATGATCATCACTTTCTACTTGCATAATCCCATTGTGGAAGTTTGGATCAAAAGCTCCATCTGTTTCAACAAGAGATATATCATGTTTTTCAAAAGCAGTGTTGAAGTTTTTAATCGTTAACTCAATACCCTCTTTTAACTTTTCTAATAACTCTTCAGCACTTAAATCTGCTTTCGCAGATAAAGTTGCCATTTCTAACGAGTCAATAGGAGCCAATAAATCTTTTGCAAACTTTTCACTTGCGTAATCAATTGCCTGATATTTTTCTCTCTCTAATCTTTTTTTAATATTTTCAAAATCAGCATGAACTCTTAAATATTTTTCTTCTGATTCTTTCAATTTCAATTCCAAATCACTCACAGGATCAGTTACTTCAACTTCAGTCTCCACTTCTTCACTTGCCTCTACAGTTTCATTTTCTGCAGCTTCTACATTCTCTTCTATAATTTCTTCTTTTGCCTCACTCAAGATGCAATCCTTTCATAAAAATATTCATAATTTTTTGATAACTCACCAACAACAAGTATTTTTGAGTCTTTTCCATTTATTTTGCAATTATGACAAATACCGATATATCCAACAGGCAATAAATTTTCAAAATAAATGTCTTCAACACATTTATCCAGTATTTCACCTTTTAGAAAACTGTTAATCATAAATTCATCCAAATCAAAACTCAATGCCAGTTTTAAAAACTCTTTTGAGTTAACAATATTAAAACTGCTGTTTTGTAAATACTCATTAATTTGCTCATACAGTTCATACGCACCCACTTGTTTGGAAATCTTTACAATATGATTAATATCAAGTCCAATCATATCTTGTAAAAATCTAAAAAGAGCCGAACTGTATTTAATCGTTATTGAAAAACTGTCAAATTCTAATATCATATATTTATCGTCAACATTTAAGATATTTTGCAACATATCCGCTTTTTGTTCTTTAATAAATACGCTTACTCCTATTTGAGTAGCCATATATTTTAAAGCATCAAAATTAACAAAATCAAGTTCAAAATTCAATCTATTTATCCAGAACTCTTTTAAAGCTTCAATGGTTGGTGTTCTCCCACTGCTTATATGCTCTTGTGCTAAATAACCCTCGTCACCCAATTTTTTAAAGTACCCACGAATGGTTGCTGGTGAATAAGTGATATCATACATAGATTTTAGCTGGCTAGAACCAATGGGTTCAAGATGCTCTATATATGCTTTAATAATAGACTGTAATAAAAACTCTTTTTTATCAATCATTTAAACTCATTTAATTAGGTTTGTGTTCTATAACTAGCACTCAATATCTTGAACTGCTAAAGAATTATAACCTATTGAGTGTATATTTGTCAAGTAGATTAAATGCAACTGATAAAAAAGCTGTCAAACCGCTATTTTATAGGTGGTGTAGCAAGTGCTAAGAGAATTTGAACATTATTATATTCAGAGTTTTTCTCGTTTTGTATCATTTAAAAAAGAAAAAAATGTTTTTTGAAAAGAAATAATGTTATATTGATGTTACATTTTAAAAATGATAAAAAAATTCACATTCTTATGTTATAATTTAAATTACTATATGATTAATTATGTTAGGCGGATTATGGGTATCAGACAACTTATTAAAAGCAGTACCAAAATATCAGTACTTTATGTAGAACATGCTTATGACGAACATTCCAGCAAAATTAAACTTTTAAAGAAGATTTTTCCACATATCATATTTGCTCAAAATGGTCATGACGCATTGGATTTATATTTAAAACAAACCATTTACCATAAAGGATTTTTTGATTTAATTATAACAGAGCTGAATTTACCCCTGTTATCTGGTTTAAACATGTTATATAATATTAAAGATCATAACAAAAATCAAAGAGCCCTTATTATCTCTGAAGATGCAAAAGAAGAAGAACTCATAGAAATCCTAGAGCTTGGGATTGATGGATATTTACCCAAACCCATCAATTTACCAAAATGTGTACAAGTTCTGGAGAAGATTGTTGAAAGAATTAACTTTACTAAACAAAGAGACCTTCGTCTGTCCTTTATAGATAACTTAACCGGTCTTCAAAATAGAAGTGCCCTACTCAAACAACTCGAATCAGATGACGCATCAACTATAATGATTATTGATGTAGATACATTGGAACATGTTAATTTAATATACGGATACGAAGTAGGTAATATTGTAATAAAAGAGTTCAGTCACTTATTGAATATCTTTTGTAAAGAAAAAAATTATGTTTTATACAGAGTTGATAATGAAACTTTCGTGATATATGATACTCACGAATTTATAAATTTCAGTGCCTTTGAGCGAAACTTTAACGAACTTCTTGAAAAAACGAGATATTACAAAGTTAAAGTCATGGAAGTCGATATAGACTTTGACATCACCATGGGTATTGTTATGTGTCAAGACAGAGCTTTTGCCAAAGCAAATTTAGCTTTAGCAAAAGCAAAAAAAGAGAATAAAAAGTATTTTACGTATCATAATGAGTTTAAAGAGAGAGAACCCATTGAATATACAATGAAATGGAGAGAATCTGTCAAACAAGCTATTTATGAAAAAGCCATTGTTCCTTTTTATCAACCTATTGTAAACCGAAATCAAGAAGTTGTAAAATATGAAGCACTCATGAGAATACGACAAAAAGATGGTCATAGAACAAACTACATTTCACCGATTTATTTCTTAGATACCGCCATAAAAACAAAACAGTATGAAGCATTATCAACTGAAATGATCAAACAAGTTTTTACTGAACTTGAACACAATGACAAAACATTTTCAATCAATGTATCCTATTATGATATCAAAGAAATTGGTCTGTTAAATACGATTCAAGAATTAATAGCAACAAAAAATACCGATATATGTTCAAGATTGATTATTGAGTTAATAGAAACAAGCAATATTTCAGAATGTGAATATTGTGCAGAATTTATAAGAGTAGCAAAAGAAGCCGGCATAAAAATTGCAATTGATGATTTTGGTACGGGGTATTCAAATTTCACACATATTTTAGATGTTAAACCCGACTACTTAAAAATTGATGGTTCACTCATAAAAAACATACATACAGATGAAAACTCTTTGGCTTTAGTCAAAGCTATTGTTGAATTCTCAAAAAAACTTGATATAAAATTAATTGCAGAATTTGTTCATAATAAAGAAGTTTTTGATGTCGTCAAAGATTTGGGCATTGATGAGTTCCAAGGGTACTATTTTGGGGAACCTAAAAAAGACATTCTATAAAATATGGCTTTCTGAAGTTTTTATAAATAATTGTAATTAATTTAATACTTTAAAATAATTGTAACTGTATTATTACAATATTCTGATATACTGATGCCTTACTCATAGTCCAGAGAGAAAGCAGCTATTTATCCGTGTTTAATGAAAAGAATATACCAAAGCTCATATCTACTATACCACCCATTGGTATAATCCTTGCCACTGTTTTTCTAACTTTTTTAATTGTAAGAAGTGAATACAAGTCACTGGAATTTGAAACCAAACAAATGCGTCAAACCTTTATAAAAGAAAAAAAAATCTCTTTAAAAACAGAAGTTGAAGAAGTGGTTAACTATATCAGATATATAGATGCCATAAATATACAAGAAAAGAAACACAACACTTCTTTAAAAAAAGACATAACAGACTTTATACAAAACGTACTCTCCAAAACAAATGGCTATATATACATTATTGATGATAAAGCAAATATTGTTTATCATCCCTCCATCAAACAAAATACCAATACATGGAACCTGCAAGATAAAACGGGTCTATATATCGCGCAAGAGGCAATATCTCAAGCGAAACAGCACCCACAAGGTGCTTATATTAACTATCAGTGGAAAGACTCAAAACAAACCAAAGAAAAGAAAAAAACAACCTATGTTTATTATTTAAAAGAGTTGAAATGGGTGATTGCCACGGGTTCCTATATGGATGAAGTTGAAAAAGAAATCTCTCAAAAAGTAATTTATGGACAAGTCCTGTTAAATGAAAATATTTCATATACTCTTTTAGTATCGTTAGTATTAACAATTATTACACTCATAATATCTTTTATTTTTTCAAACACTATCAATAAAATATTTATAAACTATAAAAGAGCTGTCATTAAAAAAGAAAAAAAACTCAGAAAGCTCAACAGACATTTGAAAAAACTTGCCAATGAAGAGATAAAAAAACGATCTTTAAAAGAGAAAGAGTTAGAAGTAATTCATCAAGAGAGACTTACAGGGTTGCCCAATAGATTAAAACTCTCAGAGATTCTCGAAGTTGAGAAAAACCCAAAACTGGCAATTTTAAATATTGACAGGTTTATTGATATTAACAATTTTTATTCTGCTTATATTTCTGACGAATTATTGAAAATAATAGCAAAACTTTTAGTGAGTATCACTCAAAAGAAAAAAGATATTACAATATTTAAATTACCCGTGGATGAATATGCCATTTATACAAACAGTGAAAAAATATCTGATTTTGAGTTTACGAACATCATTCAAGCAGCAATTAAACTTATTGAAAAAAAACCCTTTGAAGTAGAGAATAACGAAATCATTGTCTCTATTACTGCAGGCATTGCTTTATCGTGTGATGACACTTATATCAATGCAGATACTGCGTTAAAGATTGCAAAAAAGAAAAAGAAAAGTATGGTTATCTACAATAAAGAAGATAACGTCGAAATCAACTTTCAAAACAATATCAAATGGACCAAGATTCTAAAAGAAGCCATAAAAGACCATCGTATTATCGTCTTAAAACAACCCATCATAAACAACAGTGATGCTGAGAGTAAAAAATATGAGTGTTTGATACGAATTCAAAAAGAAGATGGACAATATATTACCCCTTATCATTTTTTAGATATTGCAAAAAGAATCAAACTCTATCCTCATCTCACAAAAATAGTTGTCGCGCAAAGCTTTAAACATTTCAGTAAATGTACTTGTAAAAAACAGTGTGAGTTTTCCATAAATCTGACATTGGATGACATCACAAACGAAGACACTGTAAAGTATATAACTCAAAAACTCAACAAATACAAGGTTGGCAATCAAGTAATCTTTGAAATTGTGGAGAGTGAAGGTATCGATAACTTTGAAGAAGTATCACTGTTTATTAAAACAATGAAAGAGTATGGATGTAAGTTTGCCATCGATGATTTTGGAACAGGATATTCTAACTTCGAATATTTGATGAAGTTGAATGTAGATTTTATCAAAATTGATGGTTCATTTATAAAAAATATTGATAAAAATGCCCAATCTCAACTTATATCAAGTTTGATTATAGATTTTTCCAAACAACAGGGAATTTCAACCATTGCAGAGTTTGTTCACTCAAAAGAGGTATTGAAAAAAGTCAAAGAGATGGGCATAGATTATTCGCAAGGGTTTTATTTGGGAGAACCTGAAGAGTTATAATATCTCTTATTGGTGTCATTCACGGGTTTTCATTTTCACAGCTTTTTCATATCTTTCTACAGAATCTATTGGAATCCAATTTTTATAGGCATTGGAAAAACTCTGCTTTTCATCAGAAATGATAATATTGATTTTTTTTATAAGTTCTTTTCCATATTTAGACTTGCTACATCCCACATACACTTGGATCAAACCACTTGCATTTTTGATTGGATATTGAATAAATTCTTCTTCAATTTTATGTTTATTTTTATTGTATTTTACCATGGTAGGATACTCTAAAATATAATCCACTCTATTTGCAGCCAACATTTGAAGAAGTCCTTTGGTCAAATCAGCACCGCTTCTGCGAAACATTGCTTTATTTGATTTATATTTTTGGAGTAATTCATCAATATAACTGTTGTAGGCTCTGTCTTCAACATATCCTAAAATAAATTTATCATCTTTTAACATTTGCATCAAGTCAATTTTATTATTGCTTGTAAGATATTTTTTAAATTTCTTTACATTTGATTTTTTGATGGTGAGTTCATTGGGCAGAGAATAAATAGTTGGTTGGGAAAAACGTATAAATTCTTTTCGTTTTTTGTTAATATTCAAACCAGAAAAACAAGCATAGTCCAAGCGACGTGCATTTGTCATTGCAAATTTAACATTTCCAAATTCAACAGTATGTTTATATTCAGGCATCTTTTCCATAAGTATATTTCTAATGACATCTGAATATCCTTGGTTTTTTAATTGACCATCAGTTATTAACGAGGGAGGGAACGAGACTGTATTCCAATGAACAACTGTATATTCACTGGAAAAACAGAATGCAAACAGTGTTATAAGAAAAATTGTGATTTTTAACATAACGAATCCTTTGATACAAGGTAAGCATCAAATCAATTGTATCATTGGTAAAATAATGATAGCATTAATTTTTCGTATTATAATTTTTATAATCTTGATAAATTAGATATAATATCACCACGAAGAACCTAAAGAAAAAGTATACGATGAAAAAATTTTTAAGACAATTTAAGAAAATAAATTCAGAACCCATTGACACATCAAATATATTTTGGTCATGGATTGGTTCTTTTTTAGGAATTCTTGGCATCTCATATGTGCATTTTGATATTTTGGAAGGTACAGACTTAAGTTTAGTGATTGGCTCATTTGGAGCAAGTGCGGTTTTAATTTATGGTGCGGTAAACTCTCCCTTGTCACAACCACGAAATCTCATCGGAGGACATATACTCTCAGCAATTATTGGAGTAATCGCATTTAAACTCTTTTCGGGAAATATTTGGTTTTGTGCGGCTTTTGCCGTTGCAACTTCTATTTTAGTCATGCAATTAACCCTGACACTGCATCCACCAGGAGGTGCCACTGCACTTATTGCTGTCATTGGAAGCGAACAAATACATGATCTTGGATTTATCTATGTTTTAGTGCCTGTAGCTTCAGGATCTTTTATGCTTCTTTTAATTGCCGTCATTGTAAATAATATTCCAAAAAACAGAAAATACCCACTCTCTTTAGAAAAAAAGAACAAAAAATGGTTCAGTGATGATTAAGATTTATTGCTGCAAAGAAAAAGTTTTCTGTTCATAAAAAGCAAACTAAAAATAAAGATTAAAGATACTATAAACACAACAATTACAACACTCCAACCATAACTTCTGTATATCATGGCAGGGATGATTGAACCCACCGCTCCTCCAATATAATAAAAAGTCAGATACATGCCACTGGTCAGACCTTTTTGTTTTTCAACCATTGAGTTTGCCAATCCCGTTGATACTGAATGTACGGTGAACATACCAATACAAAGTAAAAACATCATTGTAAAAATTACTGCTAAATTTTCACTCATAAAAAAAACTGTCATGAATGTAAAAAATATGCCTCCTGAAATAATTGTTTTTATATCGCTCCCAAAAAGTTTAACCAATTTTCTTGAAAGTAAAGCCGTCACAATTCCTGAACCATACCCTAAATACACTAAGCCAATGGTTGCCTCAGAGACTTCCCCAAAGAGTTCTTTTATTCTAAAGGGGAGTAGATTTAGAAGTCCTGCAAATACAAAAAATACCGTAAACATAGTGACATATATCAAAGCAAATCTTCTGTCTTTTAAAATATTCATCACATCTTCAAATTTTGCTTTTGTCATTTTTGCAGCAACATCCAAATCTAACGCACGAATACAAAAAAGTGATATTAACAATGCAAAACTTAAAGAAAAAAAGACAGCTCTCCAACCAAATTCAGTTGCAATAAACCCTGACATCACTCTTCCTATCAAACCACCAAAAACAGTGGAGGCCACATAAACAGACATATTGAATTGAATATTCTTTTTATCGATGTTTGCCAATATTGTCATAGAAGAGGTCAAAATAGCAGGAACAATTAATCCTTCCAAACAACGTGCAAGTAAAAAAGTCTCAAAACTGTTACTGAACCCCAATATTAAATTTGTAATAAAAAGAAGAACCGAAGAGATGCTTAACATTTTTTTTGCACTGATGCTTTCTAAAATATATCCATAAATAATGGGAGCAATGGCAAGCCAAAACATAATAACAGCAGTAAACAAAGAGGATTGAACAATGGTGATATTAAACTCTAGAGATAAAAGGGGTTGAAGAGGTTGAGTGGCGTACATCACAGATAACACAACAATAATATTGTATACAATAATAAACAGTGCTTTTTTATTCATGAATAAACCTCTAAAAGATATAAAAAGAATGGTCTCTAAAAAAAGACATCCGCTGAGATTAAAAAGATGGAGGGGTTATAACACTTATATATCTGGCTTTTTTTGATGTTTTGTTTTCTATTTTATGTGGAGTTTCTGGATTAAACCGAATACTGTCTCCTTCACTTAAGACGAATGGTTTATCACCCAATAAAACTTCAATGGTACCTTCAAGAACAAAATCACACTCTTCCCCACCTTGGGTATGAGGTAATACTTCATCTGTAATTCGTCCAGCTTCGAGTTCAACTAAAATAAATTCCAATTCACCTTGTAAATTAGGAGTTAACAATTCACATTTATATAAGGGGTCTGGAAAAGATATTTTTTTTCTGGCATCTTTTCGTACGATAAATAAAGCCTCATTATCAACTAAGTTCTCTTCAGCCACGCTATCATCATCTGTAAAGATATGGGCAAGTGTGGTATTCAAAACTTTGGCAATTTTTCTAAGTGTTTCAACAGAACCAGAAGTTGAACCATTTTCCAACAATGATAACATTCCAACAGAAATACCTGCTTGAAGAGCAAGTTTTTTTGCAGTCATTTTTTTTACTTTACGTAAACTTTTAATTTTTTGGCCTACTTCAAAATCTTTTGACACTTAATATTCCTATGTTTTGATGATTTCAAGTCTAACAAAATTTTGCTTTAGTCTGAATTTTTTTATTTTATTTACTTTATACTGTCTCTTATATTACGAAAACAGTGACTCATTTCATTATCATGTGTTCTTACTTTTGTTTAAAAAGTTCAATTGTATTGAATTATTTGTTTTTAATTAAATTGAACTTTTACTGCTACAAAGTACATAAATGAGAAAAATTAGCCCCATTAGTTTAATTAGATTAAAATTTAACGTTACAAATTCTCTCAAAAGGGTTAAATTTACAAAATTTTAATTAAATTGAACATTTTAAGCAAATTATATGTTATACTTCAATTACATTAAACATAGAAAGGCTTCAACATGTTAAATAAAAACAAAAAAAGACTTGTCATAATAGGTGGAGGATATGCGGGAACTTCTTTGGTGCATAGACTTAAAGACTATGCTGATTTGGAAATTATTCTTATCAATAAAACTCCTTATCATCTAGTTCAAACCGATATACATAAATATCTCTCCGATGAAATGGATTTCAGTCAAATCACTCATGACTTGGAAGAATTTTCACGAAAAAACAACAGCGCTTTTATATGCGAAGAAGTTCAAGATATTATATTTGATGAAAAAAAAGTAGCCTTGAACAATGGTGAGTTTATCGCTTATGATTATTTAACTATTGCCAGTGGAAGTATTTCTATGTTTCCAAAACAAATTAAAAATATTGATGCCTATGCACAAGATATTAAAGATATTGCGACACTTAAAGATTATAAAGAAAAATTCTTAAATCTTATACAAGCAAAAAAATTCAATAAAAATGTTGTCATCGTTGGTGGTGGATTAAGTGGTGTTGAAATTGCTTTAGAGATGTCAAAAAAACTAAAAAGTAAAAACATTCTACCCAATGAGTGCCAAATCAATCTTATTGAACAACTTCCTAACGTATTACCCAATATGAATCCTTTTTTAGTCAACAACACAACCAAAGCGTGTGATGATTTAAAAGTAAAAAGATACCACGGTGCTTTTGTGAGTGAAGTAAAAGATAACACTGTTTTTTTAAGTGATGGTACTCAAATAGAATTTGATTTGATATTTTTTGTTATCGGAGTTACTTCTGAAAAATTAGCTTCACATGAAGGTATTGATATCAATATAAAAAATCAAATCGTTGTTGATGATTATTTACGAATCAAAAACTATAAAGAGGTATTTGCTATTGGGGATATTGCTCAAACCATTGACAAAAATGGTAATTTTGTTTTACCTACTGCGCAAATGGCAAAAATGCATGGAAAATTAACAGCAAAAAACATCATCAACAGTTTGGAAAACATGCCTTTAGTAAAAAATGAGCTTGAAACAAAAGGGTTAATGATTGATTTATCGGGAATCAATGCCGTGGGACTTTTTCTTAATCTAAAAATTAAAGGTTATGTTGCATATATATTAAAAAGAGTTGTTAGTAAATTTCATACAAGAATATTTAACTATTAAAAGAATAAAATTATAAAAGAAAAAAATCATAAAAAAACAAAGGATAAATAATGAGAATAGGTTTAGTTAAAGAGATTAAAGTTCATGAGTACAGAGTAGGATTAACTCCTGATTGTGTTGACGCATATGTTAAAAATGGTCATACTGTTTATGTTGAATTCGATGCTGGAACTGGAGCTGGATTCAGTAATGAAGCCTATGAAGCGGTGGGTGCAGAAATAATTGCGGATAAGAAAAAACTTTTTGAGAACTCTGAAATGATCGTAAAAGTAAAAGAACCTTTACCTGAAGAGTATGAATTTTTTCAAGAAGGTCAAATCTTATATACTTATTTACACATCGCTGCTGATAAACCTCAAGCCCTTGCACTTTTAGAAAAGAAAGTAAAAGCAATCGCTTACGAAACAATTACAAGCCCTGAGGGTGGTCTTCCTTGTTTGACACCTATGAGTGAAATCGCTGGTCGATTAGCAACACAAGAAGGTGCTAAGTACCTAGAGAAACCATTTGGTGGAAGAGGTGTTCTTTTAGGTGGTGTTCCAGGAGTACAAAGAGGAAATGTTGTTATTATTGGAGGAGGAATCGTTGGACTTAATGCTTGTAAAATGGCTGTAGGACTTGGTGCAAACGTAACTGTACTTGATATTTCTGCTTCAAGATTAGCATTTTACGATGATCTTTTTAGCTCGAAAGTAACAACTCTGTTTTCAAACAGATCAAATATTGTTAAATCAATCAAAGAAGCAGACTTATTAATTGGTGCGGTACTAATCCCAGGTGCAGCTGCTCCTACTCTTATCTCTAAAGAAGATTTAAAATTGATGAAGAAAGCTTCTGTTATTGTAGATGTTGCAATTGACCAAGGTGGTTGTTTTGAAACTTCAAAAGCGACGTACCATGATAATCCAACATTTGTTGTAAACGACGTTGTTCATTATTGTGTTGCAAATATGCCAGGTGCTGTTTCATTAACATCAACATTGGCATTGACATCAACAACATTAAGACATGGATTAAATATCGCAAATAAAGGTTTAGAAAAAGCACTTGCTGATGATAAACATTTATTAAATGGTCTTAACACGTATGATGGAAAATTAACAAATGAACCAGTTGCTCGAAGTTTAGACTTACCTTTCGAAGCGGTAACGTTTTAATACCTATATAGAACAATTTAAAACAACCAATAAAAAGTTTATTGGTTGTTTTATACAGTTAACTTTTTTGATACTTACTATTTTGCTTCTATGTTATCTTTACCTTCAAACTCTTTCTCATTGGCACTTTCAACAATCATTTTAGCAATGGTATCTGTTTGTTGTGCAACGTCATGAGTTTTATTGGAAATAGCTGCATTCTCTTGTGTTTGTTGATCCAAAGAGTTAATCGCATCGTTGACTTGTTCCATTCCAATTTGTTGCTCTTTACTGGCTGTTTCTACATCTGAAATCAATTCAATGGTTTTAGATATATCACTGTTAAGTCCAGTATAGCCTTTAATCATTTTTTGAGCAATAGATTTGCCATCATTTGCTTTTACCGTTGCATTTTCAACCAAACTTTTAATTTCATTGGCAGCTTGGGCACTTCTTGATGCCAAATTTCGAACCTCTTGAGCAACAACAGCAAAACCTTTTCCCGCCTCACCCGCAGTTGCTGCTTCAACAGCAGCATTTAGAGATAAAATATTTGTCTGGAATGCAATTTGATCAATAATACTAATCGCGTCGTTGATAGCATTAACTTGATCATCTATTTCATTCATAGCCGTTGTTGTTTCTTGGGCCAAGGATTTACCTTCATTGGCAGAAGTTGTTAAACTTGTCGCATACCCTGACATTTTTATGATATTTTCTGTATTGTGAGCAATATTACTTGTGATTTCTTCAATGGCTGCGGATGTCTCTTCTAAAGAGGCGGCTGCTTCGTTTGAATTTGTGTTTAACGTATTAACATTTTCAAGTAAAATATCACTGCTTTTATCCAGTGTTAGTCCATTTGATTTATTTTCTACCAACATTTCAGTGGTCGAATTTCCTAATGCATTAATCCCATTTGCAAGTTTTAAAAGATGTTCTTTTATACCCGTTGTATCCACTTTATTTAAATAGTTATATTGTGAGTATTGCTCTAAAACAAGCAAAATATTATCAATATTTAGTTCAAGATTTGAACCCATTTGATTTAACAATGTGGTTAATTCTTGAAGTGCCACATTAGAACTGGATGAATTTACTCGTTGACTTAAATCACCTTTTTCAAAACCTGCTAGGACACTTATCGTATCATCTATAACTTTTCTATCTTCTTCAATTCCATTTTTTGTTTTAGTGATATTTTCATTAACCACTTTTGACATGATTCCTATTTCATCTTTTGATCTTTCATCTAAAAGATGTATTTCACTGTTTTCTCTGTTTAAATATTTGAAAAAATCAAGTAAACCTTCTTGAAATTTGTTAAGAGGTGCGACAATACCTTTATTTATCACAACATATATGAATAGTACAATCACTATCAATGCCACTAAAGCAATAATTGCAATTTGATTTCGAATCTTATTGGGAGAGATTAAAACTTCCGCTTCGTCAATTTCAGATAAGATTGCCCACTTTAAATCTTGTCCAACTTTTACAAAACTATATGCAGATAATACAGGTTTGCCTTTATAATCTTTAATAATTTCTGTTTGTGTTTTTCCCTCAAGTGCATTTATAGTTGCTTTTGTTTTTGCTTTTCCTGTGGTAGTATTTTTAAATGATGTTATTATACTGTGTCCTTTTGGATCCAAAAAGCTATCACTTCTCATGAGATAATCACTCCCAACCAAATAATCCTCTTGCGTTTTGCCATAACCTTTTCTAAATTGCATGATTTTATTAATACTTGCATTACTTATTTTAAAAACCAACACAGCAATCGTTTCACCCTCTTCTATAACGGGTGTACCTAAAAACATCGAAGGTATGTTGTTATTTGGAGCATAGGGTTTCATATCAACAAAAATAGGACGTTTATTTTC
>Ga0105351_1000949_pt1 | contig 13455 bp, 15 predicted proteins | sample EN4Hudsemesocosm_FD_83662 | JGI IMG/M metagenome (GOLD analysis project Ga0105351, IMG submission 83662) | Methane-oxidizing microbial communities from mesocosms in the Hudson Canyon - EN4B Hudson Canyon | ecosystem: Environmental > Aquatic > Marine > Cold seeps | place: Hudson Canyon... | reverse complement strand
CTCATAATGCTTTTATTGATTCTTGTAATATTTTAAGTAGAAATATGAAAAAAGTGGGAGAGGATAATAATTGGAGAGCGATCCTCGGAGAAGATCGAAAAACGATTGGTGATTTTGCATGTTACATTCATTGTATTTTAGGGCTTGAAGCTCGTTGAAACACTCTCACCATTACTATTTCTATAGATTATATTTGCCAGTAGCTATAAGTAATTACCACCATATCGGGAAAGTGAGTAAATAATCAGGACATCCTTTACTGGTAATTTTTATCTTAGGATTAAGTGAAAGCTTTGATTTTGCTTTCTCATGAACACTTCCGGGGATAAAACGCCATGTTCCATGACTGCAAGAAAAAGGTTTAGGAAATTTCCATTTTGTATTCCATATACCAACCCCATTGACCGCTTTATGAAACTCAATAGGGTATTTTTTTTCATCACGATCAACCTTTAACGTCACCGTTATTGATAGTTTATTGTCGTTATATCTTTTAAAACTGGCATACCAACTATAAGAACTTAGAACAGCCCCTTGGGTGGTTAAGCATGTTGATTTTCCATGTTGTAGTGGATATTTTTGATAACACACACGACGCAATGCAGTAACTAAGTAATCTTTTGTTTGAAGTTCAGCTACAGCGACACTATGCCTATAATCTGCCCATCTCTTCGGGAGAATCTCAGCGGCTACATAAAGTAAAATGGCGACAATAATTATGATAAGGGGTAGTTGTACATATGAAAATACACTTAAAATCGCCTTTCCTATCTGTGCTGTAATGGAGGCTAATTTTTTAATAATTAGCCAGAAGTACGGAAAAAGACCAATAAACTCTTCCCTGGTAGGTATTTCTTCATAATCCGAATATTCGTCGCGGAAGTCTTTTTCCTTTTTCGTTCTTCCTTTACTGCTTCGTATCTTCATATCTACTGAAATCCCTTCTATATCTTAAAAAAGGTAATATAAAGTCGAGGACAACCTCTTCCATAAAATATAATTTTAGGGTCAACTTTTAAGTAGGATATTTCTTTACGGTGTTCACTTCCTGGAACAAAGTTCCAGGCACCGTTTTTACAAGAGAAAGGCTTAACTCGACCATTCGCCTCCATAACACGCCTACCGTTTGCTTGTAGATCATGGTGAAAAAGAATATGATATTTCGCCCCTAAGAAATCCCCCCCAAAGGTGCCTTCATAGGCACGTAATGAAATATTTACCTTTCCTTTTTTATCTCTTTCAAAATATGCTTTCCATGACAAGCCGTATTCAAAAAAACCAACATCAGTGCGTAAACACGTTTTCCTTTCTTTGGTTGGTGCTATCTGCTGATAACATATTCCCCATTCAGTAGTTAAAAGGTAATCTTTACCTTTTAACACTTCGGGCGATTCATTCCATTTTTCCTTTTCTACTTTTCGTTCAATTTCTTTCCACATCGTTGGTGTATAGGTAACAGCTAAATAGCCAACGATGAAAATAAAGAGTACCACTATGAGTGGTTTTAAAAAATGTAAACATAAAACTATTACTGAGAATACTTTCTGAATTAACTTACCTAAAATCGGTATAAGGCCAATAAACTCTTGACTGGTAGGTATTTCTTCATAATCCGAATATTCGTCGCGGAAGTCTTTTTTAGGTTCTTTTTTTGCCATTATTCAAATGGAGCGTTGAACTCCGTCTCTCTGATATGGGTTTTTGAATAGGATCCATTTTTTTCTTTACAGAAGGATATGCCCAGGCAAGTTGTTGAGTTCCTTCCTTTCCACGAACTAAAGGAAGTAACAGCATATTACTTGATTTATCTATCTTCTCACTATCGCAAAAAAGGAATAGATCTATCCCTTTTCCATGGGTTAATTCTTCATGTCTATTAACCTCGATCATATTCTTCCACCGCGTCTCGGTTAAGGTGACAAATAAGACAAAATTATAGATATTTTTAAAATTGGTCTGTAATAGTTTCTGCCTATGTGCCGCAATATATTCATACATCTTTTTAAAAATTGACGATCCAGAAAGTGTTCGAGACACTTGTGTTTCTGTAGAACAATCAGCTTCAAGATAATAATATATGATATTTTCATCTTGTTTTATATAGTCACATTTCAGTCCAAATACGTAATCAGGAATAATTTTTGTATCCTTGTTCGACCCTTTATAACCCCACCGTATCTTACAGGTAACGTCATCAAGCTTGGCTCTTTCTAAAATTTCAGCTTGGTCAATAAAATGCACATCATTCAATTCTCTACAGGCACGCTCGATATGAATCATGGTGTTTGATATAAGAAGTTGATGGCGTATATGGCTACGATCTTTAAGCTCTTTATTCTTCTTATTCCAATTCACCTTTCCCTTCGGTGTCCCATCATGTTCACATATATGCTGCGCACCAGCATTGGCAAGGGCATATATATGCGGTTCTGAACCACCCACATTTTGTGCATGCAAACGAATTTTAATTCGTTCAAGATAGCCATATTCACATAATTTTGATGCCCTTCTTCCAATCTGTTGCTCACTTCCTTCAATTATTAAACGAAGTTGTACAGAAGTAAGAAATCGATATTTCGCTACATACCGGATAATATCTCTATCTCTATCTGTTGGGCAAAATTCAAGACAGTTTTTTATATTTTTATTCTTGTCTTTATCAATCACAAAAAACCTCTCTCAAGTTTTTGGCACCTTCACTTTATTTGAATCACCAATCGCACTTTCAACGCGTAAGGTAAACGCATCACGACGATCTTTAATTTCCACCTTAACGAAACTTTTAGAACTCACACAAGGTGATTTTTTAAAGATAGAAATTTTACATTCCTCAATCATGTCATCGGAAACCTCATTTTCAGAAATATCAGGAATGTTTGGCGTATTGAGCGAGATACTATTCCTCAGTGGGAGCTTAAAAATAGCCTTTTGTGTTGGTTGATTGATCATAATATTCATGAACTTGTAAATCTGCTCCTCGAGAGAAAATTCTTTACCTGGAAGAATTTGATACACCGGTTCTAATGCTTCATGTCTTCCTTCACTAGATGATTCTCCAATCGAGTCAGCATCTACCCTACTTTTTGTGAATGCGTTCATATTTGAATTAAAAACACTTTCAAGGTCTGTGCTCATATTATTTTCAGTAAAAACAATTCCATTTCCCATAGTATCACTGTACTCTGGCGTCGAAATACCAATACCGACACCACTTGAAGAACCCACTCCACTTCCTTCACCGATAGTATGTGCTCTCCCTAACCCCTCGGTCTTGCTTTTACTTATTCCTTTCGAGTAGGTATCAAGCCAGGTGCGAATATGTCCGACCACGGTTGGTTTATTAAATTTAGCTTTTGCCTCTTGTAGGTCAATCTCACCCATATGTATTTGTTCAGCCATTATTCGAGCGTCATCAGGAGTCAGTCCTCCAAAGATAACTTTCGTTTGAGCATTAGTCATAACAGCACTGTAGACTTCATCCCCCGCTTTTTTTAATTGATTTAAATGTTGATGAGCTAAGATTAAGTGAAGTCCAAATTTTCTCGCTTCATCTAAAATACGGCGAATATCTTCATTGACAAAAAGAGCACATTCATCAATATATAAATAAAAAGGCTTGGATCCTTTTGGTCGCTCTCGTGCTTTTAAAAATAGGTCGTTGATCAGAAGCGTTCCCAATAAACGTGAATTATCATCTGATAATTTCCCACCTGATGAAAGGTTCACGAGAACAATTTTCCCCTCATCCATACATTTTCTAAAATTAATGGTGTTTTTTCTCTGTCCAATAATATGTCTAATACGTGGTGATGAAAGAAATTCAAGAAGCCGATTATTACTACTCATAAAATGTTCACGGAATTCACGGTCTGACATAGCATCAAATAATTTCCACTGTTCTTTAAAAACCTCATCGTGAGTATTTTCTGCTAAATATTCATGAATATGATCACCTTTTCCGGATGTGGTGATATTTATTGATTCAAGCAAACTCAAGTTTTGCTCTACGAGTGCATGAAAGGTTGCACGCAGACAGCGCTTAAGTAGCGGTGTGGCATTCGTATCCTCTCCACCCCATACCTGAGCACAGGCCTTAACCATGGCATCAACACCAAAAGAAACATCATGTGACCCAAAATCAAGTGGATTGAACCCAAAGCTGTATTCATCCGATGATGGATCAAGCAGTATTATTTTATCCCGCCATTTCGATATATCTAAATACCCTTCAGATTTAAGAAATCGCAAAATATCATGGTAAAGATGACCATGGGGGTCGATAAGACATAGACCACGTAAATTATTAATATCTTCACGGATCATATGCTCTAAAAATTTAGATTTCCCTCTCCCACTTGCACCGACGACGTGCATATGTGTTTGACGGATTTTCTCAGGCAGTGCTAGATATTGCCTATGCTTTGAATACCCGAGAATAATATTATCGTCTAACAGTTTAAGTGGTTCCATTGCTGTACCCTTGACAAATCCCACATATAATGTACTGTTTTTAAGTATATCAGTACCTTATTATTTACACATCTCTTATTTTCCGGTGAAAAGCTTATTTGCTTTAGCAAATAGGTTTTTATCCCGAAAAATAGGAGAAGGACATGGTTAAAACAAAAAGTGAATACCAACGTGAATTTACGGATCAAAAAAATATCGACGAAGCTATTGAATTGCTGAAGCCAAAAGGCCACATTACGGGTGCTTATTCAATACTTTTAAGTGTTATTAGCAAAAACCTCAGAAAAGGGCCTTATGCATTTATATCTAAAAAAGACGGTATAAAAATTAGCGTCCAGGCAGCGGATGCCGCCGAACTAGAAAGTACAAAAATGTGCAATAAATATATGGCTGATTATGAAACGCCTATTATGACATCTAGCTTTGTAACACCAATGTTCAAAATCTTGTTAGAACTTTTTTATTTAAAGCGCATAGCGGAAGAGCTCTACATTGATGCTCGTATGAAGCAAGATAAAATTCTTGAACTTGAAGAGAAATTAAAACAATATACTCAACCTCCGCCCATAAAGCGGCGATGGGCGAGCCATAAACATAACTAATAAAAACTAAAAAGAACCGGATACTCGGTTCTTTTTTTATTTCTTATTTTGCCATTTTTGTTTTGTACGAAACACCCTTTGCTGACCCGTCTCCTCTATATTATCCATATCAGCTACAAAATCATCCTCAGTATATGTTCCTCCTTTTGCGAGTTTTCTCCTTATTTGCTCACGCCGCAATTGGGTTTCTTTTTCAATTCCCCCTAATTCCTCATTTAAACTACTATAGTCATCTTTACTTTTTTTAGGTTTGTTTGTCGACTTAGTCGGATTATTTAATTTATACAATTCATTGGTTCTTTTTAATAAATCAATTTTCCCACCGACAATCGCACCTTCTGCTTTAACAATACTTACCTGATCAATCAACGCTTCTAGCTTGGTTGGAACATGAGGCCATACTGCATATATTTCATGCAAAGGAATATATTCTTCTTTAGTGGGCCCTAAGAATAATTGCATACATTTATGCTGTTTTTTTCGAGCTCTAAAAAAAAAGGAATAATGATATTGCACACCAGTTTCAATCGGCCCATCATAATAGACCCCTTCCTTTCCGAGGAGATTTTTCTCAGGCTGACCTAAACGTTCATTAGATTCTCGGCACACCACCAACATACCCTTATCACTTTTATTATTCCACCAGACCCACAAACCTTTTGGATGAGGAAAAGTTCGTATCGAAACATTATGCTTTAAAATATTTATCATGATAGTACGTAATAAAGCCATATCCTGTGGGGAAAGTATATCTTTGTATAATTGCTTTATCTCTTCGATACTTTCATCATCAAACACCCCTTCAAAAACTCTCGATTCATCACCCTGCCCACTTTTAGTTGTCATCTTTTCATCCTAAATAAGTGCCCTCCAAACGTCCAAAACGGGCCTGGAAAATAAATTTTTTGTCGACACGACAAATACTACTTTTCTCATGGTTAAACACCACCACAGCTCAATTTTACCCCTTACAGACGATAATAAAAACAAAGTAGAAGAGTAAGGAATATAGTTTGTAGAACTATATTAAAAAGTGAGATTGTTCGACATCGAACAATCTATCCAAACGTGCGAAATGATTTTCGTGCGGGTAAAAAGCAAGAGCTTTGCTCTAACCATATTCGTTAACCGTTTACCTTTCCTCTTACAAAACGTAGGTGGTGGGGAGGCGGTGGCCGACCCGTGTACCCGAACACAAAGAAAAGGGGGCAAAGCCCCCTTCCTTATCTAATCCTTCAGATACAACCTTCCCGACTGTAACGCTTTCCCCGTAACCTCATCATCAAGCAATGCCACATCTGTATATTCTTTCCCATCATCAATACTGTCATAGGTAACAAAAAACCTCTTATCGTAGTATATAAACGGATGGCTCAATCCCCCCGTTTCATGAACCACTAAAAAGCTATCTTCACCCCGACGCAACACCTCTTTAAGATGATAGATATTTTTAATCTTCAACATGGTCTTTTTGTTTATCTTTCCACCAAGGTAATTTCTCTGAAAGCACAACCGGGGTAAAAAACATATCCCGCTCAATCTCCAAACCCAATGTTCCCCTATTCCCCATAAGCTCAGATAAACGAAAATACCCCAGCTCTTTTTCAAAGCCATCCACCAATCCGAAAAACTCATCATCCCCATCAAATTCCATCACATACCATGTCCAATCAAAATCAGGATAAAAGAACTTAACCTGTAAAAGCGGGTCTTTCTGCCCATCAGTTTCCCCTATTTTTGGTAATTCCTCTACTACCTCTTGTGGTATTAATTGTTGTTTATTCATACCTCCCATGTAAATAATCGGTTAATACATCTATTTCTGTTTCATCAAATATATCTAAGAAGGTATGCGCTATTTCAACAATCGAAATCCCCTTGTGTTCACTGCGAGAATCTACTATCGCATCATAGAACTCAGCAAGACATAGATGATGATTCATGTCTATATTGTGTGTTTGCATAATATTGTTATTATCATATTGTTAATCAATTGAGGAGGGCTTACGCTCTCCTTTTTTGTGGGCAATCGACCCTCTCCCACTCTTTGAATGGCACTCAGCGCAGCGCGGTTGTCAAATGTCTCCGGTGCTTTGCTCCGGGGCACTTCCTAAGGAGTTGTCAATGCCCCCTCGAAAGGGGGCGTTTACAGCGACGCAGGATGTGTCCATTTGATAACCGTGATCGGTGAGTATAATGAGAAGAGTGAGAGAGAGGTCAGCGGTGCAGATTAAAAACGGCCATACAAAAGGTGCCAGTGTAAAAGTAAGAAGAAAGATAGTTCAAGTTATGTGCGCTTATGGTGGGCGGGCCATTAGTAAGACACCGGGAGGGGGAGTTTTGTAAGAGGAAAGCGTACATCTCCGACCGAAGGGAGTCCTTATTTTTATGATCGTAGGTTAAAAACACGGTAGAAATAACTCACGTACCAGGGTAAAAATATCACCTTTGTTGAGTGTCTGACGTCAGACATACCCCCATAAAATAGCTTAAATCATTTTTATAAATTTAGAATACTGACTCTATACGAAGAATCTCGGTACATATTGGGTGGTCGATATGTGCCCCTTGTAGGGTGGGTTTTTTAATAAAAACGTCGACCGAAGGGAGTCATCTATTTTCGTCGTCGTTGCCTGTACACAACAGTCATCCGTCAAAAATAACCGTTATGGTAATCCCCCAAATGTCGCTCCGCTTTTGTCCAAAGAGCACGCCTACAATTCCGTGATAGATTTCTGTGAAGCTGGAAAAAACTGGTATGAGTTCGCGGCGGCGATTAGCCAACAAAGAAATCATGCCGGTTTTATTCGGCGAAACAAAATATAGCGTGGAGATTTTAGGCGTAGCGATTGGTTACAAAATCGTGTGGCCGGCTTCAATTAATTTGGTTGAGCTCTCACAATCTAAAACTCTTGAGAGGGCGAAACCCGGAACGAAGTGGAGTCGCGACCAAAAGAAAAAGAACAGTCGCGAAAATTGATTGAAGTCGGGCTCTAGACCGACATTTGGGGGATTATATTTTCTTAAGCCATCTCAGTGGCTTATCCATTATTACCCCCTACAAATACCTCTACATATATATAAATGTAGTGGTTATTGTAGGGGATATTTTTTGTTATGTTTAATGATTAGTAAGGTTTGAATCTATCAAACCCTACAATTCATTATTTTCATATGTAGGGGTGTTTGTTGGTTGTATAAAAAAGATGTAGGATTTCGAGCGAATAGATATATCTCTCAAAGGCACGAGAGAGCTTGGAGATGTATTTCTATGCAGCCGGAAGCGGGCGCTTTTTTATGACAAACTCCCCTTCTTTTCTAGGCCAAAAATTTTTAGCAACTATTTTTTGAATCCATAGAGTCTTCTATGTCTTTCTTTTTAAACATAAAAAAACACACCTCGTTTCTGTGTATGTAAAAGTATATTTAAAGATATATTAGGGAATAAAATATGAAAGGTTAAATAGGTATATAAATCAACATATTATACCTATTTTTAATGTCCTAAATTTCCGTCAAAGTACATGTTTATTTCCTTCAGAGTACACATATACTTCCGTCAAAATACATGTTTCTTCCGTCAAAGTACCTGTTTTCCTTCCGTCAGAATACACATTTATTTTGTATCTTTGTTGCTGTTGAGCCACTGATCAAATGATGGTATTTCGAATCGTTTGGTGAGCACTTCATCAACTTTAATTTTTACACGAAGTTCAAGACCAATAGGACGTGAATCCGATGCACAAATTTTTTCTCTAAATTGTTTTTCTAATCGAGTAATTTCAGAATTGGAAATACCAGTACGCAATTTTGCCAATTCATTTTTTCTCCACCCGTCGTATTTGTTTTTTATAGCTTCAATATTACGATCAATTTTTCTTTTATGTGCCTCTTTTAATAATTCAATTTTTTTACTTTTTTGTGCTAACCAGGCTGAAACATATCCTTTAACCGCTCCAAAATTTTTAATCTCAAATTTTGTTTTTGGTGCCTCAGCTAAAGTGAAATCTATTAATTCACATATTTCTTCAAAGGAATATTCTTTTCGTAGTAGGTACGCAAATTCCTTTTCTTTATCAAGAAAAATAGAAGTCACTTTATCTTCTGCACCTCCATAAAGTTTTTTATAGAAATATGAGAGGATTTCTAAAGGTTCTTGGATTTCACCTTTTTCTTTTGCCAGAATAAATTTATGTTTGTTGTGGCTGTTCTTTCGATAAATATTATTGTAGTCTTCAAAAAAACCACTACCTGGCCAGATGGAAATATTAAACCCAGTACCTGAGGCATTTTTATCAACACTATATTTTTTAATCAATCCGGATTTTTTTACAGCATCTAAATGAGGGCCTAATCGTTCCAAAATCTTTGATTGATATTTTTGTACACTCATACCACCAAGCCACTGATTACATATCGTCTTATAATTTTTGCGATAAATGAATTTCTCTCTTTTCTGATTACGGTAGAGATTCGACATCTGATACCACAGATGTTTGTATAAAGCGGTTGAAATAGGTTCTAGTTCTTCAATGCGAGTGTAATTTAAACCAAATGAATAAAAGTTATTTATATTACTCACCACCAAAGGATGTAATTGCACAGTCGCACTTGATAATCTACCTTTGGTTCCCGACATTAAGGTGGTGATGAGAAAACTAAAAGATATACTGGCCCATTTCTTAGTTTCCTTGTCATATATCCAATAGGTCATATGGGTCATAAGAAGCTGTTTTAAGGCTTTATATATTTGTGCCTGTTGTGAACCACCATGTGCTTTTCTTCCAATACAACGGGCCATTTCTCGGCTACTGAAAGATACTTTGTCAGTGGCTGGGATACCATAGTCAGAGGCTTTCTTTAAAATAGCTTGGTATATCTTATATGCCAAGACTGATGGGTGCCCATAATTAGGATTTGTTTCATACTCAATCCTACGTTCCTCAATTTCACCTTCTGGATTGTTTATGATTTGAAAGTATTCGTCACTGGATATATTGCTTTTGCGTGAGGCCTCTTTTGGATCAAAGCAGAAATAGCCCAAACCTTCAATTTCGAGAAGATTTATTCCATGGTAGAACACATCAAGTTCTTTTATTTCATTTTCCTTTTTTTTCGATAGTGACATTGTTATTTCCATTAAGTGAAATTAATTGGTAAACCTCTTTACCGTATTAATATCTAACGTCTTTCAGCAGTTGCATTGTCGAGAATGTGATCTATTTGATCCCGTATTTTTATGAGCTCTTCATAACTATCCCTGTTTTCGGCTATATCATTTGCTTCTATTGCTTCAAGCCTTCTCACTAGCGCCCTGGCTGCTGATACGGCTTGAGAAACAGGAGATTGCTTTGGTCGTTCTACGTTATCGGTATCTGATTTTCTTTGTGCTCGAAATTCTTTAACGGTTAAACCACCATTTCGTACTTTTTCCCAGAGAGATTGTTGTTTGAGGGGGTTGTTAATTTGGGCTATTTCTATAAGTATTGATTTTGGAATGTCTGACGTCAGACATTCTTCCTGAATCGTTTGTGGTAAATTATTCAGTTGCAATATGCCGGTAATAGTCGTGCGGCCTTTTCCAACCACGTCAGCTACTTGATCATGACTATAGCCAAGAGTGTCTATAAGACGTTTATACCCTTGGGCTTCCTCAAACGGTTTTAAGTCCTCTCTTTGTACATTTTCAATAATCGCAATTTCATCTAACTGACCATCGGTCAGAATAGCATGTATATGTGTCTTATTTAGTAGCTGGTGTGCTCTGTAACGCCTTTCTCCCGCCGCTAAGATATATGTGTCGGATCCTTCATTTTCTTTTAATACAACGGGCTGTAGCTGCCCATGTTTATCTATTGAATTAGCGAGTTCTTGAAGCGTTTCCTCATCAAAGGATTTTCTTGGCTGATCGGGATTAAGCTCTATTTTAATAAGTTCAACTTCAAACATTCTCCGCGCATCTTGCGTTGGTAAATGGGAGAATTTTTTACTCATTCTATCTTGCATTGAATTCATATTTTTATTCATGCCCCATGATTTATTAATAATTCAGCTAATTTACAATAATTACCAACACCTGGTGCTTTTGGTGTAAGCATAAGCGTTGGTTGCCCAGTCGATGAGGCTCGATCATAGGCCGTACTTTTTGGGATTGGGTCAAATATCTGAATTTGTTTTTCCTCAAGTATCATCTTGAGTGCTTCAACCGCTTCTTTATCCTGGTTGTAATGTGCATTATGAATGGTAGGTAATACACCCCATACTTGTAGCTTTTTATTATCCCTATACCGAATATTCTCTACCTCCTCAAGTAGGAGTGGAATACCAATAATGGAGAGAAGATCTGTTTTAACCGGAATGAGAACAAGGTCGGCTGCAGTGAGTGCGTTCGAGGTTAAAATAGTTAGTGTTGGTGGACAATCGATGAGGATATAGTCGTAGTCATCTTCAATTTCTCGTATTTTTTCTCGCAATAGTGTTGCGTTGTAACGCATCATAGCGATGAGATCTCTATCTGCTTTTGAGAGAATAATACTCGAAGGAATAAGGGCGGGATTGCCTTGTACACGAATGTCCTTTATTGGTTTGTCTTTTACAAGTGAGTAATAAAGGGTACTTTCTGTTTTCTCGAGTTCCCTCTCATCTTCACCAAATAGGAAAGTTAGGGATGCTTGCGGGTCTGCATCAATAGCTAAAACACGCTTCCCTTGATCTTTTAAAGCGAATGCCAAGTTGTATGTTGAGGTAGTTTTACCTACACCGCCTTTTTGGTTCGCAATTGCGATAACTGTTGCCATTGTTGTTATAGTTATTAATTGATAATTTTGTAAAGGATTAAGTACGTTGATGTACCGTTTCGCCTTGCATGAGCGATTCTCGGTTGAGTACAACCATCGGTTTGAGCACAATGACATCACCTTCAATCACAGCTTCTAGCATATCCCCTTCTTTTAAATGAATACGGTCACGCAATTCAGCCGGAATGGTTACTTGAAATTTTGTTTTTACTTTTACTAATGACATATCGTATCTCTTTATAATGTTAGTTAGAAAGTAATACATTCTAACTATCTAACGATATGAGAATTTTATAGTTTTGTCAATAAGATAGTGTGGAAAAACATAGCAAAAGGTAAGACCTGATATTTTAGGGGATGTTTGCGCTTATATATGTACTATTTTGATATATAAATGGAAAGGTGTAGGATTGTATGAATATAAAGGATAGTGGCTTAGTAATAGAGCAACAAAAATAAATGGCGAAATTTAACACAGTAAATGAAATAAAATCTTGGAGGCCATTTGTATTTAAAAATACAATGTATGATTTATCTCATCTTGATGCACATATAGTCGACTATATTGATGAGAAGAAAGGGAAAACCTATAAATACATAGTGACGTATAGTTTTCATTGTTTTGCAAAGGATAATCCGGATTTATCCACTGAGGAAAGTAATTTACTTACGTATAAAACAAAAAAAGAAGAAAGACATTTCAATTTTGAGCGCTATGAGCTATCAAAACACATACCAAATATTATCGCCTCTTTAGGAAATGCGAGTACTACCTGTTTTCATGCAGGATACAGCAGATATGCGAACTACAAGATCAAAGATGATAATGGCAATACAATAAATTATTTTATTGTATTCACGTCTTTTAGAGAAAAGAAGAAATTACGATTACATGTAGAAAGTGCTTACCCAGTAGAACTGTCCAAGCAAGGGAAAATGAAAAAAATAGATTTTTTTGTGATTGCTCACAATACACTTGTGGGAAAGAAAATTAGAATGCCAAGGGGCTAAAATAACAAAAGCCCTCTTAAGAGGGCTTCGCCAGAAATTACTTTCTAGTATTCAGAACGTCTTTACCGGGCATAGCCTCGACCACATGGGTAACGGAATGTCATACATAAGGTATGTCTGCTGCATTCATATCTAAAACAATACACCTAAATGTATTATTTGTCAAGCGGTAGCGATTGCCCAGAGAGAAAACGGCGTAATCACACCATAAAATAAAGGATTATCAATACCTGTTAAACTAACGTGAATGGACTCACATTGGCTGCAAATATAAAATCAGAGAAAGCCCGTTGACAATAGAGGTGTATTTTTCTAGTTGAAGGTCTGCCGACGACCCATTGCCATCATTCACTTCATGTTCAACTTGGAATTAAGGAGCAGAAAACAGTGGTGTTAACCAACGAACTCCAAATTGAAAAAGTAAAAGGATAATACCTACCTCCAGGGCAATCACATTAAAATAAATTAATAATCATGGTATATTTTAATGCGATTGCTTTGCTTCAACACATACTTTCTATATCAATATAGATTTCCAGAACATGAAAATTGATAATACCCTTCTAATGGTTTCT
>Ga0105351_1000943_pt1 | contig 13471 bp, 12 predicted proteins | sample EN4Hudsemesocosm_FD_83662 | JGI IMG/M metagenome (GOLD analysis project Ga0105351, IMG submission 83662) | Methane-oxidizing microbial communities from mesocosms in the Hudson Canyon - EN4B Hudson Canyon | ecosystem: Environmental > Aquatic > Marine > Cold seeps | place: Hudson Canyon... | reverse complement strand
TTTTACTTACATATTCTTTTACTTAAAAACAATTACCCCTTTATGTAAATGCATGTTCTATAGTATACACATAAGGAAAAATATGACTCGAGAAGAAAACGCATTAAAAATCAGACACAATCATTATAATTTTGAAGATCCAAAAAATGGTTCATCAAAAACAATCTTTATTGTAATTGCAATCTGTCTTTTTGTTGTATTCGTTACTTTTTTTGCTTAATCCTATTGACTATTTTTAACTACATCTCAGCAATTTATTACACTTATATTTTATAATTACTTTTTGTATTTTGACACAAATTAGTCCTGAAAATTGGGTCTTTTTTGGGTCAAGTTTAGTTCGATAGATGCACCTTGAATCGTACTATTCCAAGTAAATCCCAATTTATGAAGATTCTTTAATTCTTAACTATATACGATATGCCATAGTATAGATACATTGAAGAATTAAATACCTATATTAAATCAATTAAAGCCAAACACCCCTCTTAGCTGATTAAAGTGATGACTAGAACAATCGTTGAACTACACTATTGTTATTAACTTTATTGGGTCATGTAGTTAAATTCGTATTTCATTTAGGATTTTCATAAAATCATATGTAATATAACTATGAATCGCATGTTCTAAATATATATCTTTCCCATCAACAGAGGATGGCCTTTCTATACCATTTAATCTAAAGTTATCTTTTGTCATTTTATCAAAGATTTGTAACTTAAGGCACTTTCTATAAGTAAAATAGTCTTCAGTCTCGGAAATTTTAAAATAACCACTTTCTGTGGTATCTTTAGGCAATATTAGATTGTTTTTAATAGATAAAAAATCAATGTCATTTAGGTGTGAAACAATATTTATTAGTTCTGCCTCTTGATATTGCAGTGTTTTATTCCTCATTAATTCAACAGATAGTCTTGCTAAAAATTTAGCTTGTAATTCATATGTAGTTGTTCTTGCATTTTCTATAAATTCATATAGATGATTTAAGTTTCTATTGTTGGTTACTAAGTCATCATAAAATTCTTTTTTCTCTTTATCGCTAATTTTACTATGTTCATATGCAAAATATTCAAGTCGTTGTGAAAATCTATTTGCCACATAATCATCCATACAATTTTTTAATGATTCAAGATTTGATACTTTATAGAAAAACTTGCATGCAAATAATCCAATATTATAGCTTTCTAGTGTAATTTCTTCTGCAATATCAATTAAGTTATATTTCATTTAATAGTTTTGCCTTTAAGAATCTTATATACTAGTTCAATAGCTTTTTTACCGTATTCATCTATTTTAAGTTTTCCTGTATAAACTAGGTATTTGTTGTGAGAATTAATTCTCACAACAAAAATATTAATGACAGTGGTACACGCCAGTTGTATGATTCGTATGACAATTATTGCTGTCCGTTCCACCACCATGAGCATATAAACTTGCAGCTAATCCGAATGAAATAAGTAATAGTAAAATACTTTTTTTCATAATTTTCTCCTTTTTTTTTAAGATTAATTAAGTATATCTCAACATACTCACACAAATGTCACATTATAAGCCTTTTTAGCATAATTATTGAAATGTAATAATTAAATTACTAACTTAAATATTATATGACTCTAAATCATTTAAAAAATTAACATTTTATATAATATAGTAATCCCAAATTAAGGGGACTCACTTATCCTTATTTAAGGAAAATCACCCAGTATGTAATAGCTTCCGTGTGAAAGACATTACAACTTCCATTGAAATTTTTTCAGGTGCTATAAAATAGGTAATAATGTTTATCTCCTTTAATTGGATTTTATAGAAACAAGAGAATGTGATTATATTGTGATTTTATGGCAATTTTTCTTAATAATCGTACAAGCTAGATATGGATATTCTTGCCAATTAATATAAATTTTTAATAAAAGTATAAACTTAAAACAAAAAAAGGCTAGTAAATGTATAGTAAAAAATCCGAAACATCTCACAGGTATAAGAATGGGAGATATTTAATTAATATTGCGTGGTTAGTTGAGCTATGTGCTGTTATAATTGGATTAATGATCGCCTACATGAATGGCCAATTAATAAAAGAACAATTAATGAATCCAACGGAAATACAAATTTTAATGGCAATGATGCCTTTTATAATGATTGCAATAGTTGAAATAACTAAAATACCATTTGCGTATGCTTTTTATACTGCTCATAATATCTTTTGGAAAGTTCTTTTTGGAATTTCATTATTATTTCTTATGTTTGTTACTTTTGAAACAGCTATTAATGGATTTGAAAGAAATTTTGCAAATATGAAACAAGTTATTGAAGAAAAAAGAAATGAAATTTCAGTTAACAAAAATGAAATAGAGATGCTTTCTAAGCAAATAGATATTCTTAAAGTTATGAGTATTGAAGGTCTAAAGTCAACTTTTAATGAAGAACGGTCGAAGATAGATGAAGAAATAAAAGGTATTAAAACTGATAAGTCTACTGGAATTGTAAAACAATTGCGATTTGAAATTAAGGATTTAGAGAAAAAAATTGACTACAATATTCAAGAAAAAAGAAGAGAAAAGCTCGCCTTAAATGATAATCATAAATTAAAAATGAATAACAAGGTAAATATTCATAATGAGAGAAAAAATAGAATCTTGGCTGATAACACAATTTTAAATAAAAATAAAATAAATGATTTAGAAAGAAATAATAGTCAACTAAACGACGAACTAGCAGGAATTAATGAGGAAATAAAAGGGATACAAAATGAAAAAGCTAAAGAGATTAAACATGACCAAGTTAAAGACGATGATAGTTTTTTATTTAGCAGTCAAAGAAATAAAATCATTAAAAACTATGATGAAAAATTATTAATAATAAGACAGAAGAAAAAAGAAGCAAGATTTGATTACGAAAATAAGAACAAAGAAATTATTAAAAATTATGAAATGAAAGTCACACATAATAATTTAGAAATTAAAAAAATTAATAAAACAATCGACACTCTTTTTGTAACAAAAGAATTAAATTCTAATATTGATAAAATATCTAATGAAACAAAAGAAATTATTAGTAATTTAAATATTTTAAAAAGTAAAAAAACCAAGGATTTAAATAAACTATTAATACAAAATTCTGGGACTAAAAAAGATAAGATAAACTATTATGATAAAAAGAAAAAAGAATTAATTTTAGAATATGAATTAAATAAGAAGTCTATAATTTCAAAAAATAAAGTTGCGGAGAAGTTAGAACACAAAATAATGAATTTTAACAAAGAAATTGGGGAAATTAAATTAAATATTAATAAGTCTAGTTCGCAAATTCAAGTGTATCGATTTGCTATGTGGTGGTTTGGTGGAGACTGTATAAATGGAACTAATCAAATAAAATGTGAAAAAATTAAAAGTATTTCAGATTTAACTTCCTCTCAAGTTAATTCTGTCGCGTCAATTTGGTTTGGCTCTTTAGCTGCAATAGTTGCATGGACTGGTGTAATATTGGCTTTAGCTGGTATTGTTTTAAGAGATGAGTCACACAAAAAAAATCATCACCATTTTTTTAAAATAATTAGAAGCATAAGAAGAATATTAGTCTTTACATATTTAAAAAAGAAAAAAACCAAAATAATAGAAGTAATAAAAGAAGTTGAAATAGTAGTTGAAAAAGAAAAAATAATTAAAGATATAGTGGAAGTTATTAGAGAGGTACCCGTTGATAAAGTTGTTTTTAAAGAAATCCCAATTGAAATAATTCGAAATGAGTATGTCCACGTTCCATTATATACAAATGATATGACATTGTTAAACACTACTGATAATAAACCTATAGAAGAAAAAAATGGAAAATAAAAAAAATGAATATAATCACTATAATTACGATCAGATTAATAAGTTCTTTGATGCTGAAAATAAAAAAAATGAACTTAAATTAAAAGAATATAATGATAATATATTATTAAAGTTACGAGAACATAACGCTAATCACTCAATAAAGCTAAAAGAACATGATGCAAATATACTAGTTAAATATGCAATAATTTTTTTGATTTTAGTGATGATAATAACTATTTTATACTTGTCATTTAATTTTACAAGATGGATTGATAGTGACAAGTCTGCCTTTCCTAAGACTGCTCAGATTATTACTGATAAAAACATATTAATTGAAAATGCAGATATTCAAGGACTTAAAAATATTACAATTGATAATGCCATTATTAATAGAGATTCAAATGATGAAAGTAGTTTAGAAAAAAAAAGTAACATGTCGAAACATAATAGTGACATGCTTAATGATGAAAGTGAGGAAGTTTCTGATATTAATCTTGAGTCTATAACTGCAAATAATCATAGTCTTCTGGATAATTCGAATACTGAACTAACCCAAATATACAAATGTAATAGTATTTTAGAATCTGGCGATAATAAACCAAAAATATTTGAAATGGAACTTGACTCAAATAAAGGTAATATATTGTTCGAATATCAAACTTTTCAAGCTAAAGACTTAATGCGAATAGTTTATGAAAATAAAATATTATTTGATACTGGCTGTGTGGGTACAAATACATGGGAATCAAAAAAAATTGTCTATGATGGCAATTCAAATAAACTTGACATTCATGTATTACCAAATTGTTTAGGAACTGAACCCGAAACAAAATGGAAAATAAATAGTATATGCAAATAAAATTTCTATCACTAAAGTAAAAGGTATATTATGAGAATAGGGTTCTTAATTTTAATATTTTCATTATTTGTTAATGCTGTATCATTTTCAAAATCAAAAAAAATACTTTTAAAGAAAATATATTTAGATAATCAAATAACTTTCTATTGTTCTAACCCTTATAAAATAGTAACTGTAAAAGGTAAGCAAAAGGCTTTAGTTGTCAATGATAGAAATTATTACACTCCTAGAAGACAATTTTATAAATCAGGTAAAGTAAACATAAGAGCTAAGAGAGTTGAATGGGAGCATGTAATGCCTGCTCATAATTTCGGTAAACAGCTATCTTGTTGGAAAGTGGGTGGTAGAAAAGCTTGTCGAAAAGATAAAACCTTTAAAACTATGGAAGCTGATATGCATAACTTAGTTCCTGCAATTGGTGAAGTAAATGGTAATAGGTCTAATTTTAGATATGGAGCTAACAAGCCAAATATTGGACAGTATGGACAATGTAATGTCCAGGTAGATTTTAGAGCTAAGAGAGCTTATGTTAAAGATGATATAAAAGGTGATATAGCAAGAATCTATTTTTATATGAGTGATAAGTATAATGTAAGACTTTCCAAACAAGAACGAATAATGATGCAATCTTGGAATAATGTAGATCCAGTATCACAATGGGAAATAACTAAAAATAAAAGAGTTAAAAAATGGCAAGGTAATGAGAACCTTTATATTAAAAAGTTGATGAGATGAACCAACTGAATTTTAAAAGTCAAGATATAGATTTGATTATTGGCACTTTGCACCTTCACTTGAAGGATATTGATAAATTTGAAAGTACTGAATATTTTGAAAGTTATTTTGAATTTATAAAATATTTCAAAAAACTTGATGTAATTGACTGTCACTCTTTAATTATCTCATCTTATTTTACTTACGGATGGATGCCTACTATTTTAAAAAAATTTAATACTCAAAATAATATAACTGAGGCGATTGAAATTTTTAACAAAATAAAAAACAACAAAGAAATAGTTGAACTTGAATATTTTACATTGATAGATTGCATTAATAATTCTATTGTAGGCGTATCAAAATTACTTCATTTTATTAATCCAAATGAATATCCAATCTTCGACAGTAGAATTAAAAAATATTTTAAACACAATAATTTACTAGAGTCTATATATCAGAACACTTATCATAATAAAAATCAATCTATTAAACAGTATCAAACTTATAGAAGATTGTGTCAATTCATTATAGAGGATAAAAAGTTTAATGAGATCTATAATCTGTCAATTTATAAATTAGGGTTAGATGGAAAATTAACAAAAATGAGAGTATTAGAAAACTTATTTTTTTACTTTGGTAAGTATCAGAAAAATTAATTTAGCTTAGCGAAGATTTCCTTATCCGGCGACGTAATCATCACAAACTACGAATTTGTCAATGTTCGTGGTGACATGTCTAGCGTAGGGTGTCTAAAAATTGCCTTATTTTCAAAATAAAGAGGATTTTCTTGATAGAAAGTTAGTAATAAATTAAATAGAAATCATAAAAATCACTAGTCTAAAATAGCTCTTCAAACACATCCCGTTCTAACAGCTTTCATCCTCTAAAATTAATGAACCGTTATCATCCCGGGGGGATAACTTTACACGCTCAATTGATGTAATGAAAATCTTCCGCACTATATTTATTATAATACTTACTTTCTATTATTTTTTTGTCTTTGAGTCTGTATGCTATTGAACAATTTAAACTGAACTCTTTAATATTAATATTTTCCTTGCTCATTAATTCTTTTAGTACAGTTGATGCTGTCGCACGACTTTTTATAAATAATATCTTAGCTATGAGTTCTTGTGAAAATCCTTTTAGATGGTAAAGTAAAATTTGTAAATTAACTAAACCTATCTCATCAGGAATGGTAATTGAATCACTGTTTACATTTAAAATATCTGCCAATTTAATTTTAAAGAATTTATAAATTGGATGTTCAGAAGGTAAGTGCTGTATTTCATTTATAATTTCATTGTCTAATTCATCTTTAGCAAGCTGTTGGTATTTTTTTATAAAGTCATCAGAGTGATACAGTTTTGATTCTTGATAATAATATCGTTTTCCATTATGTATTGGCTTGTCATCAAAAATAACATGATACCAATTCTTATCGTTGTAAGATTCTTCAGTCCACCCATGTTTCGCATAATTTACACATTTATATTTTTTTATGTCAAATCTTACAGTTGATATTTTTTCTGATACTGATAATTTTATTTTTGAGCTGTCTTTTATCGTCTTTGACTTTACATTATTTGAGTGTTTTTGTATATATTTGTATCTTTTTCCATCCAATTCAAAAGAATTTTCAAATTTCTCATGACAAAAAGGACACCTTTTTACTCTAATTCCCATGTGAAACTATACTATTTTACGACTTAAAACTCAATAACCCGTTAAAGATTTTAAGCCATTAATCTGTCAGATACATTTTTTTAACAAGTGTTTAAAGTTGTACGAAACTTATTATTTTATCTTTAAAAGTACCGCTATATAGGGATTTATAGAGGTTTTTGACTTAAGCTGTAATTTATTATCTATCAGTAATACTACAAATACAGAAAGACAATTAACTATTAATTGGTTGTTTTTTTAGTCATTTATTGCAGTTGCTTCTGTTTTAAATCCGTATAGTCATTCTAATTTATTTATAAATTATTCAACCCTAGACCTTGGTTGTGAAAATCAATGTCAAATATAAGGAGACATTATGTCAACAAATACAAAAAACTCAATCGAAAACTCTACAAACCCGGAAATTATTCCGAAAGCGACTTCAGATATTACATTCAACGAAGGTTCAATGATTTCTATGACACGAGGTGATAAGTTTTCAACAGATGTAAAACGAAGTTTTGCGATTGAAGATGCGACTACAGGTTACAAGGTAAACTTGAAATGGGATACAATGCTTGAAATGGCGGAACAAGATAGTATGCAGGATATAAATACCTTGCTACTGCGTAATGGTTGGGAGTCAGATGGTAAAATGTCTGCAGGAGCGGGAATTGCTGTCAAAGTTGAAAAAATTGAAGATTTTTATAACTTCACATTCTTTGAAAGCGAAATGGGTAAAGCTTTTGATAAAGATAAAATACAAAGAAAGACCTATATAAAGCTGAATAGAGAACATTTATCTTCTATCTTTACATTCTTAAGATATGACGAAAAAGCTGTTAAAGCTAAAGCTGCAGCACTTAAAATTCAAAGAACAACATTAGATTTAGGATAAACGCTGTGTCTAGCGAAAATCCTAAAGAAAAAATCGAAATTCCAGAAGTATCATGGATAGACTTTCCAGATGGAGAGCTACCAACTAAGGCTATAGGGAGTCGGATCCTATTTATAGCCTTGGATACGGAATATCAGAGTAATTATACTGCAAATACTAATTTATGTCTATCATATCAATATGCAGTTTTCGATTTATTCGAAGGCTGCTACAAGTCGGGAATTTTTTACCCCGACATAAATAAGCAAGAACGTTTCACCCTTGGTGAATTTACCAAGAAAGTACTTCAAAAAATCAATTTACTACCCTCTCAATTAATCAACTATCGAATCATCTATATCTCTCATTATTTTACAGCTGAATGGGCGATGTTCAAAGATCGTACAGATTTACATATGAAATTTGAATACATTAGAAAGTCTATGATTACTACAAATAGACCTCTGAAAACGACGATTACGGATGAAAATGGTGAAACTGTCAATTTATTTGTTGATGTCAGAGATACTATGTTGCTATTACCAGAAGGATATAAATCACTTGAGAAAGCCTCAACCTTTATCGAAGGATATGAAAAAATAAGTATTGAAGATGAATACAAAAGTAAAATGTATCAGTTTCTACAAGATGAGCCGGAGCTGTTTGAAAATTACGCCATTAGAGATGCTGAAGTTACTCTAAAACTTTTTATTAAACTCCAATATATGTTAAATAAAATTAATAATACTGGTAATAAATTATTCTCAACCCTAGCAAGTGCTACGACCAATGATTTTAAACAGTTTAGCAAAAAGAAGTTTGAAGATATTAAGTTATTTGACGTCGCAAGTTCAGTTGATAACGAAACAGGGGCTTCTGGTAAAAAGTATGCTGGAACGTTAATTCATAATATGCAGTTTGATAGATTTCATACTTTATATAAAGAGTACGAATCACTAGCTAATCGAAGTTATCTAGGAGGTTTGAATAGTTCGTATTATGTTGGGAAATGTGTTGGATATACATTTGTAGATGTCGATTTTAAAAATTGTTATCCAACAGCTATGAATCTCTTAAAAATTGGAAACTTTGGTACTAAAATGCCTAAAACAAGAAAATTTAAAGCTAGTGCGTCCGTCAATTTAGAAGGAGTTGAAAATGCTTAAGCAATTTCAAAACCTTCTAAATGAATATAACACTGCTACGCATTTAGGTATCGCACTAGCAGATATAGAATTTAAATTCCCCGATACATGTTATTATCCCAGTCTATCAGTTAAACTTGATGATTTCGGACTTATTAATCCTTTGGAAGGTCGTACTGTTGCGACTCTCCCTGAAATACATTTGGCGTTATATCAAGGTGCTGAAATCACTTACCATGATGTAGTAATTATAGAAAATTATGAAGTTCCTGAGCATGAAGCTCTAGAAGATGAGTTTTATGTTTTTAGATCTCACTTGCATAATCTTTATAATTTGCGTAATGATGCGAAGAAAAATGATCAAGAACTGTTACAACAACTTTATAAAACGTACTCTAACTCTTTATATGGGAAAATATCTCAAGGTATTAGAGAGAGAAATATGTACAATACTAGAGATGGAATGACAAAGCGTCTACCTAAATCTCCAATAACTAATGCTTATTATGCTTCTATGACAACAGGACTTATACGCGCGGCTTTATCTTCTGTTATAGTCGCTCTTGATGAACTTATACAAGAGGGACACAATTATAAAATAATTAGTGCTACTACTGACGGCTTATTATATGGAATTGATGAAACCAAGTTATCTATTCAAGATACGCTAGATATGACACATAAAAAATACAACTACGATTCTTTGAGTGAAGCTTTAAAAGATGGATACAATAAATTTAAAGCTTTTGATGATGTTGATCCTATCTTATCTAAGCGATTACTGACTTTCCCATCCTTGAACTTACTCAAAATTTCCCATGAATCTTGGAACGATCCCAGTTATATTGATTTAAAACATGTTGCTAATGAAGTTACCAATGTAAAAACTAGAGGACAAATAGGTTTATATAACGATGGTTCTGAATCAATTTGTACTATTCTAGCTAAGGCTGGACATAAGGTCGTTGGGGATAAAAACGGACAATCTACTTGGATGTTGGAACACTATGAAGATTCTGATATCCAACAATATGAGTTTTCAACACTAAGTAATATTCAAGACATTGTAAGTGAGCATAATCCTATCGATGATTTGGTAAGTATTCCTCAAAAACGTAAGATTTCTCTTGATTATGACTATAAGAGATATCCCATTAATGCCCATGATACAGCGCCGCATAAAAATGTTGACCAGTTTATGAAATACAGACAAAGTTCAGACTACTTACGCCGTTTAGGTCAAAGAGGTTCTGTTGATGCAGTTGAATACAAATATAAGTTAGCAAAACAAAATGTTCGTAAAACAGGCTCCAATAAAGAGTTCTGTCTTCGCCATGTTTTACGAGCACTAGTTCATGGGGTTAAACCTTTTAAAAAGCCGCACCTTTCAAGATCACGTTTAGCCATTTTATTACAAGAGTTTAGGGTGACTGTTTCAAAGTTGGGTCATGCAAAAGAGGCTGTTTTTACTCCTTATATGGTTTCAGACACAACAGCTAACAGAGCTTATATACGTAAGATTTTAAAGAAGCTTGGCTATGGAACTAGAACGAATTACAAAAATTACTTAGACTTATTATTACACAAAAAAATTAGCAACAAAGAGGACGTCTGCTACTTAGATTAGCAAAATTGAAGTATTTCATCCCCCCGGGACGATAGGGGTTTGATTTTTTTAGAGCAAAACGGCTCTTCCCTTGTAGTTAAGATAAGCTACGGGGAAGTCCCATGAAAATTAAAGACTATATAAGCACATATTATACAAGTGCCTCTATTACTAGAGTGCGAAAGGAAGATAACAATGGAATTAATAAAATCAATTAAATCTGTTAGAGTTTATGTCGAAGGCGATAATATTATCAAACTTGACTACAGAGTTAAACAAACAGCAAAACTTCCAAAAGGAAGAAAAGGTTTTAGATTTAGAACTTCTACAGGAGAAAAGAGTACTCCTCAAGCTTTAAAATCTATTGAAAAGAATAAGTTTAAACTAGCAGCTGAACATTATGAATCACTGTTTAATAACCTAGAAAATAAAGAAGAACCTTTGTTTGAAGATATTGCAGAGTTGGCTTTAGAGGAAGCAGAGGTTAATAGAACAAAAACGGATGCCACACTTGATTATCAAAACATACTTAAAAATGACGTCTTACCTACATTTGGAAAGTTGAATTTGGCAGATATAAAAGTGAAAGATATAAGAGCTTGGATGATAACTATGTCAAAACAAAAATTATCACAAAGTAGATTTAATAAGAAGTACTACGTTCTAAAGCGAGTGCTAGACTATGCCTTGGAAAACGAATATATCATTTCAAATCCAATCTCACTGGTACAACGAAGTTCAAAACTCTTTACTAAAGCAAAAGACAAAAGCAATGATTACTTTTCAAAAGGTGAAATGTCTAAGATTTTAAATGACACTTGTGAAAATGGAACTCCCCATGATTTAAAGAACTATCAGTTTATTCGTACCTTTATGCATGTGGCTCTGTATACAGGTGCAAGAAGTGGTGAGATTATTGCTTTGAAAAAAAATGACATAAATTTTCAAGACAATACAATCACATTCCAGCGTTCAATTAGACGTGGAATTGAAGCAGGTACTAAGACAGGGAGAACAAGAGTTGTTCCTATGGTAAAACCTTTAGTCGATGCTTTAAAAGAATGGATTGCTGATACAAATAAAGTTTATTTATTTCCAAAACCATATACAGATAAACCTTATAGTACTAGTAGGCCTGTAGTTGATAGATACTATAGACCTATGTTACAAAGGTTAAATATTCCATTTAGAATATTATATAACTCTAGACATACATTTGCCTCAGTTGCAATTGAAAATAAAATTCCAATAGCAACTGTATCACGGTGCTTAGGCCATAGTACAATTAGCACCACAGAAAGATACTATCTTCAATTTGGTAATGCAGATCAGAATGATATTCGAAGTCAACTTGAAAACTTGATTGCCTAAATTGGCGGAGTAAATGGCTGAAGCTGTTTACTCTTTTTTTTGTCAAAACTACGAGAATATTACGAAATAAGACTATTTTTTGACTTACTACTTTGTGCCATTCTTTACAACGATAATGTATACGATACATTTAGAAAAACTCTCCGACAAATTACATAATCGGCGATCTATGTTTAAGTTATTACTTGTCTATTATTTACCTTAATATTAAGGGCAACATAAAAACTTTTTCACTAAGATTAAATCAAAACAAGGATTTGAGTATGCCAAATTTTAAAACATTCCAAAAGTCATTATTATCACTAGATAATGACATCTTGAAAATTGAAAATCTTTTTAGCGAATTTACACAAAATCTAATGAATAACTACTCTTTGAATATTGATAACAAACTTTATGAGTTTACTGAGCTAGAATACTATTATTCCAATGATAATCATCATAAAGACCCTTATGTTCATACTGATGAAAAACAGAAAAATGAGAAATCTTTATATGTTCATAGAATGCCTTGGGGACGCGGTGGAATTGATTTAACATTTGGAGATGGTCGTTTCTTTGGTGGAATATTAATCAGAGGTATTAAAGATACTGAAGGTTTTGTAAGTGGTCCTGTCAAATGTAAACAATCAATTGTAGATTCTATTGAAGAAAACATTGCAAAGAAACATAATGAGCTTCAAGAGTACTTTGAAAAAGGGACTTGGTCTTTAGTTGAAAAAGATAAAACAGATCATGATGTTTTCCATTCAACAAGAGTTGGACTAACCGCTAAAGACGACAATTATCAAGATGCTTTTTATAGGTTTATTAGAGAAGACTATTTAAATAATAGTAAATTTACAGAAAAAACAAGAGTTAAAGCTATTTGCCATTTTACTATGGGGTATCAAACGGGTGTCAAATCTGCAATAAATAAGATTAAGAATAGTAAATTAATGGATAAGATAAACCTTAATAGTAAATAGATGCTTCAATAAAATACTGATTAGTATCAATTGGGAGTAACTTTGATTTTGTTCAAATTTAAAGTTACTTTTGATTATCATTAAACCTTACCATCTCATTATTTACTTTATTGAATAAATCTAAATTATGGATGTTAGTTGCGTATGCTGAAATTGAACCAAGTAACTGAAAGGTTGTTGAATTTAATATTGTTACCATATCTTCATATGTAAATTTATCACTGTTATTTAGGATTATTGAAACTAAATACGCCCCGCCATGAGTATAACTATGAAGTAGCTTCTTATTATTATCCAAGTCCTTAGAAAAAACTAATGTATTTTCTGCTTTATTAAGTTCACTAAGTTTCACATCTATTTCTTCACACATTGTTTTAAGAGGTGGAAAATTATCATCCCCATTTAGTTCAATTAGTTTTTTAACTGTTTTATCTACTTTACTTGATCC
>Ga0105351_1000941_pt1 | contig 13480 bp, 14 predicted proteins | sample EN4Hudsemesocosm_FD_83662 | JGI IMG/M metagenome (GOLD analysis project Ga0105351, IMG submission 83662) | Methane-oxidizing microbial communities from mesocosms in the Hudson Canyon - EN4B Hudson Canyon | ecosystem: Environmental > Aquatic > Marine > Cold seeps | place: Hudson Canyon... | reverse complement strand
TTAGCTGATAATTCCATCAATTTTAAGTAAAGAATCTACACTTGGATTTCTCTTTGCAAGTTCATAAAAAAGTTTGTCCATATCAACTGAACCACCCTTCCCTAAGATTAGATTTTTATAATTTTGTGCTAATTCTTTATTGAATATATTGGAGTCCAGAAATAAATAAAATGCATCAGCACTTAAAACTTCTGCCCACTTGTAACTGTAATATCCAGCACTATATCCGCCTGAAAATATATGTGCAAATCCATTTTGAAACTTGTTGTATTCTGGTGGTTTAAGAACTGAAAATTTATCTCTAATAGTGTCAAGCAAACACTGCACCTCTTCCTCAGATTTATAAAGTTTTTGATAAAGTTTAAAGTCAAAAAGTGCAAATTCAACTTGTCTAACTAATGATAATGATGATTGGAAATTTTTAGCACTAATGAGTCTATTTATAGACTCCTCATCTAAAACTAACCCAGTTTGGTAGTGTTTTGCAAACATTTTTAAGACATCTTTGTCATATGCAAAGTATTCCAGAAATTGGGATGGGAACTCAACTACATCCCAGGCAACACCACTAATTCCACTAACAAAAGGTTCACTAACTTTACTTAACAAGTGGTGTAAGGCATGACCCATTTCATGAAATAAGGTAACAACATCATCATGTCTTAAAAGTGAAGGTGTTTCTTTAGTTGAGGGAGGAAAATTACACACAATGTACGCTGTAGGAAGTTGTTTTTCATTTTTTGTGTTTATATAATGAGTATGCCAGTTGTTCATCCAAGCTCCACCCCTTTTATCTTTTCTACTTTCTAAATCAATGAAAATTCTAGCAATTATAATGTCATTTTCTAATATATCATATACTTTTGTTTTCTCATCCCAAGAATTTACTTCTTTTTCAACAAATTTTATATTAAATAATTTATTTAAAAATGAAAAGAAACCCTCTAAAACCGAGTCTTGCTGGAAATATGGTCTATAAAACTCTGCATCTATGTCATATTTTTCTTTTTTAAGCTTCTCACTATAATAGGCTAAATCAAAATTTTGTAAATTACTCAAGTTATCTATTTTTTTAGCCAAGGCTTTAACTTCCTTTAGCTCCTTATTAGCTCCATCTTTACCTTTTAAAGCTAATTCTTCAAGAAAATTGACAACGTCATGTTCAGATTTTGCCATTTTTGTTGATATAGAATATTGTGCATAGTTATCAAAACCAAGAATATTCGATCTTTCATATTTTAATTTTAATATTTCATTTATAATTTTTCCATTCTCAGGAGCTCTAGTACAATAGGCCTTGTAAATCTCTTCTCTTTTTACTCTAGAAGTTCCATATGTAATGTAAGCGAGATACGAAGGCATTTGTAGTGTGAATTTGTACTTTATTTTTCCATTTTCTTCAAATTTTGCAATTTCTAAATCACTTTGAGGTATTTCATTAACATCTTCAAAGTCATCAACAATCATCTCAAATTCATTTGTACTATCAAGTAGGTTTTGTGAAAATTTATTAGACAATTCACTCAATCTCAAATTAATGTCTTTTAATCTTCCTTTTAAACTATCATCTAAGCCACATCCACCAAGCTTAAAGTCTCTATTTTCATTTATGATAACCATATATTGTGTAGTGCTTAATAGTCTATAAGTGTTATACTGTATATCATTTAGCAGGTATTTATTGTTTACAGATATATTTGTATGTTTAAGCTCATTTTTTGATGTAACTTTATGTATATTATCAAGTAAAACTTCAATTTCTTCATCGTTTAATTCATACTTGTTCTGTATATCTTTTAATTCACTATTATGATTATACTGTATATCTTTTAAAGCACTATAAACATGTTCATTTTGAGATATTTCTGTTTCATATTCAGAAATAATTGGAAGGCACTCTTCTTGTACTTTTTGCGTTACCTTACTATTTTTTACTGAATCAATATGAAATATAGGAGTAACAAACTCATTTAGTTCTTCTGCAATTTCTTGATAGGGTTTTGCAAAGTTGTTATATGTTTTATCTTCGATATCAAGAAGAGCATTAATATCTGCCCTACTCTGTTTAATTTTACTTTCTAAAACCTTCTTACTATTTTCAAAATTATCTAAATTGAATTCTTTAAACATAATTATCCTTTATTATTTTGAGTTATTAAACTCTATACAAAAACCTCTATCAAAATCAGAGTAGTCTTTGTAAAACGCTACTTTTTTAGTATTTAAACTTTTAAACAGTTTTCCTAGTGGTTCTTTTTGATCATAACCCATTTCGCAGCATAAATACTTAATGTTATTATCATTTGATATATTTATAATATCAATTAATAATTCATCCCCAACGATGCCTCCAAAAAGAGCATTGTTAGGTTCGTATTTTACATTAGTTGGTAATTTGTAATTGTTTGCTATGTAAGGTGGGTTAGAAACGCATAAATTATAATCAATGTTTTTAATATTAGTAAATAAATTGCTATTAATAAAGTTGATTTTGTGATCTACTCCGAATTTTTTTGCATTCTTTTTAGCCAGTTGTAATGCATTGTCGTTAATATCAACTGCTGTTATTTCAATTTTTTCAATCAATAAAGCAAGCATTACAGAGATTATACCACTACCTGTGCCTATTTCGATAACTTTGGGATTCGTAATATTTTCCAAAATTTCTTTAGTTTTTTCTACTAAAATTTCAGTTTCAGGTCTGGGTATTAAAACTTTTTCATGGGTATAAAACTGCTCCCCAAAAAATGATGCTTTCCCTGTAATATATTCCATAGGAAAGTGCGTTGCTCTTTTTTTAACCAGTTTATCCAGCTCTTTTTCTTTTTCGAATGGCTTATCATAGTTCAAGTGTAGCCATATTACATTTTTTTCCAGCAAATACATAACTAAAATTTCAACCTCTTTTGAAGGTATATGTGTAACTTCTCTTAGTTCATTGCTGTATTTCTTAATTATTTGTTTTATTGTCATTTATGTTTTACCCTTTTGAGGTAAGATTATATAATATTAGAACTTTTTATTCATTGATATATTGAATTTTACTTGTTATTCTAAGATATATAACGCAAATTCATCCGCTAAAAGATAATTATCACTTATTAATTTGTTGTTTTTAATCATAATTTTTTTACTTTTGACTAAATCATCTATTTTATTCTTCTCTTTTTCTGTAAAAATATCTAAATTTACCCCTAGTGATGTTCTTAATCCAAGCAAAACTTTTTCAACTTTTATGTCATTAATGCTAAGTTGTTCTGTCTGTGCAAAGAGTGGATTCTTAATATATTTTTCAAGGTCTTTGTGTGGGTAATATCTTGTTTTATTTCTATATCCAACAGCTCCAGCACCAATTCCTAGATACTCTTTATGTTCCCAGTACCCTTTATTATGTTTTGATTCATATTTATTTTCTGTTGCAAAATTTGAGATTTCATACTGATTAAATCCCATATCTTTTAAATATGAAAAGATATCTTGGGAAAGTATTTCATCATCAATTTTTACGCTACTTTTGTTGAAAAACTTTGTTCCTTCTTCTATTGTTAAACTATAGGCACTAATATGAGTTATTGGCAGTGTTTCAATAACATTTAAATCTCTTTTAATGCTATTAATATCATCTCCCTCCACGCCATAGATTATGTCGCAGTTTATAGCCTTAAATCCAATTTCTTTTGCATCTTGTATAGCTTTTATTGCTCTATTTGATGTATGTGAGCGCCCTAAGAACTTTAGTTTTTTGTCATTAAAACTTTGTACTCCAAAACTCACTCTCTTTACACCTAAATCATACATCCCTTTTAACCATTGTATGGATGCACTATTTGGATTGGCTTCTGTAGTTATTTCTGTATCGCTGTTAATATATGGCTGTATAATTTTGAATATTTTTTCATACTCTTTAAAGTCTACTGCACTAGGAGTTCCTCCACCGATAAAAACAGTTTCTATTTTCTTATTATGTTTGTTAACATAATTATTAATTTCTGTCTCTAGTTGATTTGTTAATGATTTCATATAATCATGTTTTAAATGAAATTTGTCTGTGTATGAGTTAAATGCGCAGTAGAAACATTTACTATCGCAGAAGGGGATATGTATGTATAAAAGCAATTTTTAATCCTATTTTTATTATAATCTTTGCCTAATTATAAGGAAAAAGTTATTTATGGTTGATAAAATTGATAATATACCTGCTAGCACAAATGGGAAAAATTATAGACCCAATGTTGCGGCTATTGTACTTTCTGCTAAGTATCCGGAGAAATGTGAAGTTTTCATAGCTTCACGTACGGATGTTGATAATGCATGGCAATTCCCACAAGGGGGGATTGATGCGGGTGAAACAGCACGTGAAGCTTTATTTAGAGAATTAGAAGAGGAAATAGGTACGAATAGTATTGATATTATTGCGCAATACCCTGAATGGGTAAGTTATGACTTTCCACCAGCAATTGCGAAAAAGATGCATCCTTATGATGGACAAATCCAAATGTACTATTTGGTTAAGTTAAAAAAAGGTGCAAAAGTTGACATAAATACACAAAATCCTGAATTTAGTGAATATAAATTTGTGCCAACCAAGAACATTTACGATTATATTACGTTTTTTAAAAGAACAGTATATAAACAAGTATTAAAATATTTCAAAAAAGAAGGTTTTATTTAATTATGTTAAAAGTATTAAAATTTGGGGGCACTAGTGTTGGTACACTAGATAGAATTCAAAACGTTGCAAATATCATCAAAGATATTAAAAATGACGGACATGATGTTATAGCTGTGGTTTCTGCTATGAGTGGAGAAACAAATAAGTTGATTGAATATGCTGATCATTTCAGTAGTAACCCATCAAGTTTAGAAATTGATATGTTGTTAAGTTCAGGAGAAAGAGTTACTTCTGCGCTTTTATCTATTGCTTTAAATGATCAAGGATACAAAACCACTTCAATGAGTGGAAGAGAAGCTGGTATTACCACAAGTGATGCGCATACTAAAGCTAGAATTGAACATATTGATGTTTCGAATATGAAAAATGCAATAAAAGATGGAAAGATTATAATTGTTGCAGGATTTCAAGGTGTGACTTCAAGTGGCAGGGTATCAACACTTGGTAGAGGTGGGAGTGATTTAAGTGCTGTTGCAATTGCGGGGGCTATTAAAGCAGATGTTTGTGAAATATATACAGATGTTGATGGAATTTATACTACAGATCCTAGAATTGAGCCAAAAGCTAAAAAACTGGATAAAATTTCATACGATGAGATGTTAGAATTGGCATCTTTAGGAGCTAAAGTACTACAAACAAGATCTGTAGAGATGGCAAAAAAATTAAATGTTAATTTAGTATCAAGAAGTAGTTTTTATCCTCAAACACCTGGTACACTAATAACAAAGGAAGAGAACATTATGGAAAAACCATTAGTAAGTGGAATTGCTTTAGATAGAAACCAAGTTAGAGTTGGTATGTATGGAGTAACAGACAAACCAGGAATTGCAGCTGCAATTTTTACGGATCTAGCTGATGCAAATATAAATGTTGATATGATTATACAAACAGTTGGTGTAGATGGAATTACTGATTTAGATTTTACTGTACCAAAAACTGAACTAGCAATAACAAAAGATGTAATGGATAAGTTTGAAAATGATACTCAAAACATAGACTACAATGAAGAAATCAGTAAAGTATCAATCGTTGGTGTAGGGATGAAATCACATGCAGGGATTGCGAGTAAAGCCTTCCAAGCCTTAGCAAATGAAAATATCAATATCAGAATTATTAGTACAAGTGAAATTAAAATTTCTATGATAATTTTAGAAAAATACAGCGAATTGGCTGTTCGTGCTCTTCATGAAGCTTATAACCTGGACAAATAGTGCAAGAGTTTTTAAACTGGACGATTGACACCATTAGAGAAGATAAACTAATCTCCCCTTGGTTAGAAGAAAAAAAATATGAGTGGACACCACTTGTATCAAAACTAATTAATAATATACTGGACAAAAATTGTTCAGTTATTATCTTAACAGATAAAGACAGAGAATGGTTTTTAGAATATATTCTAACAAACATAAATAGCTCCAAACACAATAGGCCCTTTTTGCCCTTTTATGACTTTAGAGCATTCTACAAACAAATTGACTCTGTAAAATCAGAAGATGATATTAGCTTAATAAAAGACATGTTAAGTATATCCTTTCCAGCTGGATATTGTTTTTGGTATATTGGTAGAGGGCAAGATATTAGAGCCACTATCCCAAAAGTGAGTAAGAATTCATTTTTATGGTTATTGGACGAAGAGAAACAAGATGCTTTTAACTTAAGAAGTAATGATGAAGCACTTGATATGAAGTTACTTCAAATGTTTAGACTGTACAATAAAACTGTTAGTGCTGCACTTTTTGCAGAAATAAACGTAGAGAACTAACATGCAAAATATTAATATTAATTTATCTCAAATATTAGTTGTTTCAAGTATTAATGATACACTAGAATCATTAATACAAATATTGCCTAAACATACAACAAGAGTGATAAGAAATGAAACAAGTGATAAAGATGAATTTCTATTAGCACAAGCCACAGCAGTAATAAAAGAATCTTATATAGCAACTGCAGATAAAAAATATATAATATTGTGTGGATCAACGTTTAGAAAAGAAGCTCAAAATTCCTTACTTAAAGTATTAGAAGAGCCTCCTAGAAATATTTTATTTATTATAGTTACGACGTCAAAATCGGCACTTCTTCCTACAATACTCTCAAGAATGCCACATAAGTTTTTAAAAGAAAAAAAGAAAATTGAAGAGTTGGATTTAAATTTATTAAAATTGGATTTAAAACAAGCATATACTTTTTTAAAAGAAAATCAAAAAATTACAAAAACTGAAGCTAAGTTATTAGTAGAAGCAATTATTTATAAAATAAATACTCAAAAGATTAAATTAACTTTAAAAGAGTTGGATCACTTTTCAACTGCAATAAAATTAATAGAGTTGAATTCAAAACCTATTAATATTCTTACGACACTATTATTGACGCTAATTCATAGAAAAAATAAGCACTAAAGAGCTTTTTATGCAATGTTATAAGATATCTATAAATAATGCAAAACGTATTTTTGACAATTTAGGTTGTGATAAAATAGGAAATAAACTTCTTTATAAAAAAGTCGATATTCATACTTTATTCATAAAAGATTTACATTTTGGTGCAGCAAATATCCTTAAGCAAGATGCTTTATCAATTGGAGCAGACCTAGCAGTTCCAAGTGGTGTTATTATTGGCAAAGAAAAGTATGTTGATGTAATTTTAATTGGAAATACCAAACATTTTGAAATATTAAGTAAAAAAGAACTCACTCAACCTTTTGGCCTAAAACTCATTGCAAAAGAATTAAAAAGCTTTATAAATTTTAAACAATTTGACACTAAAATAATGGGTGTCATAAACGCAAATGAAGACAGTTTTTATCAAGAAAGTAGATTTAACAATACAAATGTGGTAGAAAAAATCCAAGACATGATTACAGATGGGGCAAATATAATTGATATTGGTGGAGTTTCAAGTAGGCCAGGAAGTGTAACGGTTAAAGAAGAAGTAGAATTATCAAGAATAAAACCTATTTGTGATTTAATATACCAAGAAAAACTCAATGATAAAGTTATTTTTTCTATAGATTCATATTCTCCTTTAGTAATTGATTATGCACTAAGTAAGGGTTTTAAAATTGTAAATGATATTACAGGTTTAAGAAATGAAAAAGTTGCTAAAGTTACTTCTAAATATGATGCATCACTTGTTATTATGCATATGCAAAATAATCCAATGCAAATGCAAAATAATCCAACTTATTCAGATGTCATGACAGAAATTAGTGATTTTTTTTCATCTCAAATAAACGTAGCGTCTAAGTATGGAATAAAAGATATTATATTAGATGTGGGAATAGGATTTGGTAAAAATCTTGAACATAATTTGGCATTATTGAATAATTTAGAGCACTACAAAAAATTTGGTTATGAATTACTTGTAGGTGCAAGCAGAAAATCTATGATTGACCATATTGTGCCTTCTTCAGTTGAACACAGATTACCTGGCACGCTGGCTATTCATTTGGAAAGCATAAAAAAAGGTGCATCTATTATTAGATGTCATGACGTTAAAGAACACTTTCAAGCAATTAAAGTGCATGAAGCTATCAATCAACAAATAATTGAATAAAATATGAATGATATAGAATTTGTAAGCAATTTTGATAAACAACTGGGAATTCATTACGAGAGGGCAAAAAGTTATTGTACTGATACCCCTACTCACTCACTTATTATTCTAAGAGGGTTTGTAGTTCACTTTACAGAACTACTGGCTTTACAACATAAGATAAATCTTCAAAAAACCTACTTGTATAAAAAAATAGAACAACTTAGTATTGTAAAAAAAATTAACAATGAAGTTATTGCACTTTTACATCAAATAAGAGTGGATTCCAATCAAGGTGCACATTTTGAAAAGTCAAATTTGACACTTGAAGATTTTTCCATTTTAGCAAAGGAAAATATTAGACGGGCTTGCAAAATTGTAGAATTCATATATCTCGAAATTCACAATGAAATTCCAAAGTACCATTTTGAAGAATTGACGTCAAATATTACTAAAGAGATGTGTTATAACGCCATTATGAATTGTGATTTAAATGCTCAATATATAATTGGCTTAAATCTTCAAGCCAAGGCTAAACTTGAACACTTAAAGGAATATAAACAACTTAAAAAAGAGGGTCAACATTTTATTGTTAATCCAAATTCATTTAAACTATTAGAACAATCAACATATTGGTTTAAACAAGCAGCTCAATCACTAGAACATGCTGAATCAATTTTTGAATTTGCAATGTGTCTATTATATGGAGAAGGGATTGAATTAGATGAAGAAGAGGGAGAGCGACTAATACTCATAGCTTCAAATAAAAATAGCATAAATGCCAAAGCAATTATGGGTGCATTTTATTTAGAAGGGTCTCTTTTATATAAAAAAGATTACAAAAAATCTTTAGAATACTTAATGATTGCTGCGAAAGAGGAACATCCAGAGGCACTAACAAATTTAAGCTACATGTATAAAGATGCAATTGGGGTAACAGAAGATTTAATAAAAAGTTTTAAATATATGCAAAAGGCGTCCTATGCAGGCTTTGGGCATGCACAATATCATTTGTCAAATTTTTACTTAAATGCAATTGGAGTAGAAAAAGATGAAAAAAAAGCAATGCAACTTCTTGAAGACTCTTTTATTAACGAATATCCCCCAGCAATTCTGACAAAAGCCAGACTGTTATTAGAGGGAAACCTAATACAAAAAGATTTAGAATTGAGTGAAAAATTATTCATAACATACATTGAACTAGAAAATGACTATGAAGTATTGTTTGAATTAATTGAGAATTATGCAAAAAACTTTTTTGGAAATAAAGAGAAAGAAGAAATTATATCATTATTGGAAAACTGTATTAACAATTCTACCAATAACGATATTAAAACAAAAGCAACAATCTTACTTCGACAATTAACTAATTCAAATTATAATGTAGACTAATTTTTTCCAATAAACATTCCCAAGTTAATTCTTATTCCATATTCAGCATCAAAATCTCTACTTCTTTTCCATGTGTATTTTGGAATAATATCATAGTAAAGCCATTTTTTTATAAAATGTCTGTATGAAACATAAGTTTGATAATTCTTTATAGTTAATGAAGACTCATCTTCATTATTTGTTTCAGCAGATATTACGTAACTCAAATAATCCTTACTGGATAGATTTTGATATAACCTGAGAGAATTGTAAAAATTATCATCTCGAATCTTTTCTTGCCAGAAGTACTCGTTATAGTTAGAAAATTTGTAGGTTTTATTAAATATTTTGAATATTTCAAATGAACTTGTAGATTCAAATCCATCATCATTTGAGATGAAAATCATTTGGGTTAAGTCAACTTTCCAAGCATCAACAATATTAAATTCGCGATTTATTTTTGCTTTTGCAAAAGGATCAAATTTGTCAATTCTTAGTTTTAATCCAATGGAAGTAGAAAAATTTAGGTATTCTCTTATTTTATCAAAATAACCAATTTCTGCGTTAAATTCCTCATTTTCATTAAAATCATCTACTCTTAAATCATTTGATTTATCATTTGATTCTTTTTTATTCCATATTTCAATTCCATACTTTTCTTTAAATTTTGGTAACTTTAATCGTAACCTAAAATTTGTGATTGTATCAATATTTTGATTTTGATTTTTTTCAAAAGATTGCTCAATTAGCAGATACGTAGGGTTGTCGTATATTTCAGTATCGGGTTTACTTGCCAAATAATTATCAATGTTGGTTGAAAAATAAACCAACCTTTCTGCTATGTATTCTCTAAAACCTTTACTCTTTTGTAAAGATTTTTCAAGCAGTGAGTTCTCATTTGAGGTTGAATTTTTCATTTTGGCTTCTTTAAGTCCTTGGGACAACAATAAAACACTTGTAATAATCATCATTATAAAAATTCTCATAATACACCTCCTAATAGTAAAACTACATTGGGTATTTTGATTTTTACGTAATAAAAATTAATATATATTTATACTAAAATTAAATAGATATTTATCAGTTTATTTTAAGATTTACTTTATATATCAGAAGCCTGCTCTAATTGAGGTTTAAGTCAATATAGATACAATTCAACATGAAAATAAAGGATAATAATGAAATTAGAATATGAATTAGATTTTAAAAATGATTACAAAAATACAATATTAAAATTTTTTATCGAAAATAAAGTAGATATTTCAGATGTCAATCATGATGATTTTAATGAGCTGTCATTAAAGTTTCACAACTATCAAAAAAATCACGCTAGTGGAGAGATTGATGAAAGTGTGAGCTCAAATGCAACGTATAGCTCAAATATGATGATAAAGTGGTTAGATCACCTTGAAAAAGAGGTCAAACTTTCAGTACAAAGTATTATAGAAATGGCAATGCAAGAGAATGTTAAAGTTGATAAATTCCCATTACATTTTGAATTACAATTGGATATTGAAGGTAAATCATATCAAGTTGTTGAAATACAAAATAAATTTAATTTGAACATATAAAATTAAAAAAAATGAACTACTTATAAACCTTCTTTTTATTTAAGCATATATTAATTAAAATATACTTGATTAGGAGGGTATTATAATGGAATTACAAGGAATAACTATTGATTTCAGTGACAGAAGAACATGTGGACTTCTGCCTCATTTATGTCTTCAGTGGGATGAAAAATTTGATGAGTTAGATGATAATGAAGAATTAATTAACTATTGGGAATCAAATTTAAAGAAAATCACAGATAAAACAGACAAAATAGTTTGTGGAAATATTGAAGCAAAATCTATGCTTTATTCAGCTGACCCAGAAACTATTACACTCATTAAAGAAACATTTAAAGAAATACAAATTGAAAAGGTTAATTATTCAAATGTTATTAAGTGTGATCATTGTTTAGTATATGATTATTTGGATAAAAACTTTAAAAGAAAATAGACATTATTTTCTAGAATAATCATATACAATTACGTGGATGAAAAATCATTCATGATATATTTATTAATACGTGAAATCAAATTTAGATTTCACAATCATAGTCATAAATAAAAATGAAAAGATCGCCGTTTCAAATACAATGCTTACCACATTATAAGATACAAATTCTAACGCAGTTACCTCATAAGGCATGTATGCAATTGGCGTTTCATAGATTAATGCAACAGTATACAATACAAAAGACGTCACAACAGCAATTAATGCTAATATTTTTAAATTCATCGTTTTATCTCCTTTAATAATTTAATAATTGTATATAATTATTGTGTTATATAGGTGGTAAAACTTAAAAAAATTGTGTTAAATAAATGAATTTTGGAAGTAATTTATTTATTTAAATTGTATTTTTTTATTCTCTTTTTCTCTCTCTTTATATAATATGTATTGTAGTATACAAAATACGTATACAAAAATAGGTAGAATAAACGTTATGAAGAAATCAGTCATAGTAATTTCCTTTCAATCTTTGTAAATATTAAACCAAAAACTATCAGGGAAAAAACTAACTCCAACCAAAAGTGCCAACATAGTAAAAGCAAATAACGTTTCATTACTAATTTCTAACATAACCAACTCCTAATTTTAATTTTAAACTTGATTTGTATACTATATAAAATATGTGGTAAAAAAGTGGCAAAATTAGTTAAAATTAAAATTTATAGATTAAAAGATATTTTTAATTATTTTTTGAGTTAATAAATTATTTTATTCTAAGTTTATACTTAGTTTGTAAAGTAGCAGTGAGATTGAATACATATTTGATCACGTATTTTAATTAATTGTTTTTAATTTTGGATACAAATAGTTTTACCAACTTGATGGGTAATTGTAATTTTCTTTTGTGTTAGTTTTATATTTTCATCTCTTAAAAATTCGATTTCTTTTTTAAGTATTGGGATTTTCTTAATACTTTCCTCCAGACCAAGTACTGACTCATACTCCTTTCTCATGCCATTATACTGTTCTAATAGATTGTTAAACAAAATAATATCATAGTCTGTATTTTTTATCTTAGATAACTCTTCATTATTTTTACGCCCAATTTTAACAATATCAAGTAGTTTAATTTTCAGTTCATTAAGCTTGTTTACTTTAATCTCTAAATTTGTAAGATTAGAATTAAGTATATTTCTATTTTTTTCTAATTTTTTTCTATAAATAGATGCATTTTTTTTCTTTTCTTGCTGATGTTTTAATTTAGAATTTAAAGCATCAATTTTGGTCTTATAAATATCATTTAACTCAATGTTCATGGTATTTAAGACACTTTCGTACGTATTCAATATTTGTTCACTTTCTAAAGTATTGTTTAGTTTTAATTCAAGTTTTTTTAGGTGAATAATTTCATTTTTATGCTGGTTCATTAATGAATAAAATTTTTCAATTTCACACATATATTCTTTTTCATGTTTTTCAATCTCAGCAATAGATTGTTCGATAACTTTTATTTGTTTTTTAAGAGTATCAAGATCATGCTGGAGATTTGATATTTCTTTTATCTCTATATTTAGCTCATGAATTTTTACTCTAAATTTTTTAAACTCTACTCTTAAAGTCATCTGGGCTTTAAGTAACTTTTTTTGTTCTTGCAAACTTTGTTTACACTCTTTTTGCAAATTTAACGATATTTCAAGTTCTGAAATTTTTTCTTTTATTGATTGTTTATCTTCATACTCTTTTTTTTTAATCTTTAAAATATCAGTTTGTAGTATAAAACGTTTAATTTGTTCTTTGTTATTATCAATTATTTGTTCAATATTGTGCAATTCTTTTTCTTCTAGAGCAAGATTATTTTTTTTATTTTTAAACTTCAAGTTACTATTATACGTTAGTGTA
>Ga0105351_1000935_pt1 | contig 13538 bp, 15 predicted proteins | sample EN4Hudsemesocosm_FD_83662 | JGI IMG/M metagenome (GOLD analysis project Ga0105351, IMG submission 83662) | Methane-oxidizing microbial communities from mesocosms in the Hudson Canyon - EN4B Hudson Canyon | ecosystem: Environmental > Aquatic > Marine > Cold seeps | place: Hudson Canyon... | reverse complement strand
GTCCGCATTCAATAGCATCCTCAATAATCTGGATTGAGCTTAATTCATCGGCAAAAATTTTCACCCGTAGTGAGATTAGCAAACTTACCAATGTACCTGAAAAAGACATTTCTGAATCATTACCAATTGTAAGACTCGCATGGGAAAAATCTCCGAAGTATATTCCTCCTGAGTTTGGTCCTCAGGATTAGCTGCACTGTGTGTGCCATAATCGATTAACAGACGAACTAGAGGGTTTCTGCTTAGGCCCATCCGATTGACATTTCTGAAATATAGGGCTTTCAGTGGGCCCTTTCAGACGCTAGCCATCCGATTGAGATCTTTCACAGATACTCTTTTGATTCTCTGAAAATCAGGTTATAGCGGCAGAACTCATCTGGGTCTCCCTCAACTTCTTCCCGTCGAATCAACACATTACCTTCAGTAAGGTATCGAGCAGTTAGGGCACCTTCGATGATACCATCGTCGAGAGACCATAGAGGAAGTATGTCCTTCTCACCCGTGAGACTTGAGAGGTTGACCTTGATATGGAATTCGGGATCGATATCATAACTCAGTTTACCGAGTCCAGCGTGCTCCCACCAATCCATCATTTCATTTAGGAATTCGATGTTGCCCTCTATATTTCTCAGACTGAAGGATAGCTCCTCACCGATACGATTCCCAACCTGTCTCAACAGTGAGGAAATGTCAATTCCGAATGAGCTTAGGCTACCAAGACCTCCTGTTTCGAGTTGTTTCCTTGCTTCACTGATTTCTAGTCCAGCCGCCATGAAGGCTTGGGGGTTGAATGGGGTGTCCGTATCAGGAAGTTCATCGGCGATTTGAAGCACACTCCTTATTTTATCCAGGAATGATCCACTGTCCAAAGTCAACCTCAGAGGATCAACTATCTTCTCCTCAGTGAATCTTTTTGAGGCTGCATCGAACGGTATAGCCTCTTCCCATATTGAATCTATGAGGTTGCTTTGCGAATCTGCGAAGTTAGAGGACTCGACTACTAAGGCTGCATCATTCTTCCCTCTACCCACTGGATTTTCCTCAGTTTTCAGATATTGAATTACTTCTGACGAATCCATCACTGCGCCCTGGGCATCGAGATCAACCGAATGTCGAACCTCAATCGAACTGTCAAGTTCGCTGTAGAATCTTATTGTCCTCTTGTCCAATTGGGCTAGAACCCTAACAACGATTCCTTTCTTTGCGGCTGAATTAACCTCACTAAGGGCAGAACTTCTGCATAGGTGAAGAATACCAAACCTCCCTAGGACTAGAACTAGACTCTTTTCAGCCTCATCAGCCATCTTCTCAATTCTCTTGAGAATGTGGACTCTTTCCTTAAGGACAGCGAACTTGGGTTCGTCGAGTGCTGTTTTGGTTTCTGATGAGTCCTTTCCACTCTTCTCACCCGAATCCATTCTTTTGAATCCCTCTTCAATCCTAGAAAGTTGCTCCCGTCTGATTTCAACGAGGTGCTTTACTACATCAATAATTGAAGGACTGGAGAATCTCATTGGCCTGTCCGCAGTAGAAGTGACTAACCCGATTTGTTGGAGTCTTTCCAGGGAGTTGTACGCATCCAATCTGGTTGTTCCGAGTTCTTTGGCCAGTTCGCTAGCTTTCATATTGGGGCTTGTTGAAAGAATGATTACAGCATTAGCCTCTCTTTCAGAGAGGCCTGCGTCAGAGAGTATCTGAGTCCGACTCATTAAATCAACTCTCACTGGTAATGCTGCTCATTGCTGAAAGGATATTTGCAACGTGTTGTCTAGGCCTAAATAGCCAATCGTAGACGTAGTGAATCTTGTTATCAGGTCCGATGACGAAAGAAGATTTAGAGGGAAAGATACCCAAGTGCATCGGAACTTCAAAGCTTTCAGCTACCTTTCTATCCGGATCAGAAAGGAGTGTGAATGGTAATTGCAGATTCTCCTTGAACTTCTTATGTTCTGAAACGCTGTCCCGACTAATTCCAATAACCTCTACAGGAGGTTCCAGAGAACGGAACAAATCATACTGCTCTTTGAACGAAAGGCACCCTCTCTTGCACGTTGGTGAGCGGACCATGGAGAAGAAAAACACGACCTTCCACTGGCCATTCAACTCGCTGAAGGCGAATTCTTTGCCCTCACTAGTTTTGAGAGAGAATTCGGAGGCTATCTCTCCAATCACTGTAATCATAGTAAAAACTCCAAATAAACTCACTTTTAATTCAATCTATATCCAGTATGTGACCCATTCTCTGGCGCTTGGTATCGAGATATCTCTGATTAATAGGAGAAATTCCTGTTATGTGCGACTTGCGTTGAACCACTTGAATTCCATTGTTTGCTAATCCCTTGACCTTGAGAGGATTGTTTGTCATTAGTCTGACTTTGTTAATTCCAATCTCTTTGAGCATTGTCGCTGCTATCGAGTATTCGCGTGCATCCGCGGGAAGACCTAGGGCCAAGTTAGCGTCCAGAGTGTCGTAGCCTAAATCCTGCAGAGCATAGGCTTGGATCTTACACTTGAGTCCGATTCCCCTCCCTTCCTGTCTTAGGTAAGCAATAGCTCCAGATCCCTCTTCCTGAATTCTTTTCATGGCGGCTTGGAGTTGAGGGCCGCAATCACATTTCATCGATCCGAAAGCATCTCCAGTTAGGCACTCGGAATGAATCCTCACCAAGGGAGATGAGTTACTGTTCAGTTCACCAGTGTACAGCAGAGAATGTTCATTTCCATCTTCATCGACTGTGACTCGAATTCTGAAATTTCCATATTCTGTCGGCAAGAAAGAATCTGCCTCAATCTCAACGATTTGATTCTTCCTTAGTTGAATTGTCATGTTTGGCCGTTCCTCCATTAGATTATGAATGGCTGTTTTTGTTCTTACTGGAAGCAAACACCCGATTATATGCAAAACTAGTACAGTCACCCACATGCATGAGAATAGAGAGGTAGGTTCAGTACCTCCTCATAGTCGCGTGCGTGAATTAAATCATCTACTCAAAAATCCGGAAGGTGAGTTTGTTCTATACTGGATGACAGCCTGTCGCAGATTCCACCATAATGCTGCTCTAGAGCGTTGCATACAGATAGCATCGGAGATGGGGAAGCCGGTATTGGTGGTAGAGCCAGTAGCTATCAGGCACAAATGGTCAAGCGATAGGATTCTGACTTTCTTGGCACAGGGGATGATAGACAATCTAGCAATCTTTGAATTCCATGGCATATCCTATCTACCATGGATTGAGACTCACAAGAAATCTGGGGATGGCCTACTTCGTAATCTTTCGAGAAAATCATGTGCTGTGGTAATAGATGACTATCCAACATATCTTCCAAAGATTGTAATGGACAGGGCTAGAGAGACATGTTTTGTTAGTTTGGAAGCTGTAGATTCTAACGGTATTATCCCAATGAGTTGGGCTGAAGATGCGCACCTGACCGCATATTCATACCGTAAGCACGTCCAAAGGAGCCTTGTTGATGCTATGTTCAGTATCCCGAAATACAATCCCATGGATTCCATCAAAGAGAATCTCATGGTCAATCCGTCATATCTCGATTCGCTTTTCTCTTCTATAGGAGCTGAAATTACTCCTTACGAATGGATGTGGAGATTGGCTCAGGGAGGCGAGATAGGTGTGGAGGCTTGCGCCCCTCTGGAAATTGACCATGATGTCGGTCCAGTCGAATCAATGCGCGGAGGGAGGTTTGAGGCGTTGATTAGATTCGAGAAGTTTTTGCAGGGAGGATTAGATCGCTATGATATTGGCAGAAATGATACCGACAATCCTGCGACTAGCGGCCTATCCCCCTGGATTCACTTCGGACACATATCGAGTTTCGAGATAGTTCTAGCAGTATTAGAGAAGGCGAATTGGGATATTGGAATGATTTCATTTGAGGATACAGGAAGGGGTTCTCGAAGCGGTTGGTGGGGACTTCCTGAGGCATATGAGGGGTTTCTTGATCAGATTATCACTTGGCGAGAACTGGGATTCAATTTCGCACACTACAGAGAGGACCACAATAGCATTCACTCCATACCTGCTTGGGCCAAGAAGTCGCTAAACTACCATGCTGATGATGAGCGTTTAGCATACACATTCGAAGAGATTGAGCAGGCCATGACCGATGACGAAGTTTGGAATGCTGCCCAGCGCCAGTTACTCCGTACTGGGCATATTCACAACTACCTTAGGATGGTCTGGGGGAAGAGGATTCTTGAATGGGCTCCAAACCCCGAAACAGCCGCTGAATGGATGATAATAATCAATGATAAATGGGCATTGGACGGGAGGGATCCAAATTCCTACACGGGTATTTTCTGGGTTCTGGGTCGACATGATAGAGCCTGGGGTCCTGAGAGACCTATTTTTGGGAAGGTTAGGTACATGTCTTCCAGTAATACGAAAAAGAAATTGAGGCTTGACAATTATCTGGCCAAATGGGCTGAGGACGCCCCTATTCCAAAGTCCACGATTAGGTGATTAGATGTACAAATATAACCACACGACCACTGTTGAAGCTGATATTGAATCTACCTTTGCTTGGTTCGAGCATGAGGGGTCATTTCGGCGACTGATGCCTCCTTGGGAAGTCGCCGAGGAGGTACGAGCAGACGAGTCCCTTGAGGTTGGGTCGCAAAGGGTGTTCAAATTCCCAATGGGGCCACTCAAGATGACATGGATTGCAGAGCATACTGCTTACGATCCGCCACACCACTTTGCAGATACGATGGTCAAGGGTCCATTCTGGTCATGGAATCACAATCACGATCTGAAGGAGTCGAATGGAACAACTACGGTTGAAGACGAAGTTACCTACCAAGTTCCATTCGGACCACTTGGAAATCTAGCCGACAGGGTTCTTGGAGGAATGCTGGTAAAGAGTCGGCTAACGAGAATGTTCAGGGCGCGCGAATTGCGTCTTCAAAGAGACTTGGAACAGCATTCTAAATTCTCGCATCTTCCTCGAAAGCGTATTTTGGTTGCAGGCTCATCTGGCATGATTGGTACGCAATTGGTAGCATTCTTGGACACAGGAGGACACGAAGTCTGGAGACTAGTAAGACGACAGCCCAAGCAAGGGGCTAATGAGATTCGCTGGGATCCTAGTAACGGTGAAATTGAGGCTAGTGATCTTGAATGGTTTGATGTCGTAATCCACCTAGGTGGGGAAGGAATAGGTGACAAGCGATGGAACAAGAAGAGGAAAAAGGCTATTCGAGATTCACGCGTTAACAGCACAACCCTACTCTCCAATACAATCGCATCCCTGGAGAAAAAGCCTGAGGTGTTCGTTCTCGCCAGCGCTATCGGCTGGTACGGCAATCGTGGAGACGAGGAACTCACCGAGAAGAGTGCATCCGGCAATGGTTTTCTCCCTGACGTATGTAACGAGTGGGAGGCTGCTGCAGAGGCCATCGAAGACGCAGGAATTCGTACAGCTTACTTACGAACTGGCATAGTGCTAGCAGCGACTGGAGGAGCCCTCGGTAAGATGCTACTACCATTCAAACTCGGTGCAGGTGGGCCGATGGGGGGTGGCAAACAGTGGATGTCTTGGATATCTCTTGACGACCAGATTTACGCTATTCACCACCTCGTATTGAATGAAGAATCAAGTGGAGCATACAATATCACAGCCCCAAATCCCGAGAGGCAGAAGAATTTTGCAAAGGCTCTGGGTAAGGTTCTGAGACGACCGGCTTTTGCTCCTCTACCAAAATTCGTAATCAAGATGATATTCGGCGAGATGGGTGAGAAATTGACTCTAGATAGCCAGAGAGTCCTACCCACTAGACTACAGAAGGAAGGTTATGACTTTGTGCACGAGGATCTTGAATCTGCACTGAGAGACTCTCTGGGCATGTGGAGAAGTATCTGACTTATCTTACAGATTTTCAGTCATCAATTCTTGAGAATAGACTCGCAAAACCGAGGCTTGAGATAGCTATAACTGTGGAAAAACCAGGCAAGAAACTTTCACTTTCTGAGTTATCTTCGATTGGAGGCATCTCTTCATTGGGTGCAGCATTTACGATGATTATTCCCACCATTCCGAAGTCTTCATGAGGTTCACAGACATACTCAAATGACCCATTGGTACCGCGCTCGAATGTGAATGTGTAATCGACATTTCTTGAGGCATCCCCAGAATCAAACAAACCATTTTTGTCTACTGCATTGTGAGCCAATATCTCTCCACTCCAGAAGAATCTGACCGAATCTCCCTCGGTTATTGTTACAGTCTCTGGTGAGAATCTGAGGTTGGTACTGTCCACACTAACAACGACCACTTCACCTTCCTCCTGAATTGTTTGAGCCTGAGTGATCGTAGCCGAAGACGCCAGAAAAAACGCTAGAAACACAACTCCGATAGCGGTTCTCATGTTTCGGAATTATCTAATTAGCGTATTAACTGCTGTTTTCTTACAATGGGTATTGCTGTTGAGGTTGAGAAAGGCAGAATTATGGTTAGTCATACGAACTCACCCCGATGTCAAACTTATTCTTTCAATGAGCCCATATCTTGAGGAGTTTCGTTCCTGTCTTTCGATTCCCGAGCCTGATCCACCCTATACAAATTGATTCTTTCGTAGAATTATAGTTAATTTTTCTAAACACTTCATTATATGCAGAGCATGGTTGATGCCGATGCATGATAGGCGATGTCTTTAGGAATGACAGTGCGACATTAAACCAGTCCTACCTCGAATGTGAGAGGATTGCAAATGAGTCTTCATCCTCATTCCTAAGGGCATTCAGAACACTTCCCAAAGAAAAGCGCGAGGGGATAAAAGCGCTGTATGCATTTTGTCGAAGAGTAGATGATGTTGCAGATGGTGACTGGTTGCCTGATTTCTCCAATTTCACTCCCCAACAAATGGGTTCACTACGCTTGAGGGCGCTGCAGAGATCCAAGTATTTGGATGACAAGCATGGGTCTCGTGGTACTTTAGATCATGAGGCCCATATCGCTCGACTTTGTGCTCTGATTTATCTCCGAGACAACATTCAACCGTTGACAAATGCTCCATATCCAGAAGAGAAATTTTTCTTAGCATTCTGGCACACTATTGAGAAATTCAATATTCCATCTCAGCACCTTAATTCACTAATCGTTGGAATGGAAGATGACCTATATCCAACAAATTACCAGACTTATGAAGACCTCCTTGGCTATTGCTACAATGTTGCTTCTTCCGTCGGACTTTGTCTCCTCCATCTGTATGGGTATGATGATCAAGAGGCTGAACACTACGCAGATGAAATGGGAATTTTCTTGCAAATGGTGAATATTCTTCGTGATATTCAATCCGATCTTGCTTCCGGAAGGATTTACCTTCCGATTGCTGAATTGCAATCGTATGGTCTTACTTCCTCTGATTTATCAAGCCCAAGCCTCGCCTCGAATCCTAATTGGCAGGAATTCATGCAAGACTACATCGAGAGATGCAAGGCACACAGAGAAGAGGCCGTTAAACTACTTCCAATGATACACACGGACTCCAGAAAGAGTCCGACTATCATGGTTTCAGTCTACTCACAATTAGTAAAGCAGGCAGAGAGATTGTGTGGAGATGTTGTATCGCAGCGACTTAGTTTAACCGCCTTCGAAAAGGCAAACGTGCTGATGTCAACTCTCGGCGTGATCAGTATCACTCTTGAGGAATGAGCATGCAATCTCCCCCCCCTTCTCTTGAGTCCGAGAACTCAATTAACAGGGAGCAAGACATCTTGATTGTTGGCGCCGGACCTGGCGGTCTGGCTTCCGCCCTTCTACTGGCCCACAGCGGTTTGAAGGTCAGAGTTATCGAAAAGACCCCTTTCATAGGAGGGAGGACAAGAATCGTCGAACATGACGGATTCAAGTTCGACAGGGGCCCTACCTTTTTCCATTATCCTGAGATTATAGAGGAAATTTTTCAAGCCATAGGAATGGATGCTCATGAGGAGCTTGGGCTGATACCTCTAGACCCCTCATATCGTCTTGTCTTTGGCAAGGGAGGCTCTATCGATGCCACCTGTAATTTAGAGGCGATGACAGAAAGGGTAAGGGAATTATCTGGCGACAAAGACGCCGAGGGTTTCAAGCGCTATATCACTGAGAATAGAAGAAAATTGGACCGTTCAAAGGGTTGTCTGAAAACACCTTGGAAGGGGCCATCTGACCTGCTTTCCAAGCGCGCCTTTTCCGCGGCGACCGTGCTGAAACCCTGGGCCAGCGTTGCATCCGACCTCGAACGATTATTCGACGATGAGCGAGTTAGATTGGCCATGTCTTTCCAAACCAAATATCTCGGAATGAGTCCTTTTCATGCACCATCACTGTTCACTATCCTAGCATTCTTGGAGTACGAGCATGGGATTTTCCATGCTAAAGGTGGCCTTGGGTCAATTACCGCTAGGATGGGGGAAATTGCCAGAGAGAGAGGGGTTCTGTTCGAATTAGAGACCGAGGTCGATGAAGTCATCATCGAAGGTAAGACCGTCAAAGGATTGCGAACAAAGAATGTTGATTATATGGCTGAAAAGGTCATCATGAATGCAGACTTTGGTCATGCTATGACAACCATGATTCCTAACCAAAAGCGGAAGAAGTGGTCAGATGAAAAGTTGCAGAAGAAATCGTATTCTTGCTCGACTTTCATGCTTTATCTTGGAGTTGACAAACTATACGATGAACCCCATCACCAAATCTATGCCTCTGCAGATTATGAGAATAGTTTGGTGAATATCGACAATCATAGAATTCCTTGGAATGATCCCTCTATTTACGTACAGAACGCTTGCATCACCGACCCAAGCATGGCTCCAACCGGCCAATCCACACTCTATGTTTTAGTTCCGGTACCCAACACAGATCCAAGTATTGTCTGGGAGAATGAAAAGGAAGAGTTTTCTGAGTTAATCATTGATCAGATGGCGCATTTGGGATTCACAAATCTTCGAGAGCACATGGTTAGTAAGACAATCGTCACCCCTGATGATTGGGGTGCTTCGGACATCTATCGAGGAGCAGTATTCAATTTAGCCCACGGACTAGACCAAATGCTTTGGAGGCGCCCTCACAATCGCTTTGAGGAATTGAATGGCCTCTACTTAGTTGGAGGTGGCACTCACCCAGGAAGTGGTCTTCCAACAATCTTTGAGAGTGCTAGGATTAGCAGTAAGCTGATTATTTCCGATCTAGGAATTTCTGTTGATTGGAATGGCGTAGATACTTGGTTTCCTGATCTCAGGAGACCCAAAGCAATGAGATAGATGCTAAGGAGGTTCTGAATTGTCTGTTGTATGGGTATTGGGGGCCGCCTCCAGAAATGTCCCTTGACTTAAAGTCCCGTGGCACCCCCTACCCTATGATTCATGAGATTCTAACAAATCATTGAGAGAGGGCCGCACACCAGGTTTCCACTCTGCAATCCATAGGCTGAGCAGAATCCCGCCAATTTGGGCGAATAGTCTGACGACGTTCCCCGTTGGAGAAAGAGATGCTCCGTCTCCCAACTCCACATCGTATATCCACATGTACAGATTGGCCGGGTAAAGTGCTACCAGCAGAGCGGCGCTGGCATAACCTCCCAACTTCCTCGTCTTGGGCAGAATCAGACTGATTCCGACTGCTATCTCGACTACTCCGCTTGCTAGGACCCAGAAGGTCGCAGAACCTAGAATCGGAGGGACAATCGGCTCGAACCAACTTGTATCGGCAAAGTGGAGTACTCCAGCATATGTGAAGAATAGACCGCCTGCTATGGCGAATAGTCCGCGCAGATTCATGTCATTCACGAGTCCAGATTGAATATGTAGAGTCATGTTCGTTATTCTCATCCGACCCTAGTCTCTGATTCTATCTCAGCGCTGTGGGATTCTCAAACGCGGAAAGAGCACAGGGGTATTGGCTCTGTATTGTAGATATTCTGGATTATTTTCCCATTTGGTCAAAGCCCGTTTATCGAGAATAGGAATTCCGCTAATTTTTGTGAGGAGAAAGTAGACAAATACTGGCGATATCCAAGCCAACTTCTCAAGTCCGCTAAAACATGGAACTCCAAAGCAGGCAATTCCAGACCAAATAAGAATCTCACCAAGATAATTAGGATGTCGAGATAACGACCACAGACCATCTTCAATCCACCTTCCCCGATTCTCGGGTTTAGCATTGAATGCTGTTTTTTGAGAGTCCGCAATTACCTCAATACCAAATCCAAGCAGCCATACTACAAATCCAATGCCATCCCAAATCCCTAGTGAAGGGGCTGGATTAGTTTGGCTATTGATAACTATAACAACGTTAACAGTGAGAAATACCCATAGGCCTTGTATAGTCCATGGCACTAAAAATCGTATTGGAGAAGTCTTCAACTCGTCAAAGCGCCCGTCTTTTCCAGCGTGATGGATGCGAAAAAAGAGGAAACTTGAGAGGCGTAAAGCCCAGATGACAACAAGTAAGCTGATGACCCATTCTCTTGGACTCGGAGATTCAGTCTGTGCCCCTGCCCATAGACTAAAGACAACCACAGCGAGATAGGTCAAACCACCTGTTATATCGTAGAAGCGCTCAGTTTGTCTGAAAGAAGCAGGTAGCCATGCCATCCACTGAATACCAATGGCAATCACAGCACAGTAAACTACAGATGAGTACCCTCGGAGGTCAACTGAGTTACCTCCAACTGCAATAACCATCAAGCCAACAATAAGGGAAACGCTAATCAAAACCAAGACCGTTAAGCGGACGTCTTGTAGACTAGATTTCATAGGTAACTACCTTCGGCCATCGCTGCGTTGACATCCTCCTCTAGGCCCTCAAGAGTCTTCGATCTGAAGATACGATACTCCATGAGGCGCCATAGAGGAGGATAGACAAGGTGATTGCGGTGCAATCAGTCCTGTCTACGTCCGGCCAGCATCACTGCTCCAATCACAGCTAAGGCTGTGATACCAGCGGTGAATCCTGGTAGCCTGTCTTCCTCAACTACTGGTTCCGAGGGCTCCATACCAGTTCCAACGATGATCTTACCATTCATGCCCATCGTGGCATGAGGTTCACAGATGTACATGAATGTCGTATCTTCGTCGAAGGTGTGACGGAAGTCAACGGTCATCATAGCCTCATCACTGTAGATTCCGCCCATCTTTCTGGTTGTGTCTCCCTCTTCGCTAATCTCAGCAACGTTGTGGGCCATCGATTCATCAGACCAAACCCAGCAAACTGTCTGACCGACATCAATGCTGACCTCGGTGTTGTCGAATGCTATTCCAGTAGAGTCGATTCCAATGACTGCGTCGCATCCAGTGGTGTCAGGAGCATCTGCTGGAGGCATCAGGACCTTGTCAATGACGTGGATTACACCATTGGTTGTGATTACATCAGCAAGGATAACGTTGGCGTCGTTGACCATTACACCCTCTCCGACAGAGAAGCTGAGATCGTCGCCGTTGACAGCAGCAGCTGTCATACCATCTGTTACAGCCGATGATTCGACGCTGCCCGAAACTACGTGGTAGAGCAGGATGTCAGTTAGCGCTGCCTTTCCTTCCTCTGTGTCGAGTGCAGCTAAGTCGATGCCCGCGTCGGTAAAGGCCTGATCCGTGGGTGCGAAGACTGTGAATGGGCCTTCACCCTGTAGAGTCTCAAGAAGATCTGCCTGGATAACGGCCGCTACGAGAGAGTCGTGGATACCTGTTCCCTGAGCAGTCGTGGGTATGTCGAATACGTCTGCTGGAGGCATCAGGACCTTGTCAATGACGTGGATTACACCGTTTGAGGCGGCTACGTCTGCAATAGTTACAGTCGATCCGTCTCCCATAGAGACTGTGTCGTCCATTACATAGAAAGTAAGGTGGTCTGCATTCGCCATGACGACTGTCATGCCGTCAGTGACGTCAGCAGCGTAGACAGTTCCTGAGTACACGTGGTACAGCAGAATGTCAGTTAGCGCTGCAATCTCCTCGTCGGTGTCGAAGGAGTCCAAGTCAATGCCGGCATCGGCGAAGGCCTGATCAGTGGGTGCGAAGACAGTGAACGGACCTTCTCCCTGCAGAGTTGCAACGAGATTTGCTTTATCCAGAGCGGCCACGAGCGAGTCGTGTACACCGGTCGCAGAAGCATTGGTCGGTATGTCTTCGTTCTCATCGGCGACTACCACCGGTGAGACAAGTAGGCTGGCAATTACTAGTAGGGCTATTGTTGTATTTTTGTTGCTCATAGCCTCGCGAAATTGAATTCATTATTGAACGAGTGTTTCGGACCACTCCAAGAGTGAAACCAATCTTGATATAGGCGTCTGATGATATTGAACGAGGTTTAGCGGCCAAACTTCTTGCGCCGCTGGCCGCAGCCCTAATATGAGTAAGCACAGAGGGTACTCAGTGACACCGAATTGGTTAAACAAATCATAAAATACTCCTGCGAGTTTAACCAGTACGGAGGAAAAAACATGACAGGGCAATTTAGAAAGTTAGGTTTAGGGGCAAGTGCACTATCCATTTTGGGTTCAATCTACATTTACTTCATCCATGATGGCGGATCCGAGATGTTGGGAATATTTGTTGGACTTTGGGCACCTACTCTGATACTTATAGCAAAAGAATTGGATGATGCCTTCGAAAACTGAGGCACCTTAGTCGGTTGATTGAGGGCCAGCTCATTAGCGACCCTGTGACTCACTACGAGTCAGAGGGTTAGGGGGGTGACCCCTATGATACGCGGGCGAGTCAAAGGGTACCTTAGTAGTCACATACATCATAGAGGGGTTCCCTTAGTGACGAACATGGATGAGGAGAAAGGCGGTGAGGCCAATGGGAGCGAGCCTCCGATGAGCCTCCGTCGATTATTGGTAGGCATATTCTGGAACCCGATCGGAATCCAATTCGGTATAGCAATCATAGCCGTAAGTATAGGCTTCACACTCAAGCTAGTTGGTTGGTTGTAACATACCCTAGGGAGGATGATGCCTACGAGTACAACGGTTACTTTGTGACGTTATATTTCATTAAGAGATACCCTAGAGGATTGGTCATGACCGAGAATGAAGGAGGGGCAATCGACCTTACTACGATTATTGTTGTTGTAGCAATCTTAGCGTTAATTCTCTGGGCGAGTCAATCACCACAAGTAGGTTGGGATCAAATCACCAACCTGCTTGGAGAGGGCTGAGTGGGGCCAACCCCTATGGCCCGTATCTGAGTCAATGGGTTACCCCCCCAACCCTATGCGACGGACAATGTTTCATTGGGTTCTGCTGAGGAACCCTATGACTCGGATATGACTCATTCATACCGACTGACTGAGGGGCGACTCATTCGCTAGCGTATGACTCGGCCCACTGCGCCGCCATTGAATCGCTGTTCATGAATCACAGGTTCTCTGCTTGAGCTGTTTGATTCGCGGATTTGCCACATGAATTTTCTACAATGATGTTATTGAAATAGTAATCATGTCTGCAAATATTGTGATACCCCGAAACCCCAGTGATATCAGGTGTTTAACGGAGAAGCAGCCATTCGCAAGCGCGAGTTTTCATGGAAGACCATTCTACAATT
>Ga0105351_1000931_pt1 | contig 13560 bp, 12 predicted proteins | sample EN4Hudsemesocosm_FD_83662 | JGI IMG/M metagenome (GOLD analysis project Ga0105351, IMG submission 83662) | Methane-oxidizing microbial communities from mesocosms in the Hudson Canyon - EN4B Hudson Canyon | ecosystem: Environmental > Aquatic > Marine > Cold seeps | place: Hudson Canyon... | reverse complement strand
TGGATGAGTTTAAAACAAATTGCAGCAAAAGCAATGTTGGTTAATATCTCAGATGCAATTGTAATGAATGCAGTTCCAAAGTATGCGTTATTAACAGTTGCAATTCCCAAATCATATACAAAAAAAGATTTAAAACAATTGGCATCAGGGTTTAAAAAAATAGCACGTAAATATAATATTGAAATTATTGGTGGAGATACTATCTCAAACAATAAACTCGATATTTCAGTCACGATTATTTCAAAAACTAAAAATGCAACTTTGAGAACGGGTACAAATGTAAATGATTTAGTTTGTTATACTGGAAAATTAGGAAGTACTAAAAAAGATTTAGACAAACTCTTAAATAATAAAAAAGTATCCAAAAAGTCAAAGTTTATCAAACCAAAATTAAATGCAGAATTTTTTTATGAAGCAGCCCCTTATATTAATTCAGCACTTGATATTTCAGATGGATTGTTTTTTGAACTTGAGAGATTATCTAAGTCAAATAAAATTGGTTTTGAATTTTTTGATAGTATAGACAACAGTGTTGGTTGTAGCGGGGAAGAGTACGAAATACTGTTTACATACAGTAAAAAAAATAGAAAAAAAGTAGAAAAAATAGCAAAAAAACATAAAGTGAAACTAAATACATTTGCTTATGCTGTAAAAGGTAAATACAGCTGTGAATGTAGAGGTCATCACTTTTAATAGTAGGAAAACATGGAAGAAATTAACAAACAGTTTTATTTAAATCACTCAAAGATAGATGTTATGTTTAAACAAAGTAAAGATGACTTTGTTGTTACAGAAATACCTTTATATGAATTTTCAGGTGAGGGTGAACATATTGTCGTTAAGTTTAGAAAAAAAGACTTAGCAACGTGGGATGCTTTACAAATCTTTAGTGATTTTTTAGGGTGTAAACAAAGAGAAATTGGATATGCAGGTTTAAAAGATAAAAATGCAATGACCATACAACATATTACAATTCCTAAAAGTTGTGAAGAAAAGTTGAAGACATTTAAACATGGAAATATTAAAATTCTTGAGACGACATATCATAATAATAAGTTGAAAATTGGTCACTTAAAAGGCAATAAGTTTTTTATCAGACTTAAACGTGTCAATGTAGTTGATTCAAGAAAAATCGAACAAGCATTAGGGCTTATTGCTCAACATGGTATTGCAAATTATTTTGGTTTTCAACGTTTTGGAATCGAGGGTGATAACTATAAAAAAGGTAAAGATATTATTGATGGGAAGTTAAAAGAAAAAAGAAGAAACTTACGTCAAATGTATATTAATGCATATCAGAGTTACCTTTTTAATGCTTGGCTATCAAAAAGAATTGAAATCAGTAAACTCATAAGTGCCTTTGAACCAAAAGAAATTTATGAGAGACTAAATTTGGATTTAGAATTAGTTAAACTAATGAAAAAACAAGAACATCCATTTAAAATAATCCCTGGAGAGTTGATGAGTCACTACCCATATGGTAAAATATTTACAATAGATGAGATTGAAGAAGAAGCTGCTAAGTTTAATCTTAGAGACAGAGTACCAACAGGACTACTTGCTGGTAAAAGAGTTAAGATGAGTGTTGATGTTGCTTTATCTTATGAAGAAGAGTTCTCACGTAAGATACCAGAAGATGGTGCAAGAAGATTTGCTTGGATATTTCCTACTGATATTGAAAGTGAATATAAAGAAGATAAAAATTGGTTTGAATTACAGTTTACACTTCCAAAAGGAAGTTATGCAACAGAAGTAATCTCAGAGTTAATTCACTAAATAATAAAGGCAACTTTTGCCTTTATTAAAATAAGAAAATAAGTACACCTCCAAGCTGTTTAATTTACAATAAAAATCAAAAAATAATTTATTTCTTAAGTAATAATAAGATAAACTAAAATTAAACACGATATTTTAAAGGGTGATGTATGACTCAAGACGAATTAGATGCCTTAATGGCAGGAGATGTAGATTTAGAAGCGCTAGAAGATGATGTAAAAGAAATGGAAGTAAAAGAAGATAAAAAAGATGGACATCCTCATAAACATTACGATGATAACCATTTAGTTTCTCAACTTGGAGAAGTGACACAAGAAAGTGAATTAAAAGCAACTGAAATCTTTGATAAACTTGATGATGTTTTACTCAAACTAGAAAAGTTGGAAAAAGAACCAGAAAATTCTACAGATATAATAAACGATTCTAAAAATATAATATTTGAGATAATGTCTATTATGCAATATCAAGATATTCACAGACAAAAAATAGAAAGAGTTATAAATACAATGCGATCAATTTCTCAATTGATGAGCCATACTTTAGATAGTGTATCCCCAAGTACATTTGCACCATCAGCTAAACATATTTCAGGAGATGGTGATACTACAGATTTAGTAAATGAAGATGAATTGGAAGCTTTAATAGCTCAAATGGGAAAGAAATAAACTACTATTAAAAGCAGAGATTTTATCTCTGCTTTTTTCTTCTTTCTAGAATAAAAGTTTTACACGCATCTTTTTTTAAGTTATTTAATGTTGTAAAAATATTTAACGATTCTTCCTCTATACTTTTAGCATTATTATTTAATACACTGTTTGATTCTTTATTTGAATTTGCATCAATTAAAGATTGTAAGTTTTTGCTAAAACTAGTACTTGCACTTTTTAGAGTGTTTAGAGTTTGCTGGTTTGTATCTGGATGGTTATTTGTATAATTACTAATCCACTCATCCATATGTCTGTCTTCTTCTAGTTTCCATGAATTATAAGTACCTAGCTTAGAATACACATTATCTTTTCTTTTTAATACATCTACTTTTAATTTTGCTGTATCAAATACTAAATCAACATCACATACTTCATCTCTTGATTCATCTAAGAAACTAGCTCGTGATGCAGCTGTTACTAGAGAGTTTGACATATGAGTGATTTGTCCAGCCATATTAGAAATCTCATCTGCAACTTGTGCATTTTTTTGCGTAGCATGATCAAGTGCGTTCACTGCATCGTTTATTTGAACAATACCTCTTTCTTGCTCTTTACTTGCCATTGCAACTTGTTCAATCTTTTCAATAGTATTTTCAATATTTACATTTAATTCTTCATAACCTTGAATCATATTATCAGAAATTGCTTTACCATCTTTTGCTTTTGAACTGGCTGCTTCAACAATACCTTTGATCTCTTTTGCAGCTTCTGCTGATCTACTTGCAAGATTTCTTACTTCTTGTGCAACTACTGCAAATCCTTTACCAGCTTCTCCTGCAGTTGCAGCTTCAACTGCAGCATTAAGAGAAAGTATATTTGTTTGGAAAGCAATTTGATCAATAACTTCAATGGCATCATTAATAGAGGTAACTTGTACGTTAATCTCATCCATTGCAGTTGCTGTACTGTTTGCAAGTTTATGTCCACTGTTTGCAGAACTTGTAACATTCTGAGCCAATTTAGCCATTTCAGAGGATGCTTGAGTATTTCCTTGAATGTTTGCAGTAATCTCTTCTAATGCTGCTGCTGTTTCTTCTAATGAGGCAGCTTGTTGGTTTGATGAAGTGGATAAAGATGCTGCTGCTGTTGAAAGCGTGTTTGTGTTTTCATTAAGAGAATCACCTGTATTCATAATCATTGCCAAAATTTCTGATGTATTTTTCCCAACAAGTCTAATCCCAGCTGCAACTGAACCTAAGTCACCATATATATTTGTTGAGTCCATTTTATAGTCATATTTAGATTCTGCAAAATGTCTAAGATTTAGATTGATGCTATCAAGCGTTGTTTTGGTATGTTTGATCATGTGATTTAGTTTTGATTTTAAATCTTCAACATAAGGGTTAGCTGCTTGTGATTTAACTTCATAAACAAAAAATCCATTTCCTGTTTTTTCCAAAATATCATTGGCTTCTTCAATAACCAATTCATCTCTTTTAAGACCTTCTTGTACTTTGTTCATGTATTGATTAAATAAATTTGCAACGTCACCAATTTCATCTGAAGATTTTACTTCGAGTTTTATACTAGAATCATTTTTTGTAATTAAATTTTCAAATCCCTCTTTTAAACCATTAATAGGATTTGTGATTCTTTTTACTTGGATAAGAACCAATAACATTGTTAAAAATCCAAATAACGTTGAAATCATTAACATGTGTTTTGATATTTCAAAAATATGTTCATCTGCTTCATCAAGAGAAAAAGTCAAATCCATAACCCCAATAACATCACCTTGTTGTTGATTTGCATGACAGGCCAAACAGTCAGGCGTCGCAATCATAGGTTTAATCATTCTCATATTATGACCATTTTTATTTTCTGTTTCTAAAAGAATCTCTTTTTTAGAAGAAAAAGACTTTAACACATTTTCATCTGTAGAAGTACTAGCTCCTGGTGAATACATGTCAATTAGTGGTTGACTTTTTGCAACGATTAAACTTTTAACACCTTTGATACCTCGTGCATCTTCTTCTGCTTGTTGAATTTGCACTGGATCACCCGTGTTCATCGCATTTCTTAAACTTTGAAACATTGCACTATTTAGCATATGTAAATTTTCTTTTGTCGTTGCTACGACATCTCTTTTAACGTTTTCTGTAGTAAAGTAAGCAACAGCTAAACCATTTATAGCCATTAGTATAAATAATGAGAACATTATTTTATTACTGATTTTCTTTTTGATAAAATTAAACATGAATACAGCCTTAAATTTTTAAGTTGGATTATTATATAATCAAAGTTATTTAATTAATATTAAGTGTAAAAAATTATTAAAAATATTATGATAAGGTAACAATGATAGTAGGACTTGAAGGAATCATCCAAAAGAAAGAACCAACACTAGTGCATGTAAACGTAAGTGGATTGATATATGAGGTGTTTGTATCTGTTAACTGTAGTTCCAAAATTACAGAAGAAAAAATAAAATTATTTATTACTCACATTATTAGAGAAGACTCACAAACCTTATATGGTTTTTTTGATATTAATGAAAAGAAATTATTTGATACGGTTATAAAAATTAACGGGGTTGGACCTAAGGTTGCATTAGCAATTTGTTCAACTTTTACTCCCTCTTCTTTTTCTCAAATAGTAAGCTCGAATGATATTTCTATGTTAAAAAGAGTTCCAGGAATTGGACCAAAGGGCGCTAGTAGAATTTTGGTTGAATTAAGTGGATCTATAGTTGAAGACTTTGATGAGGATGACTCAGGAAATGCAAGTGCACATATGGATGCAGCGTTGGCGTTAGAATCACTTGGTTTCAAAAGAGATGTAATATCTAAAGTATTAAAAAGTTGTGCAAGCACTGATACAAGCTCCCTTGTTAGAGAAGCATTAAAGAACTTACAAAAGTAAAGGTAAAAGAAAATTATGAAAATAGCTGTTGTTTTTGGTGGAATGAGTTTTGAACATGAAATTTCAATTGTGAGTGCAATTGCGATGAAGGATGTTTTAAAAGAAGAATTGGTTTATATATTTTTAGATGAAAACAGAGAGTTTTATCATATTCCTACAAAAACAATTACTTCAAAACTATTTAGTACAGGTGAGTATAAAAAAAGTGACATACTTACTTTAAAAAAGAATGGTTTTTATAAAAAAGCAATGTTTGGCGAAAAGTGTGTCGATTTTGATGTAGTTTTAAACTTAACACACGGTGGGGATGGAGAAGATGGTATTTTAGCTTCACTGTTTGAGTTTAATGATATTAAGTTTATAGGTCCTAGAGTAGAAGCTTGTAGTGTAAGCTCAAATAAGTTTTTAACTAAAGGGTACTCAAATAGCTGTGGTATAGAAGTTATAGATTATCAATATTTTAATAAAAATGATAAAGTTAATGTTAAAAACTATCCTGTGATTATTAAACCTACAAGACTAGGAAGCTCTATTGGAGTATCTATTGTAAAAAGTGAAAGTGAATTACAATATGCCTTGGATGTTGCTTTTGAATTTGATACAGATATTATTATTGAGCCTTTTATAAATGGAATCAAAGAGTATAATTTAGCAGGATGTAAAATTAATGATAAATTTGAATTCTCTATTATAGAAGAACCTGCAAAAGCAGAATTTTTAGATTTTGATAAAAAGTACTTAGATTTTAGTAGAACCAGTAAAGCGCAAGTTGCAGATATTAGTGAACAGCTACAAGAAAAGTTAAAACTTAGTTTTCAAAAGATTTATAATACATCTTTTGAAGGATCACTCATAAGATGTGATTTTTTTGTTCTTGATGATGTTGTTTATTTAAATGAAATAAATCCAATTCCAGGATCAATGGCAAATTATTTATTTGACGATTTTGATAAAACATTAAATGCTTTAGCAAAATCACTTCCTTTTAAAAATAAAATCAAAATATCTTATGAGTATGTAAATAAAATACAAGCAAGTAAGGGAAAATAGTTTATATATGGCAGTAAAAAAAATAAATTATGAAAACAAAATTTTTGCCATAAACTATGAAATAGTAAATAATGAAAAAGAAAAAGTCATTGTTTTTTTACATGGCTGGGGAAGTAATAAAGAAGTTATGAAATCCTCTTTTTCCTCTTTTTTAAAAGACTTCAAACATATCTATCTTGATATGCCAGGATTTGGGAAAAGTGAAAATGAACATATCCTAACAACCAAAGATTATGCAAATATTGTCAATGCATTTTTAAAAAAAATTATTGACAATGAGAGCTCTTCACCTAGCTCCTTTCTTATTGCTATTGCTGGACACTCTTTTGGTGGAAAAGTTGCCACCTTATTAAATCCTAAAAATCTTATTTTATTAAGCAGTGCTGGAATACTGGAAGAGAAATCTCCTAAAGTAAAATTTAAAATAAAATTGGCAAAAATATTAAATGGTTTGGGTCTTAATAAAATCACTAGAATTTTTAGAAGTCAAGATGTAAATACTATGAGTGAGTCAATGTATGGTACATTTAAAAATGTTGTAGATGAAGACTTTCAAGATTCCTTTACTAACTATAAAAACAACGCATTGATTTTTTGGGGAGAGATTGACAAGGCTACTAGTTTAGAATCAGGTAAAAAAATATCACGTTTAATCACAAATTCTAAATTTTACTCTTATAATGACGACCATTACTTTTTTATGAAACATGCAAACGATATTACTACAAAGATAGAAAATGGAATACTTTAATATATTTACAAACATAATACTTGTTCTTTGCCTTGGGTGGTATTTAATCACAAACTTACAGTGGTATAACTACAAAATAGAAAGAGTGATACTTAAACATCATAAAGTACAATGGCATATTGTTTATTTTGCTACTCCTTTTATTCTTTTTTATCTTTTGGACTCTCTTTATTTTTCAATATATTTTTACTTGTTATTTTTAACAAGTTTTGTTATTTGGAATAAAAAATTGGATCGACCTTTGGTATTAACAAGTAGAGTGAAACGGTTTCTAGGAATACTACTTTTTGTAACACTAAGTATAAGTTTATTATGTTTTTTAAGTGATGATTGTCACTCAGCGGTTATATTTATTCCTCTTCTAATTACATATTTTATTTCACATGTGCTGGAGAAAATATTTTTTATTACCTTTAAACAAAGGGCAAAAAGTAGACTTAAAACTATTCCTGACTTAAAAATAGTTGCTATTACTGCTTCATATGGTAAAACATCTATTAAGAACTATTTACATCAAGTATTAAGAAATAAATTTAAGACATATAAAACACCAAGATCGGTAAATACTATTGCTGGCATTGTTTTAGATGTAAACAATGACTTGCCAAAAGATACTGAAATCTACATTGCAGAAGCTGGGGCACGAGCTAAAGGTGATATTGAAGAAATCACTATGTTTCTAGAACCTCAAAATGTAATAATTGGAAGTGTTGGGGAACAGCATATTGAGTATTTTAAAACAATTGATAATATAATTTATACAAAAATGGAAATACTAAAATCCCCAAGACTAGAGAAGGGTTTTGTGCATGATAGTGTTCCTATTTTAAATTATCCAAAAATAGAAAAATTTCCAAATAATTTAAATATTACAATGAGCAATCTAGATGGTATTTGGTTTGATATTGAAATCAATGGACAAACTGAACATTTTAATGCTCCCATTCTGGGAAGTTTTAATGCGATAAATTTAACCGCAGTTATCTTAACAGCCCTAGAACTTGGTATGAGTTTAGATGAAATTAAAGTTGCACTTCATGATATAGAACCTGTTGAACATAGACTTCAAATGATTAAAGCAGGTGGTAAGATAATTATTGATGATTCTTTTAATGGAAACCTTGAAGGTATGTTAGAAGCTGTTAAAATAAGTGCAACTTATAGTGGAAGAAAAGTTATAATAACTCCTGGATTAGTTGAATCAACAGAAGAAGCAAATAAAACACTCGCTTGTGCAATTGAAGAAGCTTTTGATGTGGTAATAATCACAGGAAGTCTTAATGTTAAAGTATTAAGTGCTAATATTGATTCTACTAAAATAGTGATGTTAAAAGATAAAAAAACGATGGAAGAGTGTTTAGCTAGAACTACTAAAGTGGGTGATTTGATTTTATTTGCAAATGATGCCCCTAATTTTATTTAATATAGGAGAAGTTCATGGAAAGTTTATATGCCCCTTGGCGAGAAACATATGTGACTAATATCAATGCTATTAAAGGTTGTGCATTTTGTCATATAAGTAAAACCAATGACAATGATGAAGAACTTGGTATTTTATATAAAGATGAATATTGTTTTGTGGTTATGAATAAATATCCCTATGCCCCAGGACATTTTATGATTATTCCTCATAATCATGTTGAAAATTTAGAAGATTTAGATTCTACTATTTGGTTGCATATGAATAAACTCGCTTACTCAGGAGTGCAACTCATAAAAGAAGTAGTAAATGCACAAGGAGTTAATATAGGTATTAACTTAGGACAAGCAGCAGGTGCTGGCATTGCAGAGCACTTACACTTACATCTAGTTCCAAGATGGAGTAGAGATACAAATTTTATGACATCTATTGCTAATAATAGAGTTTATTCTTCAGATTTTAATAGAATTTATAAACAAATGAAAGAAAAGTCATCTAAATATTTTGTTTAATGTATGCGTAGTATTACATTTTAATATTTAAAGAACTTTTTGAAGGTTTATAATTTTTAATACCCTATAATAGTTCTAATTAATATAAGGGTAATTATGAAGTTACAAATATTTCTAAAATGTATATGTCTAAACGTATTCATACTCTCAAATATATATGCCCAACAAACACTAACCATTGGAACAATAGATACCCAACCCAATGAAAAACTCATTACCTTTGAGCCTTTTGCCAAATACTTAGAAGAAAAGTTAAAATATCAAAATATTAAAGTACACGTTGAAGTACCTAAAGATATTAATACTGCTGTAATATTAATCAAACATAAAAAACTAGATATCTATATAGATAGTGTTTACCCAACCCTTCTTATCCAAAATCAAACCAATATAGATATTGAAAGTAAAAGGTGGAAGAATGGCAATATTGGTTACAAAAGTGTAATATTTGTAAACAAAAACAGTGGTATTCGGACACTATCTGATTTGGAAGGTAAAAGAATTGCTTTTGAAGATGAATTTTCTACATCTGCATATTTTGTTCCCAAAAAGGCTATAGAAAATGCTGGCTTAAGTGTCTCAAATGAAGGGGCGAAAAGTGTAAGGTATAGTTTTGCAAGAAGTGAAGAAAATGCTGCTGTTTGGCTACTTTATGGGAAAGTGGATGCCTCTGTAACAGATGACATTACCTATGAAGGATTTGATAAAAAACTTTTTAGAGTTATTTATAAATCAAACTTAATACCAAGACATTTGGTCTCTTTCTCTAATACTGTAGATAAAAAGCTTAAAAAAACGGTGTTGGCTATTTTATATGACATGCATAAAAATACAAAAGGTCAAGAAATCTTGAAAAGATTTTCAAAAACAAAAAAGTTTTCACCTTTAACCAACAATGATATAGATTTAATAAAAGGTTACAAATAAAATGTTTGTATCTTTAAAGCTTAAAATTTTTATTGTAATCACTACTTTTTTTACGGTTGTGTTAACCATAAACATGTTTTATGATTTAAACAGAACCAACAATCAATTTACACAATATTTGCAAAACCTAAATGAAAGCAGTGCCAAATTGTTAAGTGCAAATGTAAAAGGTGCTTTGTATAATCTAAACTATACCAGTACTAAAAATACAATCGATACCTTTGATAATGAATTTTTTAAAAATATCTATGTTTTAAATGAAAATGGATATATCTTTGCACAACGAAATTTAAATGAAATAAGTTTTGAAAGTTATGAAAACTTTGATAAGTTGTCACAACAATTAGTTGAGTTGCCATTTGTTTATTTTCAAAAATTAGTATTTTCTAATAAAACAATTGGATATTTAGTTATTGAAAATGACAGTAAAATAGTCGAAGAAATAAACAGAGAAAAAGAAGCAGAAGTATTTCAAATATTTATAGTGTTGATTATAGTGACACTTGGGATTTCTTTTTTGATATCAGTAATAATTACAAAACCAATACACAAAATGATTAAAATTTTAAAAAATACAGACAAAAATTCAAGTTTAAATTTTGAACACAGTAATGATGAGTTTGGATACCTTTCAAAAACAATTGAAAAAAATCATAACACAGTACAAGAACTAAATAAAAAACTAGAAGAAAAAGTACGTGATGAAGTTGAAAAAAATACTCAAAAAGATCAAATGCTTCAATCTCAAGGATTAAGAGCTTCTATGGGGGAAATGATGGATGCCATTGCTCATCAATGGGTACAACCTTTAAATATGATAGGTTTACATTCCCAAGATTTAGCATTTAAAGCTGAACTTGAAGGAGTAAATGAAAAAGATGTTGAAAATTCTTGTAGTGAAATACAAAATCAAATTGAACATTTAACCCAAACACTTGACGAATTTAGAAGTTTTTTCAGACTGAATAAAAAACCTGAAAGTGTATTGTTTAAAAAACATATTGAGAACACGCTTGCTTTATTGAAAAATGATCTCATTAGCAATAAGATTAATGTATTAGTTGATTGTTCACAAGAAGAAGTTGTGAATATTATTCCCAATGAATTTAAACATGTTATGATAAATCTAATTACAAACGCTAAAGATGCATTTGTGGAAAATAATGTTGAATATAGATCTATAAGTATAGAGATATTTGATGTTGAAATGTATGATAAAGATAAAAGAGTAATTGTTAATATAAAAGATAATGCAGGAGGTATTGCTTCTGATATTATTGAAAATATTTTTGAAGCAAATGTAACAACAAAAGAAGAGGGCAAAGGAACAGGAATTGGTCTTTACATGACTAAGCTTATTATTGAAAAAATCGGTGGTACTATTGAGGTGAAAAATGTTGAAGAAGGAGCTTGTTTTACTATTAGTTTAAAAGTCTAAAAGATATATACAAACCCTTTGCTTTTTTAACTCAGTTTTCTAATAAAAACCACTTTTAAATAACTACTTTCTTGAAACTCATCACAGACTTTAAAATCTTTTGGTAGGAAAAAGGTTTCTTCAATTTTATATTTTTTATTTGACTCTCTAAATGCTTTAGAAATAAAGTCTCTAAAAGTCATTATTCCAAAGTTTGCACAGTTTGTTGAGGCTACAATAATACCGTTTTTATTCGTAATTGCAATTGCATCTTTTAAAAGGTTAGTGTAATCTTTTGCTGCACTGAATGTTCTTTTTTTGCTTCGTGCAAAACTAGGAGGATCTAACACAACTATATCAAACCTAAGTTGTTTTTTTATTGCAAATTTAAAATAGTTAAAAATGTCATCTACAACAATATCTTGATCTTCTACATTAATATTGTTTACATTAAACTGCTCTTTTGTTTTACTTCTGCTTCTATTTGCTAAATCAACACTGGTAGTTTTTTGTGATTTGCCACAAGCTGCAAAAACAGAAAAAGCTCCTGTATACGAAAATGTATTTAATACTGTTTTTCCCTTAGCATACTTATCCCTAATAGTTTTACGAACATCTCTTTGGTCTAAAAAAACTCCAACCATAGGACCATCATCTAAATGTACAGCAAAATTTTCTCCACTTTCTTTTACAATTAAAGGAGTAGGTGCTTTTTCTCCACATATAAAATCGTCTGCATCATCTTTGTATTGGCCTTTTTCATCAAAACGTTTCTTCTGATAGATACCTTTAAAGTCAACACAACTTTTAAGTGCGTCTAAAATAGTATCTTTTAGGGTATATATACCAATACTATACCAAGTAACTAAATAGTACTTCTCATAAAAATCAATAGTTAAACCACCAACGCCATCTCCCTCGCCGTTAAATACTCTGAAAGCAGTTGTGTTTACATCGTTATAAAAATCAGCTCTATAGACAATTGCTGCTTTTATTTTAGAAACAAAATAACTTACATCAATTTTTTCAGTAAGTGTTGATGATAAAACCCAACCATGACCTTTGTTCTGATTTCCATGATACCCTTTACATATAAACTTTTTGTTGTTATCAAAAAGGTTTATAATAGTTCCTTCACTTACAATTTTGTCAAAGTTGGCAATAGATTCTTTTGTAATAAGTGGATAACCACTTTTATACTCATCTGTGTATTGTGGTTTTATAGTTAGATTTACTTCTTTATGCATTGTGTTATATTTTCCTTATTGGGCGTATTATAATATAAAGGGAATAAAGAATGTATTTGTTGATCGTATATTTATCAGATTAGAATAGTGTAGAATTACTCAAACTTGAACAATACTAAAATAAGTAACAAAATTAGAGATGATTGTTTTGTGCTCTTATTGTAATGATAGAATGAAGTACTAAGTGTGCGCACTATGTACTTAATGAATCAGATTCACTCTCATTAATCAAGTCAATCATATTTCCATAAACTTCTTGGGCTTGAACATCACTTATCATATCTCTATCAATTGCCTCAAGAATATTTTGCAACTCAACCATAAATGACTCCATTTCTTTAATAACAGTCATGTCATCATTTGTTGCAGTATTATCTTCTAGAAGTTGGTGTAGATCTACTGTATATGTTTCTACTTCGGGGAGCATTCTGTTTTTGACAATGTTTTTAAGTTTTTCTTTTATTTCAGTCATGATATATTCTTTTTGTTGTTTGACTTATTATACAACTTTTATATTCTTATGACAAGATATTGTAAAATTAATTTATAGGGTAAAGTTTTTGTTTCAGTGTTAAAGTACTTATAATATATACACTACCTGCTTAACTTATATCAACCTAATTTACATAATTTAATTATTATAAATTAAACTAAAACTTAGTCTAATCTTAAGGTCTTTTCAATTATACAAATATCGTCCTTGTTAAAAGGAAGGAAAATAACTATTTTTTCATGTGAAGTACCATAATACTTGACTTTTAATCCTATATAAGTTATAATCCGCGTCCATAAAAAAGATCAGAGGCCAATATTTGGTTCATCTGACGTGTTCTTTAAAGGAAAAAAATGGAAAAAATTAGATTAAAGCTTAAAGCTTATGATCACAGAGTT
>Ga0105351_1000930_pt1 | contig 13565 bp, 8 predicted proteins | sample EN4Hudsemesocosm_FD_83662 | JGI IMG/M metagenome (GOLD analysis project Ga0105351, IMG submission 83662) | Methane-oxidizing microbial communities from mesocosms in the Hudson Canyon - EN4B Hudson Canyon | ecosystem: Environmental > Aquatic > Marine > Cold seeps | place: Hudson Canyon | collected... | reverse complement strand
TTATTTTAATCGGCTGACTGTAGAGCCGTTGCATGCAACGTCTCTACTATAAATTTACCATACTAGCCTTTACCTTGAAGCATCCCAACTGAGCCTGGTCTTATACGCTTACAAGAGACCACAACATCTTTCATAAAACATTCCTGTAGTGCAGCATTATCACTGCATTCATTACAAGTGACTTTTCCATTGTTTTTTATTTCTTCAAGACCCCATCCGTAGCCTTGTGTTTGACAAAACTTTTTGGCATATCTTTTGAGTTTATAAGGTTTTTCAGCTGTGACTATAGCTTTGGTGGGTGATTCACATTTCACTGAAGGTAATGTGTTAGCCATTAAGTCGCGGTAAATATATTCGGTAGCAAAGGATGAGGTGGAAATAAAACATAGGGTCAGTGCAAAACCTATTACGTTAAGTTTCATAGGAATTCTCCATTTTAATTATTGTTATATGTGAATGGATTAAGCCTGCAAGCAGGAGCTTAGTTTAAAACGCGAATATTCATCAATCGGGATTCTTCGGTCAACTGATCTTTGATTGGGGCAAACTTATCACTTTCGCTACTTTTAACGGCGAGTAATGCACCGATTGCAACGGCAGCAAAGAGTACTATATACAATATAAAATAATCTTTTTCAGCGTTATCTTCAGTTTCTTTTATGACTTGTGACATTTTAAGTACCTTCTTTATTGTTTAAAACAGCAAGGATAAGCCTAAAATTCGGGCTTATTTTTATAGTGTCGAGTCGTAACTATAAGAAAAATAAATAAGCATGTCAAATAAATATCGATTCGATATTTGTTAAGAATATTTTTAGATTGATTAATTAGATTGTTCTAATGTTCTGGGCTTTGATAAATCACCAAAATGAACTAATCTAAAACTTATAGTAAGTTTAATAGTTACCCTGGGGCTGATTAATGTCCCCTAGTCGATTGTTTACCTAAAATTATGACTGACTCAAAAAACACTAATAATATTTTTACCCGCTTCGACATTACTGCTGAAGAGGAAGAGCATGCTGCGCGTATCATCTCTTCAGACTCGATTTTGCAGAAAGTGGGGGAGTGTATTATTGAGGGGAATGAAGAGTTAATTGAGCAAGTAGTGCGCGAAGCTTTAAAAACCAAGAGTCCATTAGAAGTAACCAATGCAGGCCTTATTGCCGGCATGAAAGAAGTGAGCCGTCTATGGGCTGAAGGCAGTTATTTTCTACCTCAGGTGATTCTTTCTTCCGATGCGATGGTGGCTGGGATCGCTGTATGCGAACAGAAATTTGGCAAACCGATGGAAAAAAAGGCCAAGGTGATTACCCATACTGCAGAAGGCGACATTCATGATATTGGTCAGGTTATTGTCAATGCGCTATTGAATGCTAATGGCTTTGAAGTTATTAATCTTGGTTGTGATGTCCCCGTCGATGAGGTTGTCAATGCCTGTATTAGTCATAAGCCAGTTTTAGTTACGGGAACTGCCTTGATGACAACGACTATGTCTGCCTTTCCCCGTATAGCTGAAAAATTAATTAAGTCAGATCTGGAAATCCCCTTTGTTTGTGGTGGTGGGGCTGTGACTGAAGAATATGTAAACAGCTTTGATTTAGGCATTTGGGGGAAAGAGGCGAGCCAGGCTCCCGGGATGGCGGATGATGCATTAAAAGGGCTTAGCTGGATAGAGCTAAGAAAAAAATGGAACGGTTAGTTAATAAGATAGGCTATTGGTTTTATCTTATTGAGTTAGGAGCTAAAAATGAAATTGATTGACTCAATGGCGTATAGCAGTTCAGAAGAGATGATGTTTGGTTTTGCTAAGTACCCCGTGACCACTCGTAGCGGCCTGGTGATTGGTGGTGGGGCTGTTATTCCTGAAGTGGTTACACACCCTAGACCTGGTAAAGAGCATGATTTAAAGACTTTGGCACGAGAATTAGAACGCGCCAACACAGATGCAATGCAACGTTGTGTTTCTATTGGACACCCTAGTATTGTCATTGAAAATGAACATGTCTTTCAAATGACAAATAACCCTGAATGGGGCGCTGAAATATCAGCTCAATCTGCTCACAAAATATCTGATTTTAAACAAAAATATGGTTTAAATGCGGCATACCGATCAACTATTGCCGATATTCGTAAGCCAGATATGATCAATCTACGTGATTCAGAACGTACCGAAAAAGTACTGGAATCATTTAAAAATTGTGCAAAAACTGCTGATATTCTGTCTATCGAATCCTTAGGTGGCAAAGAAGTTTTTGATTATTCTATTATCCGTAACGATATTACAGGGTTGCTTTTTTCACAGGCGGTATTGGGTGGCCGTGATATGCAATGGCTATGGCCTCAAATTGTCGAGATAGCGAATGAAAATGGCTGTGTTCCAGGGGGGGACACTGATTGTGCACAAGCTAATACCGCGATGTTTATGGCGGGAGGCTTTGACGCAAAAGATATACCGCATACTTTAGCAGCTTTATCACGTGCGATTGGTGCCAGCCGTACCTTGGTGGCTTATGAATGTGGTGCATTAGGGCCTGGAAAAGATTGTGCATATGAAAATCCAATTATCAAAGCAATTGCAGGTATACCGATTTCCACAGAAGGAAAAAGTAGTGCCTGCGCGCATTCAGATTTATGCGGCAATGTGATAGCTGCCGTATGTGATTTATGGTCTAACGAGGCGGTACAATATCAAAATATGTTTGGTGGGAGTAGTGCGGCGGTGTTTACAGAAATTTTAGGTTACGACACCGCAGCGATGAATTCTTCGATTATGTTAGGTTTTGAAAAACAGTACCAGGCTTGTCTGGTTAATTCAGATCGTTATCGTGACCCACAAGCTTTTATTTTATGTCCAGATAATGCCTGGGCTATAGGTAAAGCAATCACTGATAATGCTGACAGTTTATATGCCAGGGGGCGTGCTGCAGCAATCAAATGTGGGGAGTTAATATTAGCAGACCCTGAACTAAGGCTGACCACTATCGAGAAGAAATCATTATTGGCTTATATGGCAGAAATGGAAACATTGCCAGAGGATGAAGATAATTTTATTGATTTTTGCTTAAATAAGTATCGTAAAGTTAAAGGTTTTAACCCCGCTGCCTACGGTTTGTAACAAGCTGATTATTATGTCTTATCTAGCCATTGCAATGGATATTGGAACCAGTGGTATTCGCGCGCAAGCGGTTAATTTAACGGGTCAGGAAATTATTTCCACAGTCATCACCGCCCGGCATCCTTTACCGGGTGCCAATGTTATTGATCATCTGCATTTTGCCTTAGAAATAGGGGTATCTGCTGCGCATGATATTCTGTTACAAAGCATAAATTTAATGATTGATCGTTTAGGCATCGAAAGTACGGATGTCTGTCGATTGGCTGTTTGTGGAAACCCCATACAATTATCATTATTTCAGGGCATCGAAATACGTGACTTGGCATTTGCAGGCAAACGTAAACAACAATCACTTGCTATAGAGGTTCCAAAACGTGAGGCTCTGATCACTCATGCAAATATGATTCAGGGACTGAATTTACCCGACTTATGTGAAGTGATTATCCCACCCGCGGTAGAACATGAAATTGGGGCAGATGCGCTGGCAATGATTATCCAGAGTAATATGCAGGATACCGCTGAAACTGCATTAATTACCGATTACGGGACTAATGCAGAAATGGCTTTAATACATCAGGGCCGTATTTATTCAGGTTCAACTGCAGCAGGGCCAGCACTGGAAGGTCAGCAAATCAGTTCTGGAATGCTGGCTACCCCAGGGGCAATAGTTGATTTAGTATCAGAGCCGCCTTATCATCGTTTAATGGTTCTGAATGATGATATGCAAATAGTAAAAGGTGCTTTAGTCGATATAACTAAGGGTGACATTATTGATGCCAGTAGTGAATATCAAGCTATTGGACTGACGGGGACGGGAACCATTGCTACTATTTTTCAGGCGATAGTAGCGGGGTTAATAAAGAAACCTCATATTATGACTCATGATCATCAGCTCAATCTGGGGGAAGAAATTCGGTTCACCGAAAAAGATTTTATTGAAGCAGGAAAGGCGATAGGTTCAGTGCGTTCAGGGCATATTACCTTGTGTCATGAGGCAGGTATTTCAGCGAGTGAAATTACCACGGTTTATATGTCAGGTGCTTCGGGGACTTATATGGATGCTTTAAAGGCACAAAAACTCGGCATGTTTCCTGCGCATGTCAAAAAGGTTTATCAGATTGGCAATACTTCGTTGGCCATGGCGAGAGATCTGTTATTTGCCCCAGATAAACTAGAAGAGATGAATCGTTTAGCTAAACACCTTAAGCAATACCATTGTATGTTTGCAACATCACCAATCTTTAAAAAAGTCTTTATGCTGGAATTGTCTTTTTGGACAGAAGGCATGCCCTTAACGTTGTATCAACGGTTTTTACGCAAATATGGTCTGCCTGAATTAGATCAAGACTTTAGTCAGCCTGAAATCATACATACCGTAGAACAAGATATTAATGATATGGGCAAGCAGGGTTTAATTACTCTCACCGATATAGGTCAAAAGCTGGTAACACAAATGCAGGGATGTGTTGCCTGTCATACTTGTGTAAATGAATGTCCTGAAACAGCATTGCATATAAGTTTTAACCAGGGTTTAGCCTATATGAATTTGGATCAATCTTTATGTGATGGTGTTGCTTGCAGGCGTTGTGAAAGAGTTTGTCAAGATCAGGTCTTTCATTTTAATCAGTTTTTTAAAGGGCATGAGTGACTTATGGCTGTAATCGGGATTATTACATGTCAAATCCTAGAGCTAGAATGGGCTTATTTATTGGCTAAAGAGCCAGAGATAGAGCGTATAACGATTCTGGAAGACAGGTATTCTAAACCTTTAATTGCAGCCTTAGAAAAAAAGGGGCTGAGTCATGTTTTTTGTATTCCACATATGCATAGTTTTCAGCCAGAGCCCAGTGATAAATTACAGATTTTAATTACAGTATTGGACCTCAGTTTACATCGAAAAAAGAAGTATTTACGTCAGGCCATATCTGCAATGGCACAACAGATGAGAGTTTATGTTGATGTTTTTATTTTAGGTTACGGCTCATGTGGTAATAGTTTGAGTAACCCTGAAGATTTGCTTGATGTTGATATGCCTGTTTTCTTTGCCATTGATATCAAAGGGAATCAAGTCGATGATTGTGTAGGTTTAATGATAGGCGGGCGAGAGAATTATCATCAGGAACAATGTAAAGAGGCGGGGACTTTCTTTATGACGCCAGGGTGGGTTAATCATTGGGATAAAATTTTAAACCCAAAATGTTGTGATATGAATACAGAAATGGCCCAGCGCATATTTAAACGCTATAAGCGATCGTTATTAATCACGACGCCTGTGATGTCTGAAAATGAAATGCAGCAGAATGTTAGTCAGTTTAATCAAATGTTTTCTTGTCAGAGTGAAGTTAAACCGGGAACACTGAAGTTTTTCGAACAAACATGGGCGCGAGCTAAAAACTATGCTGAAAGACAGGTGTTACTTAATACAAAAAAGCAGGGTGATTGAGCGATGAATATTTCTAAACAGACTTTAGCCCGCTTACCCTGTATTTATGAGGGAGCATATTCAAAAATTTATCGCATGGAGCATGCCGACTATGGCGATACTATCCTTAAACTATTCAAGAAAAACTTGAGGACTCAGCAGCAACTGGATTTTTTTAAACATGAATACGAGGTGTGTAAAGATTTAGATGTAAAGGGTGTTCGCAAGGTGTATGAATGTGGTGTTATTGAAAATAGTTCAGCTTTAGTACTTGAATATATTGAAGGACATTCACTTAAAGAAATCATAGCTCAGCAGTCCTTATCATTAGATCAAAGCCTGTCTTTAGCCATATCATTAACTAAAATATTAGCCGAGGTCCATCAGCAAAATATTATTCATAATAATATCAATAGCCAAAGTATTCTTATCAAGAATAATAGTTATGACAACGTATTTTTAATTGATTTTGAACTGGCTATAAAAGAGGGGCTAGCCACTGAGATTAATGGGCCTTTGCTCGAAATCTATGAAGGGGAGTTAAGCTATATAGCACCTGAGCGGACGGGTAGAATGAGTCGCGAGGTTGATGCTCGCAGTGATTTATATTCATTGGGAGTGGTGTTATATGAGTTATTTACAGGACAATTACCATTTGCCGCTGAAGATATGTCTGAACTTATCCATAGCCATATTGCCCGGCAAGCCATACCCGTTGACGAAATTGCCCCTGCTATTCCTAAAATCCTGTCAGATATTGTGCTTAAACTCATGGCTAAGGATAGTAATGAACGTTATCAGTCTGCTTATGGCTTGGTCTATGATCTTGAACGTTGTCGTCAACAGTTAGGAAAGCAGGGGCAAATAGAGAGCTTTACACTCGCTGAGCATGATTTTTCCGATCATTTTTTTCTACCGAAAAAGTTATATGGCAGAGAAACAGAATCAGAAGTTCTTGCTAATGCCTTTAAAGCCATTAGCAAAGGAAAGACGGATGTCGTTTTAGTTTCTGGTGAAGCTGGGGTCGGTAAGTCTGCTTTTGTTTGGCAGATGAAAAAACATGTACTTGAAAATAACGCTTATTTTATTGCTGGAAAGTATGATCAATATCAAGGTCAGACACCTTATTCTGCTATTGTTCAGGCATTAAGCAATCTGGTTAAAAAAATACTGACTCAAAGCCAGCAGCAGCAGTTGTTATGGAAAAAGAAGATTACACAGGCAGTCGCTGAAAACGGGGGCTTATTAACCGAGATGATCCCCAATCTTGAGCTTATTATTGGCCAGCAACAGCAACTTGAAGCACTTTCCCCTATAGAAGAAAAACATCGCTTTCAAAACGTTTTTATAGACTTTATTAAGATCATCAGTCAAAAACAACATCCATTGGTTTTGTTTCTGGATAATTTGCAATGGATTGATGAAGCTTCAGTAAATTGTCTTAATTTTTTAATGCAGACTGCTGATAATCAATATTTATTATTAGTCGGCGCTTATCGTGAAGATGAAATGAAAACTTCTTCATTATTCTTTAAGATGATTAAACAACTGGAGCAAGAGCGGAATATTATTTTCAGTCATATTCCACTCAAAAACTTGCCCAGAGCAAGTCTAGATGAACTTATTGCCAATACCACGCATAAAAAACATCAACAATTGTCCGTATTGGCAGATCTGGTGTTTGAAAAAACCAATGGCAACGCATTTTTTGTCGTTCAATTTTTAAAGTCAATACATGAAGAAAATTTAATCAGCTTTAACCCTAAGCGACAGCAATGGCAATGTGATTTTGAACTGATACAGCAGCAGAAATTAAGTGCAAATGTTGCTGATTTAATGATCCTAAAAATGCAGAAACTGCCTGAGATCACCATACAGGCATTATCAATAGCAGCCAATATAGGTACAAATTTTGAGATAAAAATGCTGGCCGCAATTTTGCAGAAAACTGAAACTGAAGTTTATCAGTCAGTTGTTCCTGCAATTACAGCCAGAGTGTTATTAGTCGACATAAAAAAAAGAGATCTTAACTTATCTTTTTCTGGCCCGAAAGAGTTAGGTCCTGGTCAAAATTATTTTTATTTTTTTGATGAACGTATACGGCAAGCGGCTATCCCAATGTTGGCAAAAAAGCAAAGGCAGTTTTGTCATTTAGCCATAGCACGGTTTCTCTATGCTACGGTTGATAGTTCCGAGCTAGAAAAGCATATTTATAAAATAACCGATCATTATAATGAAGGCTTTCGTCATATCAGTGATAGTCAGGAAAAATTTAAACTAGCTGAGTTGAATTTAATAGCCGGGCGTAAAGCAAAACATGCGACGGCTTATCAATCGGCGCTATGGTATTTGAGTATGGGGGTGGGCTTATTGATAAATGACAAATGGGCAACTCATTATGAACTTACTTTAAATCTATACCTTGAGTCGGCTGAAACTGAATATCTAAGTGCTGATGTAAATCGAGCTATATTTTTGTTAAATGATTTATTAGCATCGGTTCAAAATAAGACCGTAAAACTAAAAGCTTATGAACTGCTTATTCAATGCTATAGCTTGCAAAATAAAAATGCTGAAGCTGTCCGTTGTGGTTTGGTAGCATTACAACTGTTAGATATTAGCGTGAGCGAGGATGAGCATGAGACTAGTGCTTGCCAGGGTCTGTCACAGCAACTTATTGCTGAAAACACACAAAATATAGCCAACTTAACTGATCTGGAAACGATAGTTGATAACGATCAGTTAGTTGCTATGCGTCTTTTGATGAATATCACCTTGCCTGCGTTTATTTGCAAACAGCAGTTATTACCCGCGATAAGTTGTACGCTAATCAAGCAATCAGTCAAGTTTGGTAATTCTGCTACCTCAGCATTTGCTTATGCTCTACGGGCAAGTATGTTATGTCGACAAGCATCAGGTTCAGGTATAGAACAAGCACAATTGTTTGCCCAATTAGCACAGCAACTACTGGAAAAACAAGGTTCTGTAGAAGTAAAAACTAAAGTCCAATTTCTGTTAAATAGTTTTGTACTGCCCTGGACTCAAAATACCAAGCATAGTCTTGAATCTTTACAGGCTGTTTTTCAAGATAGCCTAAGATTAGGACATTTAGATTATGCTTTGCTCAGTGCATTTAATATTTGTGTAGATTTGTTATTACGTGGCGAACCACTACTCTATATTCAACAGAAGCATACTGAATTGCAACAACAGATTAGTCAATTGTGTGCTGAAGTAAATGCTGATTGGAAGGTGATTTTTAACAAACTACTTTCTTGTATGCTTGATAGCTCAGCTCAACTTGCTGCTACATTTAATCTGGATGGAGAAATTTTAGCCTGGACTGAACAGAATAATCGTCCTTTAGTCTTCTTTAGTGCTTACTGTCAAACCTTTCTTTATTACCATTTTGAGCAATATGGGGATGTTATAGACAGCGCTGAATCGTTGCAGTCCTTTCAATATTGTTCAGAATCTGCTGTCTATTTTAGCGAATATAATTTTTATTATGCCCTGGCTTTATTGGCTGACTACCCAGAAAAAAGTCATGAAGAGCAATTACTTTATCAGAAGAAAATTGTCGCCATTCAGAAAAAATTACAAACATGGAGTGTATCTGCAGCCATCAATTTCCAGCATAAAACTGATTTACTGGCTGCTGAATACGCAAAAATACAAGGTGAACATTGGCAGGCTGCAAAATTGTATGAAAAAGCTATCCATGGCGCAAATAAAAGTGGATATACACAGGATCAGGCCTTAGCTTATGAGTTAGCAGCCAAGTTTTATGATGCTGAAAATAGCGTGGAATTTGCACAACTTTATATCAACAAAGCAATTGCCTGTTATCAGCGTTGGCAGTTTCAGACAAAAGTTAAACAACTGCAAAATAAATTTTCCATTAAAGTTGAAAGCCATGAAAAAAAAGTGGCGACTAGATTTGATAGCAATGAAAACCTTTTAAATATCGATTTGAATGTCATTATCAAAGCATCACAAACAATTATGGGTGAAATTGTTATCGATAAATTAATCGATAAATTAATCGGTTTTGTGATCGAAAGCGCTGGTGCGGAAAAAGGCTATTTAATCGTCAAAAATGAACAGCAATGGTTTGTTGAAGCAAAAGGAAGCAGTACGCATGGCACTGAACTCATGCAGTCTGTGCCCTTAGATGGCAATAAAGGGTTGCCAACAAGTCTAATCAATTATGTAGCAAGTGCCAAAAAGCGAATAGTATTGGATGATGCGCGACATCAAGGTGATTTTACGGATGATGCCTATATCAGTCAGTACCCTATCAAGTCATTATTGTGTATGCCGTTAATCTACAATAATCAGCTTAATGCCATTTTATATCTGGAAAATAATCTGACCACCCATGCTTTTACTCCTGACCGGATCAATGTTCTGGAAATACTGTCTACACAAGCTGCCATAGCCCTGGAAAATGCACTGCTTTATGAGGAACTGGAGCAGCGAGTACAGCGACGCACTGAAGAGTTAAATATGGCAAAAGTAGAAGCAGAGGTCTCTAACAAAGCCAAAAGCACCTTTTTAGCCAATATGAGTCATGAATTACGAACACCGTTAAATGCGGTATTGGGATTTTCGAGATTATTACAGAGCGACTCACAATTAAATTCAACTCAACATGCCTATCTCGATACGATTAACCGCAGTGGTAAACATCTGTTGACACTCATCAATGATGTGCTGGATATGTCTAAAATTGAAGCAGGGCGGGTTGCTGTGAATAATGCCCCCGTCGATATGCGGAATTTAATAACAGAAATTATTGATATGATGCGGATCAGGGCTGAAGGAAAAGGTTTATCGTTAGAGTTGGTTACAGCAGCAGGTTTTCCATCCCATATCCATTCAGATGCAGCAAAATTACGTCAAATTTTAATTAATTTATTAGGTAATGCCGTCAAGTTTACCGATACAGGCGGGGTTGTTTTATATTTAGAGACTCAACCCTCTGTAGATGAGCAGCATATTACTTTGCAATTTAATGTTAAAGATAGCGGACGAGGGATGACAGCAGAGGGTCTTGAACGTATTTTTACGCCGTTTACTCAGCTCGAAGCCTTAAATGATCAAGAAGGGACAGGCTTAGGTTTAACCATTACCCAGCAATTTATTGAGTTAATGAAAGGAAAAATATCAGTAGAAAGTACGCCAGATAATGGTACTGTTTTCTATGTCAGCATTCCTGCTGAAAAAGCAGATGGAGAGAGTTTTCATGACTCTGTTCATGAGGATTTTTCCCATGTAGATAAATTAGCGGATGGTCAAAAAGATTTTCAGATTTTGATAGTTGAAGATCATGCAGATAACCGAAATTTACTCAGAGTATTACTTGAACAATCAGGTTTTTCTGTTGCCGAAGCGGTTGATGGTCAACAGGCTGTTATGGCATATCAGAAAATTCAAACTGATTTGATTTTTATGGATTGGCGTATGCCAGTTATGGGTGGGGAAGAGGCAACAAAAAAAATCAGGGTTTTAGATACGGGAAAACAAGTCAAAATTGTTGCTTTAACTGCGAGTGCTTTTAATGAAGAACGCAGTAAAATTCTTGCCTGCGGTATTGATGATTATATAAGCAAGCCTTTTTTAAGCGAAGAAATTTTTGATTGTCTACATCGTTTATTAGCGTGTGAATATAGCTATAAGCATGAAGAACAGGATGATGATAAAGTTCAATCGAGAAAAGTTTCCAGGCAACAAATACAAGCCTTATCAACTAAATTATTACAGCAACTTAAAGAAAGCGTGTCTGCTTTGGACTTAGAAATGACCAATGAACTGATTGTTGAAATTTCAAAGACCGATGAATTACTTGCTTCTGGATTAAAATACTATCTTGAGCAGTTAGATTTTGCCACTTTGCACAAAATACTTGAGTAAATTTATCCGTTAATATGCGTCTCTTTATATTTATGACGAATTTCCAGAAAGTCATCAAGATGAGCAAAAAATAGGTCTATCAGTTTTGGATCAAAGTGTTTGTCCCGCTGTTCTTTAAATAACTCTAAAATATCATTCAAGGGCCAGGGCTTTTTATAACAACGGTCATTGCCCAAGGCGTCAAACACATCAGCAATAGCCGTAACCCTGCCTGCCAAACTGATTTCCTCGCCTTTTAATCCTCGTGGATAACCAGTACCATCCCATTTTTCATGATGTTCATGAGCGATGAGAGCCGCCATTTTTAATAAAGGTCGATAGGATACATTTAGCATTTTATAGCCTAATTCACTGTGAGATTTCATGACTTTCCATTCAGCGCTGCTAAGTTTTGCTGGTTTATTTAAAATATTATCAGGGATGCCTAGCTTGCCAATATCATGCATAGGCGAAGCCTGTTTTATTGACCAGGCTTCAGGGCTGCCAGCCAGATGGGCCAGCAAATAAGAGTATTCTGCAACCCGACGAATATGTTGTCCTGTCTCATGTGAACGGGTTTCACAGACTTCTCCCATGGTGAAAATTATTTCACGTTGAGTATCAATTATTTCTTGATTGAGTATCTCAACCTCGGCAACACCCGCTGTAATCTGTTTTTGCATATCATCCTGAAATGCTTTGAGATGCAAATGTGTCGAAACACGGGCGATGACTTCTTCAAATTGAAAGGGTTTATTAATATAATCTAAACCACCTAAATTAAAGGCTTTAATTTTGTCGTTAATATCCGTTAAGGCACTGATAAATAAAATAGGGATATGTTTAGTTTGAGGGTCTTGTTTAAGTCTGGAGCAAACTTCATAACCATCCATTTCAGGCATTTTGATATCAAGAAGAATCAGGTCAGGCAGTTTTTTTGAAACGGCTTCCAGGGCAAACTTTCCATTGGATGCAGGACGAACTTTATGTCCTGCTTTTTTAAGGATATCAGTCAATAATTGTAAATTGGCCAGAGTATCATCGACAATTAAAATATTTCCAGAAATTGATTGCATGAAATATCCTCAGTGAAATGTTAAGTCTTTGTTAAAATCCATAGTAGTGCTATCACGGAGCTTGATCAGATATTTTTATCTGTTCAGAATAGCTTATATCTATAATATTAGCATTCAATAAATATCTTGCAAAAAGGGAAGCTTGCATTTAATGCACCTTCTGCAGGCCTGTGTCAACTCAAAGAAAAAAAGTCAAAGCGAATAACTCTATGCGTAATTAGAATACGTCGCCACCCTTAGGGAAATGCTCCTGGCAAATTTTTTTACTATCCGTTTCGCTAAGTGTTTCCTGGGTCAGCTGGCAGAAAAATCCTGAAGAATTTTGGCTAAAGTTTTTACAAGTTTTGCATACCCCGAAAGAATAGGAGTTATTAGCTTTTTGCAAAGCGATTAGGGCTTTAACAAAAATGGCCTGATTATCCATGATGGCTGAATCTGATTCTATCAGTACGGATGCCTTGGCAAATAGTTCGGCGGGTTGTGCCTTGCTTAAAATAGTCTGGCCTTTATCTAGTAATGCTATGTGGAATACTCGTTTATCAGCACTATCCTGAATTTTTTCAATAAATTCATTTTTCTCAAGAATCATCAGTGTTTGAGAAATCGTGCCTCGGGTAATGCCTAAATAATTTGCTATTGCCGCTGGCGTATCACTGTATTTGTTACAGAAGGATAGATATTCCAGTATTTGAAAGTGGACCATTTGCAATTTTAATTCAGTGCATTTTTTACGTTCTTCCGAACGAATGAGTGCAGCCATATATTCAACCAGGTCAAACACTGTTGATTGATTTACGGTTTGAAAACTGTTTTTAGCTGTTGCTGTAAATGAGGTTGGGTTTGATGCTTTTTGTAAGCTGATTAGCATCTTTTTGAAAATAGATTTGGGAACCGTTTCTGATGTATTTTGTTTTAATAGTAAGGTCGCTTGATTGAATAACTTGGTTCTACGCGCTTTTTTTAAGATTGCGAGGCCCGGTGGAAGTAACTTTACATGGATAATACGCTTATCTGTTTCATCCTTATTTTTTTCAATATAGCCTTTTTTTTCAAG
>Ga0105351_1000926_pt1 | contig 13584 bp, 8 predicted proteins | sample EN4Hudsemesocosm_FD_83662 | JGI IMG/M metagenome (GOLD analysis project Ga0105351, IMG submission 83662) | Methane-oxidizing microbial communities from mesocosms in the Hudson Canyon - EN4B Hudson Canyon | ecosystem: Environmental > Aquatic > Marine > Cold seeps | place: Hudson Canyon | collected... | reverse complement strand
TGACTCAACAGATGCAATTGTTTCGACATTTTATCACTCATTTGAAAAAATGAATTTTGAATTCACTGGTAATGATGATGATATCAAATCACTAATAGGCCACCCACTTGAAATCATGTATCAAGAACTAGGTGTTGAACAAGAAGTTGTTTGGGATTTTGTTGATGCATATAAGGAAAGATATCGAGCTATTTCAAAAGAACAAACTGAACTATTGTCTGATACAAAAGAAGCGTTAAAGCTTGCCCAATCATTTGCTAGATTATCAATTGTAACAACAAAAACAGGATCTGCTACTATTCCACTTTTAGAACATCTAGATATTATGGAATACTTTGAATTTGTGACAGGTCGAGAAAATGTCGAACACCCAAAACCACATCCTGAACCTATTTTAAAAACTCTTGATTTAATGAATATAGAAAAAACATCAAATGTTTGGATGGTAGGAGATACTCACTTAGATTTATTATCTGCAAGCTCAGCTGGAATAAATTCTGTTGGTGTTTTATGTGGATATGGAGAAGAAGAAGATTTGAAAGAATTCACAAATTTCATTACCCCAAATTCACTAGAAGCTGTAAAACTTATTCACAAATATAAAATTTAATTTAATTATTTGGTATAAATAATTTTTTATTTGAACTGTTTAATAAAAAAATCTATATATACAAGATAAGTAAAAATTAAACTTAAACCCCATAAATTGGGCTTTTCTCCTTTTTACCTCATTAAAGTAAACTATTTTTGACTTTTTCTCGTATTTCGAGTAGTAACTTAGCATTTCCTTGAAATTAATCAACAACTTATTCTATTTTATAAATTTTTAAGTTTGCTTTAAATACTATTTATGCACATATAACAATAAGAGGAATTTTTATGTCAAAAATACTAAGAACGATGGATGGAAACGAAGCTGCTGCACATGTATCATATGCATTTACAGAGGTTGCGGGTGTATATCCTATTACACCATCTTCACAAATGGGTGACAACACTGAAAAGTGGGCAGCTCAAGGTAAATTAAACTTATTTGGAACTACTCCAAAAGTTATTGAAATGCAGTCAGAAGCAGGAGCAGCAGGAACAGTTCATGGTTCTTTACAAGCTGGTGCTTTAACAACTACTTATACGGCGTCTCAAGGTCTTTTATTAAAAATACCTAATATGTATAAAATGGCTGGTCAACTTTTGCCAAGTGTTATTCACGTATCAGCACGTGCAATCGCTGCACATGCATTATCTATCTTTGGTGATCACCAAGATGTTATGAGTGCAAGAGCTACTGGTTACTGTATGTTAGCAACTGGTTCTGTTCAAGAAGTTATGGACTTAGGTGGGGTTGCTCACTTGGCTGCTATTAAAGGTAGAGTTCCATTTATGCATTTCTTTGATGGATTCAGAACTTCTCATGAGATTAACAAAGTTGAAGTAATGGATTATTCTGTATTTGATAGACTAGTTGATTATGAAGCAATTCAAAGATTTAGAGATTCATCTTTAAACCCTGAATCTCCAGTTACTAGAGGAAGTGCACAAAATGATGATATCTACTTCCAAGGTAGAGAAGCTTCAAATAAATTTTACAATGCTATGCCTGATATTGTTAACGGTTACATGGAAGAAATTACTAAAGTAACAGGTAGAGAATATAAACCTTTTACTTATTATGGTGATGAAAATGCTACAGATATTATTGTATGTATGGGTTCTGCAAATGAAGCTATTAAAGAAACAATTGACTATTTAAGAGAAACACAAAATAGAAAAGTTGGATTATTAGTAGTTCATTTATACAGACCATTCTCAACTAAATATTTTATGAATGTACTTCCAGATTCAGTAGAGCGAATTTGTGTACTTGATAGAACTAAAGAACCTGGTTCTTTAGGTGAGCCAATGTATTTAGATGTAAGAAACGTATTCTATGATCTTGAAAAACAACCAATGATTATTGGTGGACGATACGGTTTATCTTCAAAAGATTTTAAACCTAATGATATAATTGCTGTTTATGATAACTTAGCATCTGCTAATCCTAAAAAAGGATTTACAGTTGGTATTAATGATGATGTAACACACTTGTCTATTGAAGTTGGTGAAAACGTTGCTGTTACTTCTGATGATGTTAGAGAGTGTTTATTTTATGGTCTTGGTGCTGATGGTACTGTTGGAGCAAATAAAAACTCTGTTAAAATTATCGGAGAAAAAACTGATTTATATGCACAAGCTTACTTTGCTTATGATTCAAAAAAATCAGGTGGATTTACGCGATCTCACTTAAGATTTGCTCCTCACCCAATTAGATCAACGTATCTTGTAACAAACCCTGGTTTTGTTGCCTGTTCTAAGGAAGTTTACTTAGAGCAATATGAAGTAGTTGACGGATTAAGAGACGGTGGTACTTTCTTAATGAACTCAATTCATACTGCGCAAGAAGTAGCATCTACTATTCCAGATAGAGTAAAAAAACTACTTGCTGATAAAAAAGCTAAATTCTACGTAATTAATGCAACTAAACTTGCTAGAGACTTAGGTTTAGGAACTAGAACTAATACTATTATGCAATCAGCATTTTTTAAATTAGCAGACGTTATTGAATATGAAGAAGCTAAAGGTTATATGAAAGAATTCGCTGAAAAGTCTTATTCTTCTAAAGGTGATGCAATCGTTCAAATGAACTTTGAAGCTATTGAGCATGGAGCTGATGGACTTGAAGAAGTTACTGTTGATTCTGCATGGTCAGACCTTGTAACTGGTGGACTTGTACTTAACTCTGAGTACGTGGGTACTGATTACGTTGAAAATTTTGCAAAAATTGTAAATGCAGCAAAAGGCGACATGTTACCTGTTTCAATTTTTCAAGACAGAGAAGATGGTACACTTGAAGGTGGTTCTACTAAATTCGAAAAAAGAGGGATTTCTGATATCACTCCTATGTGGATTGAAGAAAACTGTATCCAATGTAACCAATGTGCATTTGAGTGTCCACATGCAGTAATTCGTCCTTTCTTATTAAATGAAGAAGATATGGCAAATGCACCACAAGGTGTTAAAGACCACGTACTTGATGGAACTGGAAAAGGAATTAAAGGTAACTATAAATTCAAAATCCAAATATCTACTTTAGATTGTACTGGTTGTAACGTTTGTGTTGATGTTTGTCCAACAGCAGATAAATCACTTGTTATGGTTCCAACTGAGCAAGAATTAGCTAAAGGTGAGCAAGAAAATGCTGACTATTTATTCAACGAAGTTGAATATAAAGATTATGTTGTTTCTAAAGATACCTTAAAAGGTTCGCAATTTGCTAAACCTTTATTTGAATTCCATTCAGCTTGTCCAGGTTGTGGAGAAACTCCATACATTACACTGATTACTCAATTATTTGGTGATAGATTAATGGTTGCAAATGCTACTGGTTGTTCTTCAATTTACGCAGCATCAGCTCCTTCAACTCCATATACTAAAAATGAAAAGGGTGAAGGTCCAGCATGGGCTAACTCACTGTTTGAAGATAATGCAGAGTTTGGTTTTGGTATGCATCATGCAAATGAAGCTATTAGAAACAGAATCCAAACAATTATGAAGAAGACTATGGATCAAGTTGCTAATCCATTAGTTACTTTATACAAAGAGTGGATTGAAGACAGAAATGATGGTCCTAAAACTCAAAGATTAAGAGACTTACTAGTACCTGCACTTGAAGCACATGCTAATGAGCCAGGTGTTAAAGATTTAATTTCTCTTAAAAAATACATCGTTAGAAAATCTCAATGGATCTTTGGTGGTGATGGTTGGGCATACGATATTGGTTACGGTGGTCTTGACCATGTTCTTTCAACAGGTGAAAACGTCAATATACTTGTAATGGATACAGAAGTTTACTCAAATACTGGTGGACAATCTTCTAAGTCTGCACGAGCTGGGTCTATTGCTGAATTTACAAATGATGGTAAACAATCAGCTAAAAAAGATTTAGGTTATATCACTATGACTTACGGTAACATTTATGTTGCTCAAATCAACTCAAGAGCTAGTCAAAAACAGACAATGAAGGCGATTAAAGATGCAGAAGCATATCCTGGTCCTTCATTGATCATTGCTTACTCTCCTTGTATTGCACATGGTATTAAAGGTGGATTGATGAAATCAGTTGACCAAGGACAATTAGCTACTGATTGTGGTTACTGGCCAATTTATATTTATGATCCAAGATTAGCAGAAGCTGGGAAAAACCCAATTAAAATTTCTGGTAAAAAACCTGACTGGGCTAGATATGAAGAATTCTTAATGCAAGAAAACAGATATATCAACCTTAAAAAGGTTAACCCAGAACATGCGGATGAATTATTTGCTAAAAATAAAGCTGATGCACAATTCAGATTCAGACAACTTTCTCGTATGGCAGCTGCTGACTGGAGTGATGAAGTAGAAGGTGAATAAGCGTTAGCTTTTTCCTTTTAACTTAAAAAGGGGCAGATGAGAAATCATCTGCCCCTTTTTTTATACCAAACTAACTAACTTAGACACTATATTTTATTTCTGCCTAGAAGTAATTTCTATTAAATGAAATCCAAATTGAGTTTTGACAGGACCATGAACTACATGTAGTTTATCTTTAAAAACTACTTTATCAAAAGCAGCAACCATTTCACCATCATAAAATTTCCCTAAATCTCCACCTTTTTTTGAAGAAGAACATTTTGAAAACTTTTTCGCAGCTTTTTCAAAAGTAATCTCTTTACTATTAATCTCATTTTTAATTTTTTTGCACAGTTTTTCCGTTTTAACAAGAATATGTCTTGCTGTAGCTTTTGCCATAAAGACTCCTTACTTTTTTGTGATTTTATCATATTTGTTCTTATTATGGGTATTTCATTTTTAAGTTAGTACCATACATGTTTATTACTATTGAAAGTTTATTGCTTTTTTACATTTAAAATGTAAATATACAACACTCACAAAGATAATAAAGGTAGTTGCATGTTTTATAAATCTTTAATACTATTTATAATCTGTTTTACCCTTATAAATGCGAAGGACAACAGTATGAATATTTATGATTTTGCGGTAAAAGATATTGATGGCAAAGAAATATCTATGTCCCAATACAAAGGCAAAGTACTCTTAATAGTAAATGTAGCAAGTAAGTGTGGATTTACTCCACAATATGAAGGATTGGAGAAATTATATGATACCTATAAAAACAGAAACTTCATGATTTTAGGTTTTCCATCCAATCAATTTTTACAACAAGAACCAGGGTCCAACAAGGAAATTAAATCTTTCTGTTCATTAACGTATGGTGTGAAGTTTGATATGTTTTCAAAAGTTGATGTAAATGGAGATGATACTATTGATTTGTATAAATATCTTAAAAATCAAAAACGAGGCATCTTTGGTACTCAAACAATAAAATGGAATTTCACAAAGTTTCTTATAGACAAAGAGGGGAATGTTATCAATAGATATGCACCACTAACAAAACCCCAAGATATAAAACAGGACATTGAAAAACTTATAGAACTGTCAAAATGACATAATTAGTGAGAAACCACCATATTTCTACCCTTCTCTTTGGCTTCATATAGGGCATTGTCCGCTTTTTTCAGAATATCTTCAAAGTTGGTATCTATTTTTGCGTCATAAGAACTAACCCCAATACTAACCGTAAAAGTTAACTCAGTAGAATCATCAACGGGTTGAGCTAAATATTGTATGGTTTTTCTTAATTCTTGTGCTTTTATTTGTGCATTTTGTACATTGGTTAAAGGAAGTATTATAACAAACTCTTCTCCTCCAAGTCTGGCAGTTACGTCTGCTTCTCTTAAATTGAGTGTTAAAGTATTTGCCAATAATTTGATTACCTCATCTCCTATATCATGTCCATAGGTATCGTTAATATTTTTAAATTTATCAATGTCAATCATCAATACACTTAACTGTGTATTTTCTCTTTTTGCAAGAAAGTATAGTTCATTTGAAATTTCAGTTAAGTACCTTCTATTGTGCATATTTGTTAAAGGATCCCTATTAGAGAGTTCTTTTAATTCAAGATGGGCCTGTTTTAATTCATTACTTTGTAAGGAGAGTTTTACATTAGATTTTATAAGTTCACCTTGTGCTTCTTTTTGTAAAGAAATATCAATAGCAAATGCATTTTTTATTGTTAGAGTTTCACTGATATCTATTACTTGATCTTGTAATTGGTACCACTTATCATTTACTTCATTAAAGTGTTCAGAAAGAATACTTTTATCATTCGATTTATTGTATTGATTAACAAGCTGCGGAATTTTACACCAAGGACAAGGTGCATCCAAGCCATATATAGCTTCCCAACAATACTTAGCATTACTATCTGCCATAATATTTTTCACTGCTTGATTTACATACTCAATTTCGTAGGTATTTATATCTACTATATATACCCCAAACAAGGATGTTTTATCAATTGCTTGCATATTAAGAAAATCTTTTATCTCTTTTTTGATTTTTCTTTTTTTGTACCCACTCATAATAAATCCTTTATTCTTCTTCACTCTCTTCTTCATTCTTATATTCTGGATATATCTTACTAATTGACTCATACAACTTCTCAGCGGTTACAGGTTTTAAAATATATCCTTGCGCACCTTCTTGTAATGCTTTTTTTACTATTTGATTTTTTCCATATGACGTTACCATTATAATGGTAAAGTATTTACTTATATCTTTTATCTTTTTAATAACATCCAAACCATTCATTCCAGGCATTGCAACATCCATAGTAATTAAATCTGGTTTATTATCTTTACAAAAATCCAAAGCTTCATTTGCATTTTTTGCTTCTCCTATAATATTGTGTCCTAAACTACTCATATACTTTTTTATATTTCTTCTCATTATTAATGAGTCATCTACAATTAATACTTTTAACATATTAAATCTCCTTAAAGTCCAGTTTTTCTTCAAACTGTTCCTTGGGTCCAACAGCAGTTAGTTGAATCTCACCATATTTGGTTACAAAACTCACATAAATAAACTTTGAATGTTTATCTTTATAAAGAGTTTTGGCTTCACTCACCATTACAGGGGGAGTAATATAGATATCACTTTTATCAACTGGATTATTTATTGCATTTCCAATAATAGTATTGGATATTTCACATGCAACGCTGTTATTTATTTCATCAACATCAGCATCTTCTATTTCATCACCATTTACAAAAACTTCCACAAGTTTGCTTAATAACAAATCATCATATCCCAAGGTAATTATAAGCTTAATGGAGCCACTTGTACCTATCATAATAGTATTTTTTTTCAAGTGAATATTTTTAGGAGAAGTGATTTCACTGGTATTAAAAATATCAATTTTCATTTCCTCTTCAAAATAGCTCTTGACTCTTTTTACTATTGGTAATAGTAAGTCTTTTGTATAAGTATGTATAACTTCAGTTTCATCATTCATTACATGTCCTTTAAGACAACATATCATCTAACTCATTTTCGTCTAAAACATCACTTTGATCATTGTGATACTCTGGGAAAATCTTACCTATTGAATCTTGGAGTTTACATTCTGATACAGGTTTTAAGATGTACCCCTTAGCTCCAGACTTTAATGCATCTTTTACTATACCATCTTGTCCATTTGCAGTAATCATAATTATATTAGTATCTTCAATATTTGATGTCTTAAGTATCTCTTTTAATGCATCAACACCGTTCATTATTGGCATACTAATATCCATTGTAATCAAATCAGGTACCAACTTTTCATTCAAGGAAACAGCTTCTTTCCCATCTTTTGCTTCACCAACAATACTATGTCCCAACTTTTTCAAAAAACCCTTCATCTTTGCTCTAATAACCAAAGAATCATCAACTATAAGTACTTTTAACATTTCACCCTCCTAAAACCTTTTTATAGGTAATTTAAAAATAAAAGAAGTTCCTTTATTTATTTGAGTTATTATTTCAATCTCGCCCTTTAACGTATCTAATTCTTTTTTAACAGCAGCAAGCCCTACTCCGCGTCCTGATAATAAAGTGATTTCATCATTTGTACTAAAATGGATATCAAAGATATACATAAGTACCTCTTCTTCTAACATTAAATCTACACTCTGTTGTGATTGTAATTTATATTCTACTATTTTATCCTTTACTTGTTTTAGATTTATTCCAGATCCATCATCATGGATTTCAATAAATAGAAAATCATTTTCTTTTTTAAAAATACAGCTAATGGTTCCCACTTCATTTTTACCTAAGAGTACCCTTTTTTCTTTGCTTTCAATTCCATGATCACAAGAGTTTCTAAATACATGAATTAAACTATTTATAAAAGGTTTGAATATTTCATATACTTGAAGATTACTGTCTCCAATTATTTCAAATGGATATATACTTTTTCCTAAACTAAGGCAAAGATGTTGGACGATTTTGGGGTAAACACTTAAATAATGTTTCAATGTTCTATTTTTTAACTTTCTTATATCATTAAGTATTTGATTACATTCCCCTTGGTCTTTTTCAAAAATTGAACAAAAACTTGATAACTTTTTCTCTAATTGATCTATAAATTCTTCGTTGATTTTTATATATGTATTTTCAGCTAAGAACTTCTCCCCTAAACTGCTTATTATTAACCCTAAGTCTTCACTCATGCAATCCATAAGATTGAAGGAAATGATAAGCTGTTTAACCATGGAGTTACTGTCTATATTTTCATCAAGCAGTTTGAGTAGTTCAGTTTCACACTTATGCAACTTTTTGACTGTATTTTTCATGTACAATTGTGAAAATAAACCTTTAAACGTATGTATTAAAATGCACAAGGTGTTGGCATTTTCCATAGCGGTATTATTATAATTTATATAAAGAAGACTATCACTACAAAATTGCTCATAGTTTTCTTTTATTTCATAAAATTGAACACTATCACTTACGACTACCACAATCATTTTAAGAGTTAATTGTTCATTTTTGATTTTTGACTCTAACTTTTTTTTATCTGTTATATTTGTCAAAATTAACATTATTTTTTCTTCTGTCAATCTTTTGTATTCAAGTTGTACTGCTCGTTTATTGACAATAACTTCTTTGGGTAGTAATGATAAAATCAAAGATGCGGTTAAATCATTTTGTTCATTTAGTGCATCTAAAATAGTTTCTTTAAAAAACTTGATTTTGTTTCTATTTTTTATAAAGAGTAATTTAATTATGTCAACATTTTTCAATTCTTTACCCAAAATCAATTCACATTCAAGAGAATATTCATCATTTACTAAGAAATCTCTGCCTATTGATAAGAAACCTTGTCCTGCATTATTTAATAAGTCAGTTACTTTATCTGTTTTTAGCGTTAACTCATTTGTTCTTTTTTCAACTAAATTGGTTAATACTTTATTCATTTTTTTTATTCTAGAAATCAGCAACTCAAAATTTTGGCCTACAACATTAAATTCTTCAATCCACATTTCTTCATATTCTTGTATTTGTTTATTGTTAATAGAATCTGATGTGAATAAAAGTAGTTTTTGCAAGGGGGTTTCAATAAGTTTTTTAATAAATTTATACGTAATAAAAAATATCATTACTATAAATAACATCAGAAATATAATCTTTTCTAAAAAATCACTCTCAAACTTTTTAAATACACTATTGGAGGTAATTAGAGTAAGCCCCAAGGAAGTAGTTTTTCCTTTAATTTTAATTTTACTTTTTCTAAAAACTAAATCATCTTCAATATATATTTCACCTTCTTTTATATTTTGAATTTTATAATAAATTCGCTCATCCGCTACTGGATAGGAGGCAATTGGTTTATTGTTTATTATAAAAGCCAAAGATTTAACTTTTAAAAGTTGGTATACTTCATTAATAATTGAAAAGTTGTCATTTAAAATAATACCTGCATATAGGTCTCCTATATGTCTTCCTGTAACAAAATCGACAATTTTTTCTTTTGCAATAATTGTTGATAAAACAGCATGTTCTGTAATAATCTCTTTATAAAAAACAACCTCATTTTTTTTACTTTTAACTACGCTGTCTAGTATACTTTGTGTATCATAAATGGATACACTAGAATTAATGACATTTCCATCAAAAAGATTTAGGAATACGAAATCAAGTTTATTTTCGCTGTTAGTATTAAGTACATTCTCTAAATATACTTCCGTACTATCATCATTTTTAATTCTTGATAAAATAAACTCATACTCACTAGATATCTGTTTGGTTACGGTAGAGAGTGAATTAGCATAATTAGTAAGCACTATTTCAACCATTTTGCTACTTTGTATTAAGTAGTTGTTAGTTTCACTTTTAATTGATTTAAGAGAACTGTTATAAAGCCACAAGAGTGAGTTAAATAAAATAAAAATCATTATTACAAAAAAAACAAAATTAATAATAGTAGAGAGTTGATATTTTTTTATTGTATTTTGTTTCATTTTATTGCCCAAACTTTTCATCGTTGCATATTACTGGTAAGCTGAAAATAAAAGAAGTTCCAACACAAAACTCTGTTTTCACTTCTACCTTTGCATTTAACTTATCCATTTCATCTTTAACAGCAGCCAACCCTATTCCTCTACCTGAAACTTCTGATACTAAATCATTTGTACTAAAGTGTGGATCAAAAATATACTGCAGTATTTCATTTTGTGATAATGTATCTACTGTATTTTTTGTCAAGATTCCCTTTTGAATTATTTTTTCTTTAATAAGATTAATATCAATTCCACTTCCGTCATCACTAATAATAATGATTAAACTATTTTCATCACTTTTTAGAATACAATTTACCTTACCTACTTCATCTTTGTTTTGTGAAATTCTTTCCTCTTTTGTCTCAATTCCATGGTCGCAGCTATTTCTAAAAACATGAATAAGTGAGTTAAGAAAAGGTTTATAATGATCAGATACTAAGATATCATCCTCCCCTTCTATCTCAAAAGGTAAAATACTTTTATTTAAACTCAGACATAATTGTTGGCATAATTTTGGATACATAGAAAGATAATGTTTTAAAGATTTATTTTTAAGTTTTTTTATATCGTATAGTATTTCTCCATAGATATTTTTACTTGCGCTTATAGGGACAACTTTTAATACTTTCTTTTCAATTTGTGTTATTTCTTCCTCGTTTATTTTTATATATGATTGTTCTTTTATAAAGCTTTCTCCCAATGTTGCACATATGGTTTTTAAATCATTTTTCAAAAAGCCATTTATCATACTAATTTCAATAATTTTTTCAAGTTCTTGGTTACTACCATTGTTATTGTCTGAAAATTCTGTCAGTATGGCCTCAAATGTATGTAACTTTTTGACTACATCTTTCATATACAATTGAGCAAATAAGCCTTTAAACGTGTGAATTAAGATATACAATGTATTTGAATTTTCAATACCTGTTTTAGAAGCATCAATATAAAGGTTAATATCCCTACAAAATATTTCAAAGTTTTCTTTTGTTTCAAAAAATAAAACACTATCACTTACTATTGAAACAATCATTTTAAGGATACTTTGTTCTTTTTTTATTTTAGTCTGTAATTTCTTTTTATCAGTAATATTTGTTAATATGAGCATGAATTTATTATTTGATAATAACTTATACTCTAGTTGTAGTGCTCTTTTATTTACAACCAATTCTTTGGGCAATAAAGACAATATCAAAGACGCAGTAAGTTCGCTTTTAGCAGTAAACGCATCAATCATTGTTTCTTTAAAAAGTTCTACTTTATCTGTTTTATCTCCAAAAAGTAATCTCGTAATATCCTTACCTTGAAGTTCTTTGCCCAAAAGCTTTTCACACGCAACTGAATATTCATAATCAACTAAAAAATCTTTATCAAATGATAAAAACCCTTGAGATGCATTATCTAACAAATAGGTTATTCTGTGCGCTTTCAAAGACAACAAATGTGTTCTTACTTGTATCTTTTCCTCTAAGTCTTCATTCATTTGTCTTAATTCTTTGGTTTTATCTTCAATAGCCAAAGCCAATTTAGAATTTGCTTTTTTTAAAACAATATGACGATATATAAAGGCAATAAAAATTATAAACCCTCCTAGTAGTACTTGCCACAATATAGTGTAGTCAAGCCCCTTTTCATAGCTTATTGCGATATGTTTATTTAAGATTTTTTGTTTAATATCAGCAGATAAATTTTGTATACTTTTTTCAAAAATTTCTAAAAGAAGTTTTTCATCATTTCTAACAGCAATACTCAAATTCCACTTTTCATCAAACTTACCTGCAATTTTAATCTCTCCAAAGAAACTCTTTTGTGAAACATAACCAATATCTGCGATACTTCCAATAAGCCCAAATACTTCTCCATTTGAGACCATTTGAAGACCCTCTTTAATATTTTTTGCATTATGTATAATAATATTTGGGTATTTGTTTTTTAAAATTTCACTAAAAGCATACTCTTTAACAATTGCTATTTTTTTATTATTAAGTTGCTCCAGTTTTTCAATAAATGCAACATCGAGTTTCGTGGCTAATACCAAAGCAAGGCTGATATAAGGGGATGTAAAATCCATATATTCCATTCTTTTAGCAGTTGGCATTGCTAAAGATAAAATATCACATTTTCTATTTTTTGCAAATTCTAAAGATTCACTCCATGAGCGTGTTTTTACTATATTAATAGGTATGCCAATATTATCTTGAAACAAATTAATGTAATCACGACTTAATCCAATATGTTGCCCGTTATTATCTAGTTTTTCAAAAGGCATCCAATCTGGGTCAATACATAATTTTATTTTCTTTTTTTGTTTAAGATAGTGTTTTTCTTCTTTTGTAAGAGTCACTTTGTCTGAAGGTTTATTAATAATGAGAGTATTTTTAGGAAGTATTTTTATATCCATATTATATTTTTCTAATTCTTTATAATCAAAGATTGTTTTAGTTGACCCTGTTTTTTGCACTGGTAATGCTGATATAGATACTCCATTTAATAATTTTTTTGCAATTTTTGACATTGATTCACCTTGGTAGTATCCACCAATTACTTTACCTCCAACAACTCCTTTATTTAAATAAAACTCTAAAAGGGTAAAGACAGGTACCTTGCTATACCTAGTTAAAATTTCTCCCATTTTGGAATACGTTAAATATCGTCCTTCGTTATCTTTGAAATACGCGCCTAAAAGTACTATTGTATCTTTAGATAAAGAGTTTAGAACTTTACCCAATTCTTCCACACTGGTATTTTTAGAATAGGTTATTTTAATACTTTTATCAAATTTTCCCAACTGTTCATGAATTGCTTTTTTCCAGGCAATTCCCGTTTTTAAAAAATCGTTTATGATAAACACTTCTTTGGTATTTGGCTTTAATTTCATAGCTATATTTAGTGTTCCAAGAGCATCAAATTCTTCCGTTGCCCCTGTATAGTTTTCATAGCCAACTAAGTCAGAATCTTTAAAAAAGTTTAAACCCGAGAATACAACAGGTACATCACCAAACAACTCTTTTTTATTTTGTTTTAAAAAATCAAAAGCATTATTATCACTTGAAAGAATTAAATCAAAAGATACATCTTTGTATTTATTTTTATACGTCTT